>Ga0105107_10003710_pt1 | contig 10191 bp, 7 predicted proteins | sample PPLLaktember2015_6_FD_79335 | JGI IMG/M metagenome (GOLD analysis project Ga0105107, IMG submission 79335) | Freshwater sediment microbial communities from Prairie Pothole Lake near Jamestown, North Dakota, USA - PPLs Lake P8 Core (1) Depth... | ecosystem: Environmental > Aquatic > Freshwater >...
TCGACGTCTGGCTGTACATACACCTGGAGAAGATCCCGGTCGTGCCGCTCTATTTCGCCGCGCCGCGCCCGGTCGTGGACCGCGACGGCATGCTGATCATGGTGGACGACGAGCGCATGCCGATGAAGGAGGGCGAGAAGCCGCGCATGGAGACGGTGCGCTTCCGGAGCCTCGGCTGCTACCCGCTCTCGGGCGCCATGCGCTCGACGGCCGCCGACCTCACCAGCGTGATCGAGGAGATGCTCGTCACCCGCACATCCGAACGGCAGAGCCGCGCCATCGACTTCGACCAGGCCGCGGCGATGGAAAAACGCAAGCGCGAGGGGTACTTCTGATGGCCGTCGTGAAGCTCGAAGAATTCCTCAAGCGCCACGAGGCCAAGACCCTGCTGCGCTTCATCACCTGCGGCAGCGTGGACGACGGCAAGAGCACGCTGATCGGCCGCATCCTGCACGACTCGCAGCAGATCCTCGAGGACCAGCTCGCGGCGGTCACCAGCGACAGCCGCAAGTGGGGCACGACGGGCAGCGGCGAGGTGGACCTGGCGCTGCTCGTGGACGGCCTGCAGGCCGAGCGCGAGCAGGGCATCACGATCGACGTGGCCTACCGCTACTTCGACACCGAGAAGCGCAAGTACATCATCGCGGACTGCCCGGGCCACGAGCAGTACACGCGCAACATGGCGACCGGCGCCTCGAACGTCGACCTCGCCATCATCCTGATCGACGCGTCGCGCGGCGTGCAGGTGCAGACGCGGCGGCACTCGTTCATCGTCTCGCTGCTCGGGATCCGGCACATCATCGTCGCGGTCAACAAGATGGACCTCGTCGGCTACGACGAGAAAGTGTTCCGCAAGATCCAGGAAGACTGCCTGAAGATCCGCGGCATGAAGGACGTGGACGCCCACGTCGTCCCGGTCTCGGCGCTCAAGGGCGACAACGTCGTGGCCGCGGGCAGCAGCATGCCCTGGTACAAGGGCCCGACGATCATGGAACTGCTCGACACCATCGACGTCAGCCACGACCAGGAGCTGCAGGACCTGCGCATGCCGGTCCAGTACGTGAACCGCCCGGACCACACGTTCCGCGGCTACTCGGGGACGATCGCGGCCGGCCGCGTCGCCACCGGCGACCCGATCATGTCAGTACCCTCGCGGCGACTCAGCAAGGTGCGCGAGATCGTGACCTTCGACGGCAAACTCGAGAGTGCAGGGCAGGCGGAAGCCGTGACCCTCGTGCTCGAGGACGAGCTCGACATCACCCGCGGCGATACGCTCGTCCACCCGGACCGCTCGCCAAGCGTGAGCCGGGTATTCGACGCCCACATCATCTGGATGAGCGACACGCCGCTGCTGCCAGGACGGCAGTACGAGTTCAAGCTGTCGCACCGTTACCTGCGCGGCACGGTGGAGAGCATCCAGCACCGGATCGACATCAACGACCTCAGCGAGCACCCGGCCAAGGAGCTGAAGCTGAACGAGGTCGGGCTCTGCCGCATCGTGCTGGCGGAGCAGGCGGCGTTCGACACCTACGCCACCTGCCGCACCACCGGCGCGCTGATCGTCGTGGACCGGCTGACGCACGCGACGTCGGGCGCAGGGATGATCCTGCGCAGCGCCGCGCCTGCGGGTTCCCAGGACGTTTCGGTTTACTGGCAGCCGACCAAGATCACGCACGAGCAGCGTGCCAACCAGAAGGCGCAGCAGCCCTGCATCCTCTGGTTCACGGGACTCTCGGGCGCCGGCAAGTCGACGATCGCGAATGCGGTCGAGCAAGCACTGTTCCTGCGCGGCCACCACAGCTACCTGCTGGACGGCGACAACATCCGCCACGGCCTGAACAGGGACCTCGACTTCAGCGATGCCGGGCGGGTCGAGAACGTGCGCCGCATCGGCGAGGTGGCCAAGCTGTTCGTGGACGCGGGCATGATCGTCGTGACGGCCTTCATCTCGCCGTTCCGCAGCGACCGGCGCCTGGTGCGCGATCTCGTCGCGCAGGGCGAGTTCGTCGAAGTGTTTGTCTCGACGCCGATCGAGGTCTGCGAGCAGCGCGACCCGAAGGGCCTGTACAAGAAGGCGCGCGGCGGGGAGCTCAAGAACTTCACCGGCATCACCTCGCCGTATGAGGCGCCGGAGGCCGCCGAGATCGTCATCGACAGCTCGAAGCTCTCCATACCGGAGTGCGTGGACAAGGTCATTCGTTACCTCGAGGCGCAGGGGCGCCTGAAGAGCTGAGTCAGGCAGAGGGTGTCGAGATGACACAGATGGTCACAAAGGTTCCGCTTCTCGACCTCAAGCCGCAGTACGAGGCGCTGAAAGCCGAGATCGATGCCGCGCTCCTGAAAGTGGCGTCCTCCCAGCACTTCATCCTGGGGCCCGCCGTCGGGGAACTGGAGGCGAAGCTCGCGGCTTACTGCGGCGCGAAGCACGGCATCGGGCTGTCGTCTGGCACGGACGCGCTGTTGATTGCGCTCATGGCCTTCGACCTCGGCCCGGGCGACGAGGTGATCACCTCGCCGTACACGTTTTTCGCGACCGGCGGCACGATCGCGCGCGTCGGCGCGCGCCCCATCTTCCTCGACATCGATCCGGTCACTTTCAACCTGCACGTGCAGCTCGTCGAGCAGTTCCTCGAGAAGGACTGCGAGCGGCGCGCGGACCAGGTGTACAACCGCAAGACCGGCGGCCGGGTGCGCGCGATCATGCCGGTGCATCTGTACGGCCAGTGCGCGGACATGGAGGCTTTCGGCAAGCTCGCGAGCCGCTTCGGGCTCGCGCTGATCGAGGACGCCGCGCAGGCGATCGGCTCGGAGTGCCCGGGGGGCAGGCGGGCCGCGGGCATCGGCGACATTGGCTGCCTGTCGTTTTTCCCGACCAAGAACCTCGGCGCGTTCGGCGACGCGGGCATGGTGGTGACGAACGACGATGCGCTCGCCGCGAAGCTCAGGATCCTGCGCGTGCACGGCGGCGAGCCCAAGTACTACCACGCGATCATCGGCGGCAACTTCCGCATCGACGAGATCCAGGCCGCCGTGCTGATGGTCAAATTCCCGCACCTCGAGGACTGGCACCGGGGCCGGCAGCGCAACGCGGCTTATTATGACCGGGCCTTCGCGAAGGCCGGGACTGCCGCTCAGGTCGTCACGCCGACCGCCCGTCCGGGGTACCGGCACATCTACAACCAGTATGTGATCCGGGTCCCGGATCGTGACAGGCTCCGTGCCTACCTTGGCGAGCAGTGCGTCGGCACGGAGATCTATTACCCCGTGCCGCTGCACATGCAGAAGTGCTTCGCCTACCTCGGCTACAAGCCCGAGGACTGCCCGGAGTCGGCCCGTGCCGCGAGCGAGACGCTCGCTTTGCCGATCTACCCGGAGCTGGCGGAGGTGCAGCTGCAGTACGTCGTCGACACGATCGCGGGCTTCTACGGAAAAAATTGAGCGACATGGACCTTTCGCGCAGCTTCAAGGCCTATGACGTCCGCGGGCGCATCCCGGACGAACTCAACCCGGACGCGGTCTACCGCATCGGGCGGGCCTATGCCGCCTGGCTGAAGCCGAAGCGCGTCGCGGTCGGCCGCGACATCCGCCACTCCAGCGAAGAGTTCGCAAACGCGCTCATCAGCGGACTGACCGAGTCCGGAGTCGACGTCGTCGACATCGGCCTGTGCGGCACGGAGTGCGTGTATTTTGCGACCGCGACGCTTGGCCTCGACGGCGGCGTGATGGTCACGGCGAGTCACAATCCGCCGGATTACAACGGACTCAAGTTCGTGCGCGAGCAGGCGAAACCCATCAGCGGCGACACGGGGCTCCAGGAGATCCGCAAGCTGGCCGAAGTCGGGGAGTTCACGGACCCGGCACGGCAAGGAAAGGTCGACGTCGAGGACATCCGCCAGCCCTGGCGCGATCACGTGCTCTCGTACGTGGAGGGTTCGAAGCTCGCCTCGCTGTCGATCGTCTGCAACGCCGGCAACGGCGGGGCAGGGCAGTACCTCGACCTGCTGGAAGGCGGGCTGCCGTTCCGCTTCACCAAGGTTTACCACGACGCCGACGGCAGCTTCCCGAACGGCGTCCCGAACCCGATGCTCGAGGAAAACCGCGAAGTCACGGCGCGCCACGTGCGGCTCGCGCGCGCGGACATGGGCATCGCCTGGGACGGCGACTTCGATCGCTGCTTCTTCTTCGACGAGGAAGGGCGATTCATCGACGGTTACTACATCGTCGGCCTGCTTGCGACCACGTTCCTCGAGCAGCACCGCGGCGCGCCGATCGTGCATGACCCGCGCCTCGTATGGAACACGCAGCAGCTCGTGCGCGCCGCCGGCGGCCGGCCGGTGCAGTGCAAGTCGGGCCACGCGTTCATGAAAGCCTGCATGCGCAAGGCCGACGCCGTCTACGGCGGCGAGATGAGCGGGCACCACTACTTCCGCAACTTCGCCTACTGCGACAGCGGCATGATTCCCTGGGTAGTGATGGCGCAGCTCCTGTCCCGCACCGGCAAGGCGCTCTCGTCGCTGGTGGACGAGCGCATCCAGGCTTTCCCGTCGAGCGGCGAGATCAACCGAAAGATTGGCGACGTGGCCGCCGCGGTGGAAGCGGTCCGCCAGCGCTATCAGCCGGGCTCGGTCAAAGTCGAGAATGTCGATGGCCTGTCCATCGAGCATTCACGCTGGCGCTTCAATCTGCGCAGCTCCAACACGGAGCCGCTCCTGCGGCTGAACGTCGAGTCACGCGGCGAGCCGGCGCTGATGAAAGAGAAGACCGAGGAAATCCTGGAACTGATCGACAGCTTCGCCTGATTGAAGGGGACGCACCCCTTCATATTCGTGAAGGGGTCTGACCCCTTCAATAAATCGTTGATTTGTATAGGGAAACTGGTGGGCGGTGCAGGGCTTGAACCTGCGACCCCTGCCGTGTGAAAGCAGTGCTCTACCGCTGAGCTAACCGCCCGCCGAGGGGCGCGATTCTACGGGGCGCTGTCCGGGGGGGTCAACGCGATAGAATCGCCGCCCCATGACCGTCCGTACCCGCTTCGCGCCAAGTCCCACGGGCCTCCTGCACATCGGCGGGGTGCGTACGGCGCTCTTCTGCTGGCTCTACGCGCGCCGCCACGGCGGCACTTTTATTTTGCGCGTCGAGGACACCGACCGCGAGCGTTCGACCCCTGAGGCCGTGCAGGTGATCCTGGACGGCATGCAGTGGCTCGGCCTGCATGCGGACGAGGGGCCGTTCTACCAGACACAGCGCTACCCGCGTTATCGCGAGGTGATCCAGCAGTGGCTCGGGGAAGACAAGGCTTACCACTGCTGGTGCAGCAAGGAGGAGCTGGAGGAGATGCGCAACGCGCAGCTCGCGCGCAAGGAGAAGCCTCGCTACGACGGCCGCTGCCGCGCCGGTCGAGCGCCTCGCGAAGGCGTCACGCCGGTCGTGCGCTTCAGGAACCCGCAGGAAGGCGCTGTCGTGGTCGCCGACGCGGTGCACGGGGACGTAACCTTCCAGAATGCCGAGCTCGACGACCTCATCATCGAGCGCTCGGACGGCAACCCGACCTATAACTTCTGCGTGGTTGTCGACGACCACGACATGAAGGTCACGCACGTGATCCGCGGCGACGACCACCTCAACAACACGCCGCGGCAGATGAACATGCTGCGCGCCATGGGCGTCGAGCCGCCCGTCTATGCGCACCTGCCGATGATCCTGGGGCCGGACGGGACCAAGCTGTCCAAACGCCATGGCGCCGTCTCGGTGCTGGCCTACCGCGAGGCGGGCTACCTGCCCGAGGCGTTGCTCAACTACCTGGCGCGGCTCGGCTGGTCGCACGGTGACCAGGAGATTTTTACGCTCGAAGAGATGACCGCACTGTTCGACATCGCGGACGTCAACAAGTCCGCCTCCGCGATCAACCCGGACAAGCTCGCCTGGATCAACCAGCAGCACCTGATGCGCGTGCCGCCCGCGCAGGTCGTGCCGGAGCTGCGCTGGCAGCTCGAGCGGCTCGGCGTCTCGGCCGCCGAGGATGACGTGCTGGAAGCGGTGGTCCTCGCGCAGCGCGAGCGCTCGAAGACCCTGAAAGAGATGGCCGAGGCAAGCAGGTTCTTTTTCGAGGCGCCCGCACACTACGAGGACAAGTCGGCGAAAAAGCACCTGACGGCGGAATCCGCGTCGATTCTCGAACGGTCCAAGTCCGCCCTGAGCATCCTTTCGGTCTGGTCCCCGGCGACGATCCATCAGGCGATCCAGGACCAGGCTGAGGCCAGCGGGCTCGGTCTCGGCAAAGTGGCGCAGCCCATGCGCGTGGCGGTTTCGGGCGGCAGCGTGTCGCCGCCGATCGATCAGACGCTCGCCATACTCGGGCGCGACGAGACGCTCGCGCGACTCGACCGCGCAATCGGTTTTGCGCGGCTGCCGAGATCCGCGTAGGAGCCTGCCGCCCGACCTGGCTGTGCTGCACCCCGCGATCGGCCTCTACAGCCGGCAGATCGAGTGCTACCAGCGCTAGTTCGGCCATCGCAGCTTCAAGGTGATCATCCTCGAAGAATGGAGCCGCAATGCGGCGCGGACGCTCGAGTCGCTCGCCTGGTTTCTCGGCCTCCCGTCGGCGCTCTCCGGCCCGCCGATGCCAGCCCAGCGTCGCTACAGCGAGGTGCGTGCCCCGCTCGTGCGCCACCTGTTCGGCACCCAAGCCAGCCATGGACCCGAAGGCCCGGGAATTCCTCGTCGACTACTATCGGGATGATGTGCACAGGACGGAGCGGCTTCTGGGTCGGCCGCTGCCCTGGCCCAACTTCAGGGAACGCGCGGAAGCGCCGAACGTCCGCTATTCAGCACCCGCGAGTACGTCGTGCGGATGAAATCGACGAATGGCCTCCAGCCGAAATTCCGGTTCGCATAGGCGCGGGCGTTGTGCGCGAGCACCTGCGTCTGCGCAGGATTCGCGGCCGCGTGCAGGATCGCCTCACGGAGCGCATCGGGATTGCCGTCGCACAGGATCGCCCGCTCGGACGTCAGGAGCGGCTCGTGCGCACGTCCCCTGGTTGCGATGATCGGCTTGCCGGAGCCCATGTAGTCGAAGACCTTGAGCGGCACGTTGTCGGTGCCGCGTCGCGGCGATACGAGGCAGTCCGCCAGGGCCAGGTACAGCGGCACCTCGTGCGACGGCCTTCGCGGCACGAGCCGAACACGCCTGGCGACGGCCGGATCCTGCATCGGCCCCGAAAAGGCGTGGCGGTCATCGGTGGCTCCGACGCACACAAGCAGCAGTCGCGCATCGCTGCGCAGGGCCCTGCCGAACGCCTCGAACAGCGTGTCCACGCCCTGGTAACTCGCGAAGTTCCCCGTGTAGACGAGAACCCAGTCGTCGGGACTGATTCCCAGGGAGTGGCGCAGGTCGGCGATGGCGCGCGTGTCGCCGGCAGGTTCGACAAACGGAAACCGCCACTCGCTGAACGCCACGCCGGCCGCCTCGCGACGGATATGGTCGCCGAGCCCCATGCTGCAGATGACGTGGCTGGCGCGCCGCAGGACGGATCGCTCGACTCCCTTGAGCAGCGCCTGTACCGGTTGCGCGCCGAGCAGCTTCTTGCGGCTCAACTCCGCGGGGATGGAAGAAGCCATGTCGTAGATGAACGGCACGCCGCGGGCAGGGCAGAGGCGTGATGCCATGTATGCGGCTTCCTCGACGGCGTGTACGACGTCGTAGCGCTGCGACTTCAGGCTGCTGCGAAACGCGTGGGCGAGAGCCGTGTCGAGTACGACTTTCTTCCAGGAGAAGCCGATCGGCACTTTGCCGAGTCCCAGCGGATTGGCGCTGCGACGGATCGCGACATTCGGCACCTCGATCGGTTCGCCGAGCGGAAAGGCCAGCAGGTCCACCCGGAAGGCGAGTTCGCTCAGGGCGCGCGCGACGAACCGGACCGCGATCGGCGTGCCACGGTCTTCGTAGAACGGCTGCGGCGTCACCAGCAGCACGCGGCCGCCCGCGGCCGGGCGCGCGGCGCCGTCGGCCGCAGCATTGGAAGTCGTTGTGACGTTCATCGCCGGCGGGCCGAGAACCGCGTCATACATGGCCTGGTGAGGATGCGCGATACTAGCTTATACGTGAGTCCCGGAGTACTGATGTCGAACTGGCCGAATCTCTTCATCGCCGGCGCGCCCCGGTCCGGGACTTCTTCGCTGGACGCGTATTTTCAGGCGATTCCGGGAATCTTCATGTCCCGGATCAAGGAGCCCAACTTCTTCTCGCGGACCGTCATCGCCGACGACCATCCGATGGTGAGCCCGATCCGCGACGAGCGACAGTACCTCGACCTGTTCGCGGCAGCGGGCGACGCCAAGTACCGCGGCGAGGCGAGCCCGAACTACCTCGAGGATCCCGAAGCGCCGGCGCTCATCGAACGGCTGGCGCCCGGCTCGAGGGTGATCGCAAGCCTGCGGGATCCGGTCGAACGGCTCTTCTCCCAGTACCTCATGACGCGCAACGTCCGCCCGATGGACAGCTTCGACGAAGAGGTCGAACGCGGCCTGCGCCCGCAGGACGACCGCAGCCGCAGCGTCCTGGCGCCGGAGACCGGGCTCTACGCAGCCCATGTCGATCGCTACCGGACTCTCTTCGGGCCCCGTTTCAAGGTGCTCATCTTCGAGGAATGGACCGCCGACGTTCCAGGGACGATGCAGGAGCTGCTCGAGTTCCTCGGCATCGAGCACGACGTGAGCGGATTCAGCGAGCCGCCGCAGCGGCAGCACGCCGAGGTCCGCGGACCGCTCGCTCGCTTCGTGTTCGGCAACCTCGCGATCTCGCGTGCCGCGGAGGCGCTCATCCCGTTCCGCATGCGCAAGACGATCCGCAACGCGCTGCTCGTGAAACGCGCGGTCAAGCCAGAGATGAATCCCGCCACGCGCGACCGCCTGGCTCGCTATTACCGCGACGACGTGCGGCGCCTCGAGGGACTGCTCAGCCGGAAGCTGCCGTGGCCGAACTTCTCGCAGGCAGACCTCGCATGATGCACGGGAGCAGGATCCGGGCCGTCATTCTGACGACCCAGCGCACCGGCTCGACCTCCCTGGTCGTGAGCCTCGGCTCGCACCCTGACATCGAGTGTGCAGGAGAGATCCTGATCGGCGCGCCCGACACGCCGAAGCCCCAGGTTCGCGGACGCTTCAAGATGGTCGTGCGGATCGCGAACATCGTCACGTCGGGCGCCTGGATGCCCGGCCACCGGATGGAGCGCTTCTACGCCGGCGGCAGCGCCAGGGTTCGCGCCTTCAAGGTCATGTACAACCAGCTCGCGAACCCGTTCGCCCTGCGCTACCTGCAGAACGACAGGACGATCCGGATCCTGCATCTGCGCCGGCACAACCTCCTGAAAGTTCACGTCTCGCGCCTGCTGATGGGCAAGCGCGAGCGCGTACAGGCGACGGGGCCGGTCGAAGCGGTCCGCACGCACGTGGATCCCGAGCAGGCGATTGCCGCGATGCGCAAGGCCCGGGCGCGCTACCAGCGTTTCGAAGCGCTGTTCGGCGGGCACCCGCGCCTGCAATTGACCTACGAGTCGCTGTTCGAGGGGCAGGGGCTCAGCGAGGCGACGACGGCCGCCATCTGCGACTTTCTCGACGTGCCGCGGCATCCGATGCGCTCGAAGCTGACGAAGCTGAATCCGGAATCGCTCCAGGACATGGTCACCAACTACGAGGAGCTCGCGGCGGCCGTCGCGCGCACCGAGTTCGCGGAATTTCTCTAGAGAGGCGGTGAAAGTGCAGCAACCCGTTCCTGGCCGCATACGCGCGGTCATCCTCACGACCAGACGCAGCGGCTCGTCTTTCCTGGTTGAGTGCCTGCGTTCGCATCCGGAGATCGAGTGTGCCAGCGAGATCCTGAACGGCCAGCCCGACGACCCGGTGCCGGCGTTTCGGGGACCGTGGCGGTACGTGAAGAAGTGGTCTCGCATCGCCCGTACGGGCGCGTGGCGGCCCGCCTGGTGGCTGGACGGCTATTACCGGCGTGGTACTGCCAAGGTGCGCTGCTGGAAGGCCATGTACGAACAGCTCGTACGGCCGTTCGCCCTGGGTTACGTGGTCAGGAACGAGGATATCCGGGTCATTCACCTGCGGCGGCACAACCTGCTGAAGTCGTACATCTCCGCGCTCCTGATGAACAAGCGGGAAGAGCTGCAGGCCACGGCCCCGACTGAA
>Ga0105107_10003712_pt1 | contig 10190 bp, 11 predicted proteins | sample PPLLaktember2015_6_FD_79335 | JGI IMG/M metagenome (GOLD analysis project Ga0105107, IMG submission 79335) | Freshwater sediment microbial communities from Prairie Pothole Lake near Jamestown, North Dakota, USA - PPLs Lake P8 Core (1) Depth... | ecosystem: Environmental > Aquatic > Freshwater >...
CGCCGAGGTCGAGGCCCTCGTCCGCCAGTGCGTCGTGGTGGGCATGCCCGACCGCTACCGCTAGATGGGAGGCGCGCCCGGCGTGCGGCGGCCCGACGGGTGCGGTTCCGCTAGGCGTTATATTTCCGGAAGACCGGTTTGACGGATGCGCCCTCCAGATATTTCCCGATGCCTTCGTCAAGCGCCTTCCTATAGATCACGAGGGCCTCGGAGATCCGGTCGACGGTCTTCTCGATATCCGTGTCCGCATGGGCGTAGGACACAATACTCGAGGGCATCAGCAATCCCCGTTTCATGGTTTCTTGCAGGAACAGCGTCCGGAAGGGCTGCGACGGCATCTTGTCCTGGTCCCGGGTCGTATAGACGGAGCAGCAATCGGGGCCGATGATCGAGACGTGATCGGCCAGGCCCAGCTCCCTCGAAGCCCTGTTGACGCCGTCGGCCAGCTTCCGCCCCTGCGTGTAGAGGGTCTCGACGACCGGGTGGTCCCTGTAGAAGCGCATGGTGGCCAAGGCCGCGGCCAAAGCATGATTCTCGGCGCCGTGGGTCGTCGACATGAGGAAAACCCGCTCTTTGGCGTGGTCGAGACCGCCGAGCTCCATGAATTCGCGCTTGCCCGCGAGGGCCGAGACGGCAAAACCGTTGCCCATCGCTTTGCCGAACGTGGACAGGTCGGGCACGATGCCGTATTTTTCCTGGGCTCCCCCGAGATGCCAGCGGAAGCCCGTGATCATCTCGTCGAGGATGAACAGGGCCCCGTTCTCATGGGCCAGGCGCAAGAGCCCCGACAAGAACCCGCTTGCGGGCGGATCGTATTTCTCGGCCTCGAGGACGACGCAGGCGATCTTCCCCGGGTATCGATCGAACAGCTCCCGGACGCTCGGGAGATCGTTATAGGAGAACTTGACCGTGAGCTCCCTGGTGCAGGCGGGGATGCCGGCCGCCATGGGCGTGGTGCCGATGAACCAATCGTCGACCGAGAAGAAGGGCTGGTCGCCGCAGATCGCGACCATGTCCCTGCCCGTGCTGGCCCGGGCCAGCTTGACGGCTCCCGTGGTCGCGTCGGAGCCGTCCTTGCAGAACTTGACCATGTCGGCCCCGCGGATGATCGACAGGAATTCCTCGGCGCACTCGAGCTCGATCCGGGCCGGACGGACGTAATTGTTGCCCAGGAGCATCTGGCGGTGGGCCGCTGCGACGACGGGCGCGAAGGCATGTCCGAGCGTGACCGTCCTCAGTCCCATCCCGTATTCGATGTAGTCGTTGCCGTCGATATCCCAGACGTGGCACCCCTCGCCCTTGGCGATATAGACGGGCATGAACTCGGGATACTGGTCGTCCCCCTTGGCGTAGGTGTGACAGCCGCCGGGGATCGTCTCCCGGAACCTCTTCTGGGTGACCCGTGATTTGTCGAACTTCATCGGAGGATGGTCCGGATCTCAGTCCTTGATGCGCATGAACCTGATCCCGTAGCGGCGGAGGAAGATAGCCACCTCCTCGGCCAGCTCGTTCGCCGCATCGGCGCGCTCCTTTCGCTCGATATCGAACCAGACGACGCCCCGGGCCCCGAAGGCCTTGCGAGCTTCTGATGGCACCGATCGGAAGCGAAGGTAGACATCCGCGCCCGCCGAGGAAGGACCGCCGGCGGGTTCTTCCGCGGGCCCCATGTCGATCGAGAGCCGCCAGCCTCGACCCTTCTTACGGCCGTTCTTGTCCGACCGGAAGAACGTGTAGCCCGGCCCCGTTCCCTCGCAAAGAAGCCCCGAGGCTTGGAAGAAGAGGAGCATCTCCCGAACCATCTTATCGAACAAATCCGCCCGCTCCGAGTCGCCCAGATCCTTGGGGAAGTCGGGGAAGCGGCTGACCACCCTGGCCGGGTACCCGATGGCCAGGCATTTCGGGGGGATGGCCGTGCTGACGAGGGAGTTGGCCCCGATGACCGCGCCGTCGCCGATCTTGACCCCGGGCAGGACGAAGACCCGCCAGGAGAGGGAGACGCTGTTGCCGATCTCGATGGGCTCGAAGTCGACTTTGTAGCCTTCGAGCTGGCTCAGCCAGGAGGTGTGGCCGAAGATCAGGCAATCGCCGCCGATGCCGCTGTCGTCGCCGATGGTGATGGACCTCGTCGGATTGATGAACGACATCTGCATGATCTGGCAGTTCCGGCCGATGACGAGCCTGGAGTCCGGGAACTGGAGCCCGCCGATGAACACCTGCTCGTTGATCTTGCTGCCGTCGCCGATCTCGAAATGGGGGGTGTCGATGAAGGTCGTGGTCCCGATCTTGACGTGGGCGCCGATGCGGATATGCCGGCCTCGGACGAAAGACAAGAAGCCGATCGAGGCGTGATCCCCGACCGAGACGTCCTCGCCAACGATGACGGAGCCGAAGCCGATCGAGACCTTCTTCCCGATCTTGTGGCCTTTCAGCCGGTAATAGGCTTTTTTCAGGAATCCGGGCCACCAGCCCATGAGGGCCATCTGCGTGATGGGAAAGCGGGCTTTCGTGATGAGCATCTCACTCTCCGACGAGGGACATCCCTCCGTCCACGATCAAGGTCTGCCCGACGATGCCTTCGGCGGCGTCCGAGGAGAGGAACTGGGCCGCGCGGGCCGCCTCCTCCGGCGTGGTCAGTCGGCCGAGGGGTGTCCGCTTCTCCGCTCCGGCCAGCCGCGCCTCTCCATCCGGCATCGCGGCCCAGGCCCCGGTCCGCACCGCGCCCGGAGAGAGGACGTTGACCCGGACCCCTTGAGGGGCCAGCTCGACGGCCAGGTGACGGGCCATAGCCTCCAACGCCCCTTTGGAGGCCCCGATCAGGGAATAGCAGGGCACGACCTGCCGGGCGCCCTGGGAGGACAAGACCACGATCGAGGCAGGCGGCCGGAATTTCGGCAGGAGCATCTGTGTCAGCTCGAAAAAGGCCCTGATGTTCAGGGCGAAGGTCCAATCGAAGTGCCGGGACTTGAGCTCCTCGAAGGGCTTGTGGATGCCCGTGGCGGCGCAGAAGACCAGCCCCGACAGGGAGCCCAGATGGGCGTCGAGATACGCCTCGAGATGGGCCAGGCCCTTGTCGCTGGTCAGGTCGGCCCGGCAGGTCGAGAGAGAGAGGCTCTCCCGCCCCGCCTCCTCCTCGAGGGTCCGGGCCGAACGCTCGTCCCGGACGTGGTTCGCGACGACGCGGGCCCCGGCCCGGGCGAACTGAAGCGAGATCGCGCGGCCGATCCCGCGGGTCCCGCCGGCGACCAGGAAAGACTTCCCGTCGAGGGAGAACGCGTTGTCCATGGCCCCTACCCTTTCTCCCGTTGCCGCGAAGCGAGGTAGGACTCGAGGACCTCGTCGCGATAGCCGGGCGCGAAATTGCCGAGAGGCAGGAAAGAAAAGAGGAGTTCCGCCGAGCTGGCGCGGCGGCCCCCGACCTCGACCGAACACGCGGCCGTCGCGAGCTCGGGCCGGTTCGATCTGATCTCAGCCTTGACGGTCGCCTTCTCGCCGGGCCGGACCCATTCCCGGAAGGACGCCGTGCGGATCTGGGCCAGCATCGCTTTGCCTCTCCCGGTCCGGCGGCTTTCGGCATCCAGGCACAAGGCCGCCGTCTGGCCCATCATCTCCGTCAGCAGGACGCCGGGGACGACCGGGAACCCTGGAAAATGGTCCCGGAAGAAGTCCTCCCCGGCATCGAAGACGTGTTCGGCTTCGATGGATCGGCCCGGAGCCATGTCCACGATCCTATCGACGAAGAGGAAGCGCATGGCCTCAGGGATTGTCCGCCACGCCGCCGTGTCTGCGGAGGACCTCGATGATATCGCCGACCGACCGCAGTTCCTGGATCTCGTCTTCCGTGAGGAGGACCTGGAAGTCCTCGTCCATCCGTGCGATCAGGGTCAGGATGCCGAGGGAATCCCAGGCATCGATCTCGTCCCGCTTCGTCTCCGGCCGGATCCCGTCGGCGGGCGTTTCAAAGATATCGGCCACCCAAGTCAGGATCTCGCTCGTACTCTTGGCCACAGCGCTCACAACTCCTTCCCCGGCAATATATCCCCCCTCAGGGGCCAAATCAAGGCTGGTTTTGGACCTCCGCGTGTCCCAGGACCGCGCCGGGGCCGAGCCGGACCAGCGCCGAAGCCCAGGACAGGCCGACGCCGTATCCTACGAGCATCAGGGTCAAGGCGCGGCCGGCCGGGCGCTCCAGGTTCCCTTGGGTTATCGTCAACGGGATCGAGGGTCCGCCCGTGTTCCCGAAATCCCCGAGCGTCAAGGGCATCTTGGCCTCGGCGATGCCCATCTTCTTGGCCAAGTGTCGCATGATGAACTGGTTCGACTGGTGGAAGACGTAATAGTCGATGTCGTCCTTGCCGATCCCGGCCAGCTCGAGGGTGTCCTGGATGACCGCGGGCACGCGTTTGATGGAGAAGCTGAAGATGTTGGCGCCGTTCATGGACACGTAGTATCGGCGCCGGTCTTCGGGGAACCTCTCCCGGAATCCCCCGCCCGGGATGATCAGGTCCTCGAAGCCGCTCCCGTCGCTGTGGAGGACGAAGGACCAGGGGGCCTCGCCGTCCGCACCGCCCGCTTCGAGGGCCGTTGCCGAGCCCGCGTCGCCGAAGAGCAAAGAAACGGACCGGTCGCTTTCGTCGGCGAACCGGGACGGGGTCTCGCCGTGAAGGACCAGGGCCCGCTTGATCCCCCCGCCTGAGATCATGAGAGCGCCGAGATAGAGCCCGTAAGGATAGCCGGAGCATCCCAGGCCGACATCGAAGGCGGCGCAGGTCGTGGGCAGGCCGAGCTTCGTCTGGAGGAGGCAGGCCGTCGAGGGGAGGAGATAGTCGGGCGACTGCGTGACCATGATCAGGGCGTCTACGGAATCCCGCGGCCAGCCGATCTTTCCGAGCAGGTCCTCAGCCGCCGCTTGGCAGAGGTCGCTGCTGCAGACGGCGTCGCCGGCCATCCGCCGGCTCTTGACGCCGGCCATGCCGACGACCTTGCGGACCTCGTCCTCGGTGAATCCCGTCGCGTCCTTGAAGTTGTCGAACCGCCGCGACGGAACGCCGGAGACGATACCCTTGAGGCTGACCCCCGAGATCGTGCACTTCGCCATGACCGTCCTTTACCCGGCCCTAGGACCTTGGATGGCCCCGGCCCTGCTCATGATCTTGAGCATCCTCATTCACGGCTCCGGTCTCGTCCCCGCGAAGAGGCTTGATGCGCGAGGAAAAGTCCCGGATCGACGTATCCATCCCCAATTTGGCGCCCACTTTGGCGACCGGCCGGGCCGGATTGCCCTGGACCACGGTCATCGGAGGCACCGACCGCGTGACCACGCTCCCAGCCGTCACGACCGCCCCCTTGCCGACCCTGACGTGGGGCAGGACGATCGCCCCCGGACCGAGGACGGCGCCGGCCTCGATGACCACGCCCGTGTATTCGCGGAAGTGGGCGATGATCGTCGACCGGATCCCGATAACGGCGTCATCTTGGATTTCGACGAGATCGGGGCGCGCGGTCTCGATGATGGCGTCGTAGCCGATCCAAACGCGCTTTCCGATCCTCACCCCCCGGGCCCGGTGGAGCCAGACGCGAAAGGTCATGGCCCCGGGGCCGCCGCGGGCCAGCAGCTGCAGGATCCGGATCAAGAAGCCGCGAAAGCGGGGTTCCTTATCCTCGAAAGGCCTGCCCGGCTTTGTCGTCATGGCCGCGCCTCCCAGTCCTTCGCGTTCCGGGCCACGAAGACGCAGAATCTGCCCAATTTCGTGAGGTCCACCGGATCCATGGGCTCGAAGTCCACGGCAATCTCGAAATGCTCCTTGACCGCCTCGATCATCTCGAGGATCCCCAGCGAGTCGATGATCCCGGCGTCCAGGAGGTCGAGATCGTCGCCGATCGCGCCCGCGTCCAGACCGCTGGCCTCGATCCAGGGCGCAAAATGGTCCAACAAGAAGCTCTTGATGTCTTCGGGCGCGAGTCGTGTCATGTCATTGCCTCAAGGCGATTGATCAAAGCTTGACGGTCGTATTTGCCGTTGGCATTCAGCGGCAGCTGCCGGACATAATGATACCGCCGGGGAACCATATAGGAGGGAAGACGCGAGGCGACGCGCTGTCTCGTTTCCGGACTGAGGGGCCCCTCGCCTTCCACGAAAACCTCGATCCCGTCGGCGCCGGCGACGCTGCGGGGCCAGCCCAGCGCGACCACGCCATCGACCCCGGTCGCTTCCCGCACCGCCGCTTCGACCTCGCCCAGTTCGACGCGATTCCCCAGGACCTTGATCTGGCCGTCGGCGCGGCCCCGATAGAGCAAGGGCCCCTCCCCCGCCGGCGCCCGGACCTGGTCGCCCGTCCGATAATAGACGTCCTCACCTTGGGGAAGCCTGACAAAAGCCTTGGCGGTCAGGACGGGATCCTCCCAATAGCCCAGGGAGAGCTGAGGGCCGCCCATCAGAAGCTCCCCTTCCCGGCCGGGACCGACATCGCTCAGGGAGGCGTCGACGACCCGGGCGCGCAGGCCCGGGAATGGCGCCCCGATGGGCACGATGCCCTGTTCGGCCTCCCCGGGGGTCCGTTCCGGGTCCCATCGATAATGAGTGCAGGCGACGGTGACCTCTGTGGGCCCGTACAGATTTTCGATGACCGAGTTCGGCGCGGCCGCAGACCAGGCGGCGGCCACCTCCACGGGCAGCGCTTCCCCGCAGAACAGACTCAGCCTCAGGCCCGGGTAAGCCTGGGCCTTGAGGGCGCCGAGACGCTTCATGAAGATGGCGGTCGCCGGCACCGAGAACCAGACTGTGATGTTCTTGTCGACGATGAACCGGCCCGGGTTGATGAGCGTCCGCTCCGAGGGACAGCAGACACAAGCCCCTTTCTCCCAGGCCGCGAAGATGTCCGAGACCGAGAGATCGAAAGTCAGGTCGAACAACTGCGAGAGCCGGTCCTCGTGGGTGACCGTAAAGTGCTCCGTCACAAAATCAAGATAATGCCTGACGGCTCGATGGGGGACGGCGACGCCCTTCGGGACGCCCGTGCTGCCGGACGTGAAGAGCAGGTAGGCGACGGATTCGGGCGATGGTTCCACGTCCCGCCAACGGCCGGGGGGCAGGAGATCCCGGTCTCCGAGGAAACGGTGTTCAGGCCATCTCGCGGCCAGATCCCGCGTCTCCCTCCGTTCCGGCAGGACGACGAGCAGGCCTGCCCCGATCCCCTCCAGGACCTGGCCCAGCTGTCCCTCCGACTCCGCATCGACCACGAGCGCCCGGCACCCGGAACGCTTCAGCATGGTCCGCGTCCGTTCGACGGGAAAGGTCCGGTTCAGGGGCACATAGCCGTGCCCGCGCATGAGCGCCGCCAGGATGCCGGAGAAGGCCGTCGCCGAGCGGTAGGCGAAGACGCCCGTCAGCGGAGGCCCGTTCCCCTCTTGGTGCAGGGATAACGAGGCGGCCAGGGCCGCCGATCTCTCAAAGAGCTCGTTGTAGGTCAGAACGGTTCCTCCGACTTCGACGGCCGGGCGGCCGCCGAAATACTCCGTGGAGGCCAGGAAGCCTCTGCAAAGGCTCCGGCCCGTGTCAGCGCGGTATCCCGAACTTCGGTTGCTCTGCAATTACGCCACCTGGGCCGGCCTCCCGGTCGTCGTTCCGATCTCGTCCGTCCTCTGCCGGGGAACTCGCCTGGAACTCATCTTAAACGAACTCCGGCTTCGACTCAAGGACGACCATCGCCGCCGTCTTCCCCGCCCTGAGCCTGTCGGCCGATCAGCGCGCTTCAACTTTCCTCTGGAGATAATCCCGGATCGAGGCAAAGGAGACCATGTCCGTCAGCTCGGCCAGATCGATCTGCGCGCCGAACTCCTCCTCCACGACGGCGACAAGGCGAAGGGCCGCGAGAGAATCCCATCCCGGCACCGTCTCGTGGCTGGCTTCCCGGATCTCGCCGGGGTCCAGAGCCGGAAAGACGGCCGAAAAACACTTCGCCAAACGTGAATCCAGGTCACTCAAGGACATCCTCCTCGACCGCGTGAAAGAGGGCGGGCACGCGGGCCGCAAAGACCTCTTTGGGGATGCGGACTCCTCCCGAGAGCGGGGCCTCTGCCCATTGCAGGAGGAAGCTCCGGAAGGGCCCGTTCCTCGGGGTCTCCCGGTAGTCGAGAGCGATCTCATCGGCCGCGGTCTTCGCGAAAAGGTATTTCAGGCACTGGTGCTCGATGCGCCGGGAGAACGCCCGGCAGCTCATGGCCCAGGCTTCGACGGAGAGCGCGGGACCGGTCCTTCTCCCCGCGATGACGGCGATCTTGCCGAGAGGGCCGAACTTGTCCTCGTAGTCCACGACGAGCAGGAAGGCCTCGGGATCCTCCAGGAGGCCGCGCCAGGCTGCATCTCCGAACTTGACCCCGTTGAGATTGAACTGGTTCGTCTTGTTGATGAGCTCGAGAGCCCGGGGATCCACCCGTCGTGTTCCGAAGATGAACCTCACCCGGGCCTCGGCCGTTCGGAGGAAATCGTCGAGAGAGCCGGACGAGCCCGCCTCGAGCGCCCGCAGCTCGCTCGCCCCCCGGATGCTCTGCAGACGCAGGCTATCCTCGGCGGAAACAGACTTCTTGCCGAACAGGTCCCTGAGGTCCTCGAGCATGCTCCAGAACGCCGCAGGGTCGTTCTTGGGGAAAACGATGCCGCAGAGGCCGGGGAACGCCGCTTGGACCTCGGCCACCTCCATCGGGCTGTCGTCGACGAAGACCGCGGCATCGGGGCCGATGTTCCACGTCTCGAGGATACGCCGGACCGAGCCCGACTTCCGGTCCCAGTGGACTTCGAACGGGAAAACATCCCCCTTGCGCAGAAGGAAGTCCCGGCGGGCGAACGCCTGCTCGACGAGGCCTGGATCGTTCTTGCTGGCCACGCCGATCAGGACGCCGGCGCTCGCCAGCGAAGCCAGGAACTGCTGATAGAGCCCGTTGAGATGCGCCTGCCGGTCCAGGCTCCAGGCCAAGGCTTCCACGCCGACCTCGCCGAGGATGCCCGACCAGAGCGTATCGTCCAAGTCCGTGATCAGGCCTTTCTTGGGCACCGGATCGAGGATCATTCCGGCCATAAGCCCGGCGACGCGGGACGCATGGGAATTCCGGTACGGAAAGCCGGTCGCTATGTCGGAACGGAGATCGTACCGGTCTGACGGCGGGGAGACCCGGTCGAGGAGCTGGGCGTTGAGGATCCGCACGCCCGGCTCCGAAGACAGGGAGACCGCTGACGCGCCGAGGGCGCTCCTCAACCGCAACTCATGGGTCGACGCTTGCCGCGAGCGCGTGAAGAACAGGGGCGGCAGCGGCAGGGTGGGCAGGCTGATCGCAACGGGCAACGTGCCGGAGAGGCTTTTCAGGGACCTCTCCAGCCGGGCCGTCCGGCCGGCCGCCGTATCCAGGATATCGGGCAGGTCCGCAATCCTCCATCCCCCCAGATTCCGCATGCCCAGCCTGAGGTCCAGGTCCGGCCACTCCAGAACGACCGCGAGGGCGTCCAGCCCCGCGGGATCCAGGCGTTCCAGATTCCCTTGGAGATCGCCGAAGAGGCCGGTCCGGATATCGATGGCGCGGTCCGGGAACATGGACCGCAGATGGGCCGCGAGGAAGGTCTCGAGATGCAGCGGCGTGAAACCGCAGGCGAGCGCGATCCGCAGGGCCCGCGCGTCCTCCGGCACCGGTTTCTTCAGGATCTCCAAGGCTTCGATCAGCTTCAAGCCGCATCTCCCCCTTTCCGTCAAAATACGTCCAGGTACATGGACGATAGAGTCCCCAAAGGAGGCCGGCCGTCCCAGATCGAGAGATAGGCATTCAGGGTGCGTTTAGCCGGCCGGAATCCCGCCTCCTGAAAGGGGGCCAAGTCGCTGTAATTCAAGACCGGGACCGTGGCGATCCGGACGCCTTCGGCCGCGGCCCGGACCATCAAATCGCCGAGGAGGGCCGTCCTTTCGTCCCGTCCCAGGTCTCCCCAAAGGACGTCTTCGACGAGCAGGCATTTCGTCCGCCGGAGATCTGCGACCTGCATGACATATCCGGTTAGCATGCCCCGGCGGCCTCCCTTGGTCAAGGAGGCCACGATCGCCCCGGTCCTGCCGGCACATTGCCATTCGGCCTCAGAGCGGCTCCACACCCTCGACAGGGCCGCCTGCTCAGGGCCGGACACCGTCAATTGAAGAAATCCGTCGAGCAGCGCC
>Ga0105107_10003715_pt1 | contig 10186 bp, 14 predicted proteins | sample PPLLaktember2015_6_FD_79335 | JGI IMG/M metagenome (GOLD analysis project Ga0105107, IMG submission 79335) | Freshwater sediment microbial communities from Prairie Pothole Lake near Jamestown, North Dakota, USA - PPLs Lake P8 Core (1) Depth... | ecosystem: Environmental > Aquatic > Freshwater >...
CGGGGCCGCGGACGATCCTCGAGGCCAACGCGAAGCGCGCCGACGAGAACCTGCTGCAGGACGACCTGCGGCGCGCGACAAAGGTGGTAGCGGCGATGCTCGCCGAGCTGCTCACGCCGGATTGAGATCGGTCCAGCATGATCGCGCACCGAGTTTTCGTTTGCGCGGCCGTAGCGCCCTGGTCTAGGCTTCAGAGATTGACCGCGCGCAAGGCCTTGATCGGTGCCGCAAGGCATCGTACGCCTTCGAGGATCGCAGTCCGATGACAACCGCTCCGGTGACCGGCCCGCGTTTCACGAGGTGGGTGACGCTCGTCTACCTCGCCTACCTCGCCGCGCCGATCGTGCTGCTGTTCGTCGGGTCGTTCGGGCAGCTCTGGCTCAACACGCTGCTCCCCACCGGCTTCACCGGGCGCTGGTATGCGGAGGTGGCCGCGGACCCCAGTTTCCGGCGCGCGTTCGTGTCGAGCCTCACCGTGGCCGGCCTGGTAATCCTGCTGTGCCTCGTCGTGGGGTTGCCGCTCGCGTACGCGGTATTTCGCGCCGACCGGCCCGCGGTGCGGGCACTCGCTCGCGTGATCTACCAGCTGCCGGTGGCGCTGCCCGCGCTGGTGCTGGCGTTCGGCTTCATCCGCGTGTTCTCGTCGGACCAGTTGCCGTGGCTGGGCTCGATCTGGCTGCTCGTCGCCGGGCACCTCATGCTCGGCCTGCCGTACTTCCTGCAAGCCGTGGTCGCCGACATGCAGCGGCTCAACCTGAAGCTCCTCGAGATGGCGGCCGAGTCGCTCGGCGCGAACGGCAGGCAGCGCTTCTTCCAGATCGTACTGCCGTCGCTGCGGCACTCGATCCTCGCTGGCCTGATCGTCGTCGCGGCGCTCTCCATCGGCGAGTTCCAGTTCAGCAACCTCGTGGCGGGCTTCCTCAGCCGCACTTATCCGGTGGTACTGCTGCAGGCGTTTTACGGTGCCACCGGATTTGCCTGCGCCGCCACGGTCGTGCTGCTGGTGCTGGCGCTCGCCGCATCGGTGGCAGGCGCCTTGTCGACGGGCAGCGCGATACGGCCGGCGGGAGCGTATTGACGTGGACCGTGCAGTCGTCGCGCTCGACGGGCTGACCTACCGCTATCCCGGGAGCGGCGCCGGCGTGGCCGACGTCGACCTGGCAATCCGCGCCGGCGAGATGCTCGTGTGCATCGGCCCCTCGGGTTGCGGCAAGACGACACTGCTTCGCCTCGTCGCCGGATTTCTGCGGCCGCAGGCTGGCAGCGTCGCGATCGCCGGGCGCGACGTGACCGGCGCGGATGCCCGCTCGCGGCAGTGCGGCATCGTGTTCCAGTCGTACGCGCTGTTCCCGCACATGAGCGTGCGCGACAATGTCGCGTACCCGCTGCGCGTCCGTGGCGTGCCGGGCGCCGAGCGCGCGGCGCGCGCGGCGAAGATGCTGGATCTGGTTGACCTCGCGGCGCTTGCCGACCGCCTGCCTGCCGCGCTCTCGGGTGGCCAGCAGCAGCGCGTCGCGCTCGCCCGGGCGCTCGTGTTCGAGCCCGCGGTGCTGCTGCTGGACGAGCCGCTGTCGGCCCTCGACGCCGCGACGCGCTTCGCGATGCGCGACGAGATCCGGCGCGTCCAGCGCGAGCGCAACATCGCGACGCTGCTCATCACGCACGACCAGGACGAGGCGCTGTCCCTCGCCGATCGCATCGCGGTGATGCGCGACGGGCGGATCGTGCAGGTCGGCACGCCGCAGGCCATCTACGACCGTCCGGCCTCCGGCTTCGTCGCGACGTTCGTCGGTCGCGCCAACGTGCTCGAGGCCACCGTGAGTGGCCCGGATGGCGTGGACACGCCCCTGGGCACGCTCGCCACGCTGCCGCACGGTTGCGCTCGCGGCGAGGCCGTGTCGATACTGATCCGCCCCGAGCGGGTGGAGCCGGTCGGGGAGGGTGCGGCGGGCGACAACCTGATCGTAGTCGAGATCGAGCAGGACAAGTTCTTCGGCGCGACGCGCGCCCTCGTCGCGAAGGCCGGCGGGAGCCGGATCGCGATCGAGACCGCGTCGCGCGATGCGGTGCATCGCGTGCGCATCCCGCGCGACGCGATCCAGTTTCTCCACGGCAGTCGCAACCTCAAGGAGGCATGACCATGAACCTGAAACGCCTGGGCATCGCGGTGCTGGCAGCCGTATTCTCGACGGTCGCGTTCGCGCAGACCGTACTCGACTCGCCCGAGCTCTATCCCGGCGAGAAGGCGCTCTACGAGGCCGCGAAGAAGGAGGGGATGGTCGTCTCCTTCGACACGGGACCGACCTGGGCGAACTGGGCGGCGCAGTTCGCCGCGTTCAAGAAGCGTTACCCGGACGTCGAGATCGTCTACAACGACCTCGGGTCCGCGGCCACAGTGGTCGCGCTCGAGAAGGCGCGCAATCGGCCCCAGGCCGACACCGCGTACTACTTCGCGGCCTCCGCCGTCGATGCGGTGAAGAAGGGGGTGGTGGCGCCGTTCAAGCCCGTCAACTTCGACAAGCTGCCGGCGGTGTTCCGCGAACCCGAAGGCCGCTGGTTCACGATCCACTCGCTCACCGTCGCCTTCGTGGTCAACACGAAGCTCGTGAAGAACGTGCCGCAGTCGTGGGCCGACCTGCTCAAGCCCGAATACCGCAACTCGATCGTCTACCTCGACCCACGCTCGACGGGAGTGGGGCAGGTGCTGACCTTCGCGGCGAACTTCGGCAACGGGGGCGACATGAACAACGTCCAGCCCGGCCTCGACTACCTCGGCAAGCTGCACCAGTCCGGCAACGTGCTGCGCGTGCTTGGCACCACGCCCTACGCGCAGTTCGTCAAGGGCGAGATCCCGATCTGGATCAGCTACGAGAATGACGGGCTCAAGGCGAAGTGGACCGACGGGCTCGGCGACGCAGTCGCGGTCGTCATCCCGAAGGAAGCGTCGGCCGCTGCACCCTACGGCATCAGCCTGGTCGAGAAGGGCCCGAACCCGAACGCGGGCAAGCTGTGGCTCAACTTCATCATGACCGATTTCGGCCAGGGCATCTTTGCGCAGGGGTTCGTGCGTCCGAGCGTACCCGGCGTCAAGCTGCCGGACACCGTCGCCGACAAGCTGCCCGCGGCCCCGCAGGTGCGCCCGCTCGACGTGCAGGGGGCCGCCGCGAAGAAGGCCGAGATCGACGCAGGCTGGGTGAAGGCGACCGGGGCGAAGTGACGCCGGCCGACGCAACGCGATGAAGCGCGCCACGTTCGTGCTGCTGGCTGCCCCGGCCGCGGTGGCGGGCGCGCTGTTCTTCGCGCTGCCGCTCGGCGCGCTCGTCGTCGACGCTTTCGGCGAGGGCGGCGGCGCGTTCACCCGCGTGTTCGCGCTGCCGACGTTCTGGCCGTCGCTCGCCGGCAGCGCGATCCTCACGCTGGTCGCGGCGAGCGTGTCCACGGTGGTCGGGCTCGCCGTCGCCGTGCACCTCGCCTCGCTGCCCGAGCGGCTACGTACCCTGCTGTCGTTCGTGATCGCGTTGCCGCTGACGTTCTCCGGGCTGATCGTCGCCTACGGCTTCATTCTCGGCTGGGGCCGCGCGGGTTTCTTCACTCAGCTGCTGGCGTTGGCGGGTGCCGACGCGGCGGTCGTCGGCGGGGCGCTGTTCACGCCGGTCGGTCTCGCGTTCGCTTCCTCGTACTACCTGATCCCGCGCGTGGTGATGGCGTTGCTGCCGGTGCTGGTGAACTTCGACCGCACGCAGCTCATCGCCGCCGAGTCGCTCGGCGCCACGCGTGCCCAGGCATTCCGGCAGGTGCTGCTGCCGCAGGTCGCCGGGCCGGTGGCGGGCGCGGCCTGCCTCGTCGCCGCCGTCGTGTTCGGCGCCTACGGTACGGCGCTGGCGCTGGTGGGCACGCAACTTCGCATCCTGCCGCTGCAGCTCTACAGCCTCGTTTCGGAGACCGGATCGGATTTTCCGGCCGCGGCCGCGCTCGCGCTGCTGATCACGGCCGCGTGCTCGGCGATGATGGCCGTGGGCGAAGTCTTCGGAAGTCGACATGAACGCCACCTTGCTGCTTGACCGCGACGCGCGGTGCCTGTTGCGGAACGACGGTCGCGTATTCGATCCGGCCCGGTGCGCATGGACCGATCGTCCACCGGGGGAACTGCGGACGGCGGAGTCGATCGGTGTCGTCGACGCGATGCGCTGGCTCGCGCGCGACGCGAGTGCGAAATGGCGCGTGCCCGTGGGCGTGATCGGCCCGCGCGACATCGACCCGGTGCGCTATGCCCTTGCCGAAAGTCTGGGCGCAGCGCTTGCGGGCCTGCGCCTGCCGGTGTTGTGCGGGGGACGCGGTGGCGTCATGGAGGCGGTGTGCAAGGGAGTGCGGAGTGCGGACGGGGTCGCGATCGGACTGCTTCCCGAAGGCGATCCGGCGCTCGCCAACGCGTATGCCGGCATCGTGATCGCCACCGGCATCGGCGAGGCGCGCAATGCGCTGATCGCACGAGCGGCGGCGTGCCTGGTGGCCGTCGGCGACAGCTACGGGACGCTGTCCGAGGTCGCGCTCGGCCGCCAGTTCGGCAAGCGCGTCATCGGTCTCGCGGGCGCCGCAGATGTCGGCGGCGTCGAGCACGTTGACGACGTGGAGACCGCGCTGCAGCGCGTGGCAGAGGCGATGCTGGGCTGCTGAGGGCCGCCTTCCCGGGGCGATGGCGGTAAGCGGGGCGGCGCCCCGTGAGGAGCGCCGCCCCCGCGCCCGCGCGAGGGGGAGGGTACGCGCGGACGCAGAAGTGGTGTGGCGCGATCGGCCGGCCTCGGTCCGCGTGCTTCAGGCGGCGGGCTTCAGCAGGCCGCGCCGTTCCATGCGGTCGCAGGGATTGACGCGCGGGCCGGGGCCGGGCTCGATGCCGCGGTCCTTGGCGCGAGCGGACATCTGCGCGCGGTGCTCGTCGAAGTACGCCTTGCACTCGCCGACGGTGGTGAAGCTGTGCATCTTCTGGCGATGCTCGGCGCGTTCCTCTTCGGTCATCAGGCTGCCGTACGCGCCGGCACCGCGGCCGCCGCGACCCATGCCGTAACCCTGTCCGGGGCCGCCGCCACCACCCGGGCCGTAACCCATGCCGCACGGCTGTTGCTGCTGGCAATCGGCGCCCTGGACAGCGCCCGGTCCGGGGCCGTAGCCGCCGCCGGGGGCGGCGAACGCGAGCGTTGCGGCGAATGCCGCGGCAAGGGTCGTCAGTGTCAGCGCAGTGCTTCTCATCGTCGTCTCCTGTGGTCCGGGAATCGGCCGCGGCGCCTTCGCGTCGCGGTGCCATGGGACCCAGTTTCCGCGCGACGACCCCCACGACATTGACGCGCGTCAACGCCGGCAGGGCCGGGACGAAGCGATGTGTAACGGACTGTTGCGGCCGCCCGCGCGACCGGGCGCGGCGCGCAACAACTGTTGCGAAACGTTACGGCGCGAAGGCTTGCTACAACCGCACGCCTTCGGCCAGCAACTCGTGCGTCTCCGGATGGCGCTTCATGTAAGCGCGCACGTAGCCGCACGCGGGCTCGACCTTCAGCTGGGCGGCGCGGGCATGCGCGAGCGCGGTCTTGACGAGCGCGCCGGCGATGCCGCGACCCTCGAGCGCCGGCGGCACTTCGGTGTGGTAGAGGCGCATCACGTCGCCGGTGAGCTGGTAGTCGGCGCGGGCCAGCAGGTTGCCGACGGTCGCCTCGAAACGGCGGTCGGCGACGTTGTGGCGGATCTCGGGAAGCGTGTCGGTCATGGTGGGCTTGCCGGGTCGTGGTTGACGGATGTTGCCGCGGCGGGTAGGCGCGGCGTCAGCGGCGATGCTCCTCGTCATCGCGGTCCCAGGCCTCGTTGCGTTCCGCGAACTTGTCGCGTCGCCGCTCGGCCCACTTGCGGTAGCCGCGCGGGAAGCGCGCGGCGAAGAACATGCGCAGCAGCACGCCCGCGACGAAGAGCACGATGCCGCCGAGGACGATCGTCGGCAGCCATTCCCCGAATGCCTCCCCGGCTGCCCATGCGGGGGAGGCAGCGAGTGCGGCGAGGCACGCGGTGGCAACGGCAGGAAACCGGTAGTGCGTCATGGTGTAGGCGAGAGCGGCGGCGGGGTGGCGAATCCCCGATCCTACCGTGCGCGGTAGCGTCCGCACAGGCGGGCCCTGGCACGCGGTTCAGCCGCGGCGCGGATCGAAGCGGTACGCGTCCATTGCCAGCGCGCCGTCGACGATCTCGCGGTGCGCGCGCGTCACGATGGGATGAGGACCCGCGGCGGCGAGCGCGACCAGCACCGGCAGGAAGTGCTCGTCGCTTGGGTGCGCGCGCTCCGCCGCCGGCGCACGTTCACGCCAGTGTGCGAGCGCATCGCGGTCGTCGTCGGCAAGGCGTTGTGCGAGCCAGTCGGCGAACGTCGCGACGTAGGGCAGCGACGACGGCGCGCGGCGATGCATCATCCAGTCGCGCAGATTGTGCGTCGCGTGGCCCGAGCCGACGACCAGGATGCCCCGCGCGGGCAACTCCGCGAGCGCCGCGCCGAGGGCGAGGTGGTGGCGCGCGCCACGGGCCGGCTGCACGGACAACTGCAGCGTCGGCACGTCGGCGGCGGGATACATGTGCATCAGCGGCACCCATGCGCCGTGGTCGAGCCCACGGCAGCCGTCGATCCCCGCGGTGATCCCTTCGGCCTTCAGCGCCGCCGCGATCTCCGCGGCCACCACCGGGGCGCCGGGGGCCGGGTAGCGCAGCGCGTAGAGGACGTCGGGGAAGCCACCGAAGTCGTGGATCGTTTCCGGTGCGGCGCTGCCGGTCAGCATCGGCAGTTCCGTCTCCCAGTGCGCCGACACCATGAGGATCGCCCGTGGCGCAGGCATCGCGCGCGCGAGTGCCGACCATGCCGCACCCGCGATGCCGGGCTCGACGGCCGTCATCGGCGAGCCGTGCGAGAGAAAGAGCGTCGGCAGTCGTTCGATCATCGGCAGTCATCCGGCGGATCGCGGGACGGAGAGCACCGTCCCGCGAAGGGTGCGTCAGGCGTTGCTCCCCGACTCGACGCGGCGCGCCTCCTGTACCGAGGGGCGGGCGCCGACGCGTTCCATGTAGGCGACGATCGCGGGCCACCCCGAGAGGTCGACCTTGAGGAACTTCGTCCAGGTGAGCAGCGTGTACAGGTAGCAGTCGGCAATCGTGAACGCGGTGCCCGTGACGTAGGGATGCCGCGCGAGCGTCGCGTTGACGTACTCGAAGCGCTTGCCGAGCGTGGCGACGGCCTTGTCCTTCGTCGGCTGCGGCGTGTCCGCGTACCACAGCGGACCGAAGCCCTTGTGGATCTCGGTGGCGATGAAGTTGAGCCACTCCATCAGGTGGTAGCGCTCGATCGTGCCGAACGCGGGCGCGAGCGTGCCGGGCTTGCGGTCGGCGATGTACTGCAGCAGCACCGCCACCTCGGTCAGGCGCGTGCCGTCGTCGAGCTCGAGCAGCGGGACGTAGCCCTTCGGGCTGATCGTGTAGTAGTCGGTGCCGTCGGCGAGCTTGTGGGTGCGCAGGTCGACCTTGATGGTCTCGGCCGGGATGCCGGCCTCGACGAGCGCGACGTGGGGCGCGAACGAGCAGGCGCCAGGGGCGTAGTAGAGCTTCATCGTGGATTCCTCGGGACGGGGTCGGGCCGTGGTGGAGAGGTTCGTTGGCGTGACGGACGCAACGCGCAGGGGCGATCATGCCCGTTGACGTATTCAATATGAAGTGGCAAACACGCGATTGATTGTTGAACAAACAGGGATAATCTACGGGCCGAGAGCGGCCGCGCGTTCCACGAGCGCGCCGTGCAGCTGCTCGCCGACCTCGAGGAAGCGGAAGCCGCGGTGACGGAGAGCACGCTGGTGCCGCGGGGGAATCTGAAGCTCACCTGCCCGATCACCTTCGGCGAGCGTCACCTCGCACCCGCGATCGCGGCGTTCGCCACGCGCCATCCGCAGCTTCGATTCGACGTCGACCTCTCCGATCGGGTCGTGGACCTGGTCGACGAGGGCTGCGACCTCGCCGTGCGGATCGGCTCCGCCGGAGGCTCGACGCTGATCGCCCGCCGTCATCGCCGATATACGCGGTCTACCCGAGCCGCCGGCATCTTTCGGCCAAGATGCGGCTGCTCGTCGAGTTCCTGGCCGCGCGGTTCGCGGCCGACGCGCCCTGGTCGCTTCGCGCGGACGAAGTTCGCAGCGGGGTGCCTCCTAGCTAGGGCATCTGGATCTTGCCGCCGCCGCCGAGCCCACCGAGTCCGCCGAGCCCGCCACCCTTGAGCGCGCTCGCCGTGCCCGCGGGCGGAATGACGAGGCCCGAGCTCTGCTGGCGTCGCAGTTCGGCCAGCTCGCGCATCGTCTGCTCGACGCCCGCCTTGGCAGCCTCGGCGTAGCCGGCCACGGCTTCGGTGAGCGACTTGGCCTCGATGTCGAAGCTGATCGGCAGCGGTCCCATGTTGGTCATGAGCTGGGCCTCGCCGGTGTAGATCGTGGATCGCGAGGGGTCGCTCGCGCCGGACGCGGTGACGGGCACCATCACGCGCAGCGTGCCGACCTTGCGATCCGTGTAGATCTCCTCGCGGTACAGGGTGGCGGGATCCATCGTGGGATCTCGAGCGGAATCGGCCATGATCGTTCCTCGGGGGCGGGGCGAAAAGGCCGTCATTGTACGGCCCGGGGTCGTCCCCGGCCGCGGGCCGGGATCAGCGCGGCGCGGGAACGAGCGCCTGCTCGTCGAACGTGGGCTGCGGCGGCGTCGCGACGACGCGCGCGGTAGTCACGAAGAGGTGGTAGCAGCCGCAGCGATGAATCGAGTCGAACACGAGGCGGCGCGCCATCGTCGGCGAGCGTCACCCGCCACATCACGCCGTCGAGCCGGCCAGCGAGGATGTCGCCGTGCGCGGCCCGCGCAAACACCACCGGCGCCGGCGTCGTCGTCGCGAGGCCGTCCGTGCCGAGCACTGGCCGGCCGATCCGGTCGTGCGAGCCGCGCGCGGCAAGCGAACCCCCCTGGGTGTCCGGAAGCGCTGGCGCGGGAACGCTCGCACACGCGGCCGCGAGCGGGGCCTCGAGGCACGGGACGGCCTAGAGTGTGGCGCTGGCGGTGCGATCGGGAAACATCGTCGGGGTGGTGCGATTCGCGCACGGTCCGTAGGGTGACGGCCGACCCTGATGGTAAGCGATGCCCGCGGGAGGCGAAAGCGTCGGCGGCGGGCGCCCGTCGGGCGGAACGTGAAGGGAAGCGGCAGCGCTTTAAGCTCGGTCAATCCACGGCGACGCCGAACGCGCACAATCGCCACATAAAGGGAGCCACGGAGAAACCGCCATGACGTACCGCTCGATCCTCGTTCATGTGGACGGCACCGACAGGTCCGACGCGCGCATGCGCGTGGCCGCGCGCCTCGCGCAGGTCTACCCCGCGCAGATCGTCGGCGTCTATCTGGTGCCGGGGCCCCAGGTGAGCCTGTTCGCGACGGCGCTGATCCCGCCGGACTTCGTCGAGCGTCGACTGCAGCTTGCCAACGACGCGCAGCACGCGGCCGAGGCGAAATTCCGCGAGACGATGAAGGCCGCGGGCGTGAAGCAGGTCGAGTTCCGCGCCCCCGTGGGCGACGCCACGGAAGCCGTGATCGCGCACTCGCGCTACGCCGACCTGATCGTCCTCGGCCAGCCGCCCCGGGACGAAGCCGAGTACCACTACTCCATGGAGCTCGCCAACGCGGTACTGATGGGATCCGGACGTCCGGTGCTGTTCGTGCCCTATACCGGCGCCGACGGGCCGATCGGCGAGCGCGTGCTGATCGCGTGGAAGGACGCGCGCGAGTCGGCCCGTGCGGTCGCGGACGCGCTGCCGTTCCTCAAGGAAGCCAAGAAGGTGCTGGCGGTCGCCATCGCGGACAGTGAGGAGGAGACGCTGAAGGACCTCGTCACCGACAAGCAGGTCGAGGGCTTCCTGCGCCGGCACGAGATCGAGGCGCAGGTGAAGCGCATCGTGGCGCCGGACATCGACGCGGGCGAACTCCTGCTCTCGCACGTCGCGGACATCGGTGCCGACCTGATCGTCATGGGCGGCTACAGCCGACCGCGGTTCACGCAGCTCGTCTGGGGGGGTGTCTCGAAGCTGATCCTCAACTCGATGACGGTTCCCGTGCTGATGTCCCACTAGTCGCGGCTCGCGCGGC
>Ga0105107_10003716_pt1 | contig 10183 bp, 10 predicted proteins | sample PPLLaktember2015_6_FD_79335 | JGI IMG/M metagenome (GOLD analysis project Ga0105107, IMG submission 79335) | Freshwater sediment microbial communities from Prairie Pothole Lake near Jamestown, North Dakota, USA - PPLs Lake P8 Core (1) Depth... | ecosystem: Environmental > Aquatic > Freshwater >...
GAATTGATTGTGGATACTGAATGGAAAATCTAAATAAGAGTGCGGGCATTCTTGCAATGGCGGCCACGGCGTTCCTCTGGAGCATCGCAGGATTGTTCATAAAAGTAATCGATTGGAATCCCATTGCGATAGCCGGCAGTCGCAGTCTCATCGCATCCATACTTATTTTCATTTATTTGAAGCATCCCAAAATTCATCTTTCATTTCCGCAGATTGCCGCGGCTATAGCCAATGCTGCGACTATGCTGTTGTTTGTCTCGGCCAATAAGACTACGACTGCGGCCAACGCGATTATCCTTCAATATTTCGCACCGGTGTCGACCGTCTTTATCGGTGCTATTTTGCTTAAGGAGCGCGCTCGTGTGGAACATGTCGTGGCATTACCTCTCGTAGCTGCAGGTATGATTTTTATGTTTTTTGATGAACTGGGCGGCGGGAAGTTGCTTGGTAATGTCCTTGCATTCATGTCGGCTATAACGTTTAGCTTTTATTTTGTGTTTATGCGCATGCAAAAAGACGGTTCTCCGCTTGAATCGATTCTTCTGTCCCATTGGCTCACAGCCGGGATCTGTATCGCCTTATCGTTTTTTCTTCCATTGCCGCAGGTAACAGCGAAATCGCTTGTTGCAATCGCGGTGTTGGGTGTTGTTCAAATCGGTCTGTCGGCGATTTTATTTTCCATCGCGATTAAACGCGTTTCCGCGGTTCAAGCGAACCTCATCGCAGTCATCGAGCCTGTATTTAATCCCCTATGGGTGTTCTTCGCGATAGGAGAAACCCCGGGCACCAATGCGCTTATAGGCGGGGGTGTCATAATTGTTGCAGTAACCGTGACCTCCATTATCAGCGCGCGACGGAGTGAGGAAGTTGTCAGTTCTGACAATTTATTGAAGCATGAGACGGCTGGCTTGTCTCAGTGACACGCGCGCGCAGCCATTGAGCGTCAGTAAATGCTTTTGTAGGTGCAGGTAGCCGCCGCACAGGTTAATCAACAGCTAGAACTGGAGGCTTTTCAGCAATGCCCATGTATTTTGTTCAACACGGTTTGGCTGTGCCCGAACAGGTCGATCCCAACCGCCCATTGTCCGCAGATGGACGAGAGGAAGTGGAGCGCGTCGCGGCTCATCTGCGAAAGGCGGGAGTCGCAGTCAAGAAAGTCTGTCACAGCGGCAAAACAAGAGCTAAGGAAACGGCTCAAATACTTGCGGAGCACCTTGGGGATGGGAACATCTATGAAGTGCCGGGGATGAACCCCAATGACAACGTGATCGAATTTGCAGCGGGCCTGAAGGAAGACACGATGTATGTGGGGCATTTGCCTCACCTTGGAAAGCTCATTTCCTATTTGGTGGCAGGCGATGAACAGGCCGGTGCGGTCAAATTCGTGAATGGCGGCGTTGTCTGTGTTGAGAAAGACAGCTCGGGTTACCACATGGAATGGTACTTAAAGCCCTCTATGTTCAAGGTACGATGAGATGAAAACTCCAGGAAGCTGCGGTCTCCCGACCGTGGTGCTCCACTGCCGGTCCCAGCGCAGGTCCCGCTAGGCTCAGTTCGCAGCTCAGGCGCAGTTACTCAGGAACTCTGGAAGGTGCGGGCCACTGGTGTCCCCACTCGAACACCCGCCGGATCTGATCCGGATCGCGAGTGGACCCCAGGGCGGCCATGAGCAGGATCTGGGCCTTGAGAGCGGTCAATCGACCGCCAAGAATCACGCCCATGCGCTCCAGTTCCGCGGCACCGCCGGGATACCCGTACATGGGCCAGACGCCCCCGTCCACGCAGCGGGTCGTCACCACCACGGGAACACGGTCACCGATCAGACGCGCCAGCCCGGGAACCACCCCTGGCGGGACATTTCCGGCCCCAAACCCTTCCACCACCAACCCGGCCACGCCCTTTGCTCTGAAGTAATCCATCAAGCCGGCTTCCATTCCCGGATAGCAGGCGACCATGCCCACGTTGGTGTCGATCCTCACAGCCTTGAGGGGAACGACGTGTTCATGGGGGCGGCGGGTGAGCAACAGGTCATTGCCCGCCACATACCCCACGGGTCCGCTCCCCGGGGCCTCGAAGGCGTCGACATTGAGGGAGTTGATCTTGACCGCCTCCCTGGCGGAAAAAAGGCGGTCCGTCATGAGCAGCACCACCCCAACCTCCGGTGGCAGAGGCAACAGGCAGGCCTTGATTCCGCCCAGGAGATTGCGGATGCCGTCATATCCGAGTTCACTGTAAAAGCGCATGGACCCTGTGTAGACCACCGGTTTGGGGGATTCAATGACCAGGTCGGCCATGAAGGCGGACTCCACCAGAAGATCGGTTCCGTGCAGAACCACAGCCCCCAGGACATCCGGTTGGACCAGGACACGGTCCACGTCCCTTGCCAGCTGGAACATGAGTTCGGGAGTCATGTGCGGGCTGGGCCGATCACCCCAAAACACGGGCCGCAGTCGCAGGGATGGGTCCGGCAGGTGCAGCTCTTCGATGAGACGGTCAAATTCGCCCCCGGGAGCGACCCCGGGGGCATCTTTGCGGGGCGTCATGGTGATGGTCCCGCCCGTGAAGAAAATCGCCACTTCGCCCCGGGTTGTCATTTTTTCGTGTATCTCCAGCCTTGGCTGTCCATACGTTGAACAAAGTCCACCAAACAGTCGACCAAGACCTTCTTCATCTTAAGGCCTTTTTCCGCCGTCCCTTTTTCCGGTGCACCGCTGGCGCCGTAGTCGGTCAGCTCCTGGAAATTCCAGATCAGCTTGATGTTCGGGTCCATGTCCGGGATCATGCCCCTGGCCCTGGACAGGTCGCACAGTTCGGGGAAGATAGACAGGGCGATGGATGTTTCCCCCTCACCGCCGTGTCCCATCCCGTTCCAGACCTCGAAGGTGTCAGCCGGCAGCAGATTCCCGGCCGTCACCCACCAGGCGTCCAGTACAGCCAGGCCCAAGTCCGGGTATTTCACCTTCATGTCCCGGGTGGCGGCCTCCAGCGGCGGGATGTTGCCGTCGTGGCCGTTGACCACCAGGATCTTCTTGATCTTCCAATGGACCAGGGACTCGATCACGTCCTGGATCACCCGGGTCAGGGTGTCGTTCGTCAGGCTGACGCACATGGGCTTGTGCCGGTAGTGCAGGCTCATGCCGTACCAGAGCGGTGGAACGACCACGGCACGATCCACCCTGGAGGCGACCTCCAGGGCCAAATCGTAACACACGAAGGTGTCGCACCCGAAGGGCAGATGCGCGCCGTGGCTCTCCGTCGACCCGATGGCCAGCAGGGCTTTGTCGATTTTAGCTTCCTGAAACGAATGCTCGTTGAACTCTTCCAGTCTTATTTTTTTCATGAACAGCCCCACGTTGTGTGAAATCAGTGCTTCGGATACCAGACCTCTTCCACCTTGTACTTGCCGCCTTGCACGCTGATGATGGAGACACCCTTCACCGGCACGCCGCTGGGGCGGGCATAGGTGATCTCTCCGGTAACCGCCTTGTACCCCTTGGTGGCGGCCAGAGCCTTCTGCAGGGCTTTTCCTTCAGCAGACCCGGCACGCTGGATGGCGTCAGCGATCAGGCCCACTGCGTCAAAGCCCAGGGCCGCAAAGGCGTTCTCGGGATCGCGTCCGTATTCTTTCTTGTAAGCGCTGACAAAAGCCAAAACTTCGGGACGCGTGTCTTCGCGGTAGGTGTGGGTTGAAAAATACACGCCGTTGGCCAGCTTGTCCCCAGGGACGGTCACGACCAACTCGGTGTCGAAGCCGTCGCCGCTGACGACGGGCAGCGCCAGGCCGGCTTCTCGAATCTGCTTCACCGTCAGTCCGGCTTCATTCGGAATGGCGGAAATGAAAACCGCATCCGCTTTGGGTTGAGCGCTCTTGAGGCGGGCGATTTGCGCGGAAAAATCCTTGTCGCCCATCATGAAGAAGTCTTCCACGATGACTTTGCCGCCGAGTTGGATGAAGCGCTCCTTGAAGAACTTCGACAAAGCCTTGGTGAAGTCCATGGAGTTGTCGGTCCAGACCACGACATTGCGGGCCTTGAGCTTGTTGAAGGTATATTCGGCTATGGCATAGGACTGGTCATCGTCCCCAAAGGGCACCATGAACATGTAGTTGCCTACCCACTTGGGCAACTCCGGGTGAGTCGCTCCGGAGGTGACGAAAGGCACCCCCTTGGCTTGAAACGCCGGGGCCGCGGCCATGACAAAGGTGGTGTCGCCGTACCCTAGCCCCGCCACCACGCCGTCGGACAGGGCTTTCTTGGCTTGAGTCGCCGTGTCTTTCTGATCGGTCTTGGTGTCATAACCGATGACTTCGATCTTCTTTCCGATGACGCCGCCTTTTTCGTTGAGCAACTTGGCTTTGAGCTTGGCGCCGTTCAGGCCCGGCGCATCAATGGAGGACATGCCGCCTGTCAGGTTGAACAGACCGCCCAATTTGAGCGTGTCCTGACCCATGGCGGGAGAGGTTCCCATGACAAAAAGCACCGCTACACTTAAAACAAACAAGCCTTTTTTCCACATGATCCGTTCCCTCCTTTTTTTGTTTTGGGCAGGCCGAGGCCGGCCCCACGGTTTCTGGGTTTAATCCATTTATTTTTAAACCCATGAAGCATTTCCTGTCTATTGAAAAAAGGAATCCGGCTTCCGAAAATTCAGCCTTTCCTCTCAAGCGTCATCCGGCCTCATAAACCGAGGTTCCCGGGTACCGAAAATCCCCATGGGCCGGTAGATCAAAATACAGATCATGATCAAAGCCATGAATATTTCGCCCAAGCCGTAGATGTTCAGCCGCTCCTCCAGGGGCCGGAAGAACTCGGTCAACACGGAAAAGACGAGCGCTGCGACAACCGAGCCGGTGATGCTGCCGGCCCCCCCCACCACAACCATCACGACAATGGTGAAGGCCAGCACCAGGGAAAAGGACTTGGGCGTGATGGCGGTAACGAGGTGGGCCCACAGCCCGCCGGCAACTCCGGCAAAGAAGGCGCCGATCACCAGCGCAGCCACGCGGGTCTGAAATAGGTTCACCCCGCAACACTCCGCGGCCAAATCGTCCTCCCGCACCGACAGCATGGTTCTTCCGAAGGACGAGAACTTGATTTTCCAGCTCACCAAGAGGGTCACCACCACCCAGGGGAAGACCCACCACAAGTCGGTCAGGGCGGGAAGCCCGTTCAAGCCCAACGGCCCGCGGGTCACGCTCTCCAAGTTGGTGATCAGGACCTGCACGATGATCAGCACGCCCAGGGTGGCGACGGCCAGGTAGTGGCCCCGCAGCCGAAGGACCGGCACCCCGACGATCAGAGCGGCCAGGGATGCCATAACGCCGCCGATCAGGAGCGAGGGAAAGAAAGGGACTTCGGTCCGGGCAAGCCATTCGGGCAGTCCCGCCAGGAAGTACGCCTTACGTTGCACCGGAAAGGTCAGGATGGCGGTGGTGTAACCTCCGATGGCCATGAAGGCCGGGTGGCCCAGCGAAAAGAGACCGGTGAACCCGTTGGTGATGTTCAGGCTGACCGCCAGGATGATGTAGATGCCGACGAAATTGACGAGGGACAGAACGTAGTCGTTCAACGATCGCTGCGCCACCGCCACGCCGGCCAGGCCGGCTAGGATCAAAAATACGGTCAGAAGGTTCTTGCGTCGGATCCTCATCAGGCGCGGTCCTCCATGCGTTTCCCCAAGAGCCCGTTGGGCAACACGAGAAGGATAAGAATCAGGGTGCCGAAGACGAAAGCGTCCCGGAAGGCCGAGTAAATCGGCGGCAACAGGCCCACGAAGAGGACTTCGGCCAGCCCCAGGATGTAGCCTCCGCAAATGGCGCCCGGAATGGATCCGACCCCGCCGATGACAGCCGCAACAAAGGACTTCAGGCCCGGCACAAACCCCAGGAGGGGGTCGATCTGGCCGAACTTGCCGCCCCACATGAGGCCGGCGACGGCGGCGAGGGACCCTCCCACAGCAAAAGTGGCCATGATCGTCCGATTGATGTTGATTCCCATGAGCCTAGCCACATCCAGGTTCTCCGCCGTGGCCCTCATGCCCACGCCCAGACGAGTTTTTCGCACTAGCAGAATCAGAGCGGCCATGAGCACCAAGGCCGTTAACATGATGACCAGGTCCACGACGCGAAAACTGACCGGCCCCACGCGGAGCAGTTGCTGCAAGAAATCAGGGAAAGTGAAGTTGCGGGGCTGAGCGGTCATGAAGACGATCCCAAGGTTCTGAATCATAATGGAGACAGCCAGCGAAGTGATGAAACCCGTCACTTGGGGGGCGCCGCGCATGGGCCGGAAAGCAACCCTTTCGATAGATAGCCCGACAAACGCGCCAGCAGCCAGAACGCAGAGGGACACCAGCCAGAAGGGCCATCCCAGGTGTTGAAGCAACCCCAGGGTCACAAAGGCGCCGATCATGACCACATCCCCGTGGGCGAAGTTGATGAGCCTGATGATCCCGTAGATCATGGTGAAACCGATGGCGACCAGCGCGTACATGCTGCCCAGGATCAGTCCATTGACGATTTGCTGCGTAATATAGCCGCCGGTCATCTGGGTTGGCCTCCGAGATACGCTCGACGGACCGCCTCGTCGCAGGCGATGGCCGAACTGGCGCCGGAGAGCGTCACACGCCCTGTTTCGAGCACGTAGGCCCGGTGGGAGAGGTCCAGGGCCGTGACGGCGTTTTGCTCCACCAAGAGGATAGTCACGCCCCGGGCATTGATTTCGGCCAGAAGCGCAAATATCCGGGCTACGATAAGCGGCGCCAGACCCAGGGACGGTTCGTCCAGGATCAGCAGGCGGGGGCGCGCCATGAGGGCCCGGCCGATGGCCAGCATGGCCTGCTCACCGCCCGAAAGGCTGCCTGCGGTTTGCGAAGCGCGTTGTTCCAGAATGGGAAACAGTTCGCAGACCCGTTGAAAATCCTCACGGAGTCCCTGTTTGTCCCGCCTCAGATAAGCGCCGGCCACAAGGTTTTCCCTGACCGTCAGCCCCGCGAAAACACCGCGACCCTCCGGACAGTGGCTGACGCCTTGGCGCACGATCTCCTCGGCCGGCAGTCGGTCCAGTGCGAGCTCCTGATCGGTCTCCGTCCGATAGGCGATTTGCCCCCGGTGCGGACGGAGCAGACCGGAGATGGTTTTCAGCGTGGTGGTTTTGCCGGCGCCGTTCGCGCCGATCAGGGCCACGATCTCGCCTCGGCCGACTTCCAGGCTGATGCCTTTGAGTACGTAGGTCCGGCCACGATAAACTTCCAGGTTCTCAATCCGAAGCATCACAGCGGTCCTTAGGGGCGCCTAGGTATGCCTCGATCACCCGGGTATCGTTCCGGATCACCTCAGGCGGTCCCTCGGCAAGCACCCGTCCTTCGTCCAGGACTTGAATGCGTTCGCTGACGGCCATCACCACGCTCATGTCGTGTTCAACCAGTAAAATGGCCAGATTCAGACGGCGGTGGATGTCGCGGATGATTTCCACCAGTTCTTCGGTTTCGTGCGGATTCATCCCTGCTGCGGGTTCGTCCAGGAGCAGCAGGTTCGGTCCGGCGGCCAGGGCCCGGGCGATTTCCACCCGCCGCTGCAGGCCGTAAGGCAGGTTACCTGCCATTTCGTTTTTCAGGTCCGAAAGTCCCAATTGCGATAGGTGCTCCATTGCCCGGCTGTCCATGTCCCGCTCCGCGCGGCGCTGAACGGGCAACCCTAGGAGCGTAGACCAGAAGCCCCTGCCCCGGCGCATGTGAAAAGCGACCTTGATGTTGTCTGTGACTGAAAGGTTTTGGAAGAGCCGAATGTTTTGAAAGGTGCGGGCAATGCCGAGCCGTGCGTTCTGATCGGGCCGCAACCCCGTGATGTCCTGTCCCTTTAAGAGGATGCGGCCGGAAGTGGGTTTCAGGACACCGGAAAGGAGGTTGAAGACCGTTGTTTTGCCCGCGCCGTTGGGGCCGATCAACCCGAGGAGTTCGCCCGGCCTGACAAGAACGTCGTAATCACAGACGGCCCGGATGCCGCCGAAACGCTTTTCCAGACCTTCCACTGCCAGCAGGATGTTGGGACTCAGGAAAGCGCCGGAGCTCCCCTCAGCTGTCTTGTTCGAATTCTTCATTTCCATGTGTTTCGAATCTTCGAAACTCTAATGGGGGGGCATGCAGACTGTCAAGCGATAAGACGGAGCGGCGCGAGGGGTGGACGGGTGGGAAGACGCACTCCCCGATGAAGCCGAAAAATCGGACACCTTGGACATCCCCGTATGAAAATATGGACGTAAATGGGCACCGGTGCATACAAAAACTGGCACCTTGACTGCCTAATTTTGAATTTCTAAACAACAGGTTGAAGAGATCTCCACAACAGCTCGATATCCAGTCGGGAAGAACTTCTAGGTGTAGTGGTTGGGCGTAACCGCTCGGATTCTGGTACAAATGTTGCTGTAGGGAGATTAAGGATTGTAGCGTGTGCATTAGGGACCTTTATCGAAAGAAGGAGGATACGGCGGGAACCTATGTTCACCAGAAAGGATCACGATGAGATCTCTGGCCCAACGGAGCCCAGGGAATTCGAGAGCGTGGAGGTCACCTTCGATGGGATCGAATGCTCTCACCAATTCCGCATATGGAACGGTGAGCCCTGCTCCATGTTTGTTTTGGTCAAGCACTCCTCGGAGATTATGAACCGCTTCAAAGTGGGCGAAGTCCTAAGAATGAAGTACTACACCAATGACTCTGGTGCCCGCGTCAAGATGATGGATACAAAGATTCAGCAGATCATCAAGGAAGAGAAAGGGCGATTCAGAGGTCACTACGTGGTAGGTTTGGCACTGACCGAATCAGCAAACGCAGCCTAGACAAAGCGGGCAGGCATCAAAAAGCGACATTTCCGGGCGTGCGTGGAAAGGGGATTACGTCGCGAATATTGGCCATGCCTGTGACAAACTGGACGAGCCTCTCAAATCCGAGTCCGAATCCGGAATGAGGCGCTGAGCCGAATCTCCTGAGTTCGAGATACCACCAATAGCCGGCGGGATCAATGGCTGTCTCTTTCATCCTCTCCAAGAGCGTCTGATAATCGTCTTCCCGCTGGCTTCCGCCGATAATCTCCCCAATCTTCGGAACAAGAACGTCCATCGCACCTACGGTTTTTCCGTCCTTGTTCACCTTCATGTAAAAGGGTTTGATCGCTCTAGGGTAGTCTGTGAGAACAATGGGGCCCCCGATGGTTTTCTCGCAAAGATAACGTTCATGCTCCGCCTGGATGTCGGTCCCCCAGCTCACAGGGAACTCAAAGGGCTCCTTGGCCTTTGTGAGAATGTCCACAGCCTCTGTGTAGGTCATCCGCTTGAAGTCCTGGGAGACCAGTTTCTCCAGAGTCGAAAGGACCGTTGGATCGATGAACCGCCTGAAGAATTCCATATCCTCCTGACAATGGTCCAGAACATAGGCAAAGAGATACTTGAGAAAGTCGGTGGCCAGTTCCACATTCCCGTCGAGGTCGCAGAAAGCCATCTCCGGCTCCACCATCCAGAACTCGGCCAGGTGCCGGGTGGTGTTTGAGTTCTCGGCCCTGAAGGTGGGGCCGAATGTGTACACGTCGCCCAAAGCCAGCGCATAGACTTCAGCTTCGAGCTGGCCGCTCACGGTGAGGTTTGCAGGGGCGCCGAAGAAATCCTGCGCAAAATCCGTGCGACCCTCCTTCTGGGGAATCTGATCGAGGTTGAAGCTTGTCACCCGGAACATCTCTCCTGCGCCTTCGCAATCGCTGCCCGTGATGATGGGCGTGTGCACGTAGACAAAGCCTCTTTCGTGGAAAAAGCTGTGGATGGCATAGCTCAGGGCATTCCGGATCCTCGCCACCGCACCGAACGTGTTGGTTCTCGGCCTGAGATGCGCAATGGTCCTCAGGAATTCAAAGGAGTGGCGTTTTTTCTGCAGGGGATACTGTTCAGGATCCGCCCATCCCAGCACTTCGATCTCCTCGGCCCTGAGCTCCACCCTCTGTCCCTTAGCGGGCGAGGACACGAGGGTGCCTTTCACCCGCACGGAACAGCCGGTCTGCAGTTTTGACACGTCGTCCCTGTAGTTGGGCAGATTCTCACCGGCAATCACCTGAAGGCTGCTCATGCAAGAGCCGTCGTTCAGTTCGATGAAGGAAAATCCCCCTTTGGATTCCCGCTTGGTGCGGACCCAGCCCATGACC
>Ga0105107_10003718_pt1 | contig 10183 bp, 10 predicted proteins | sample PPLLaktember2015_6_FD_79335 | JGI IMG/M metagenome (GOLD analysis project Ga0105107, IMG submission 79335) | Freshwater sediment microbial communities from Prairie Pothole Lake near Jamestown, North Dakota, USA - PPLs Lake P8 Core (1) Depth... | ecosystem: Environmental > Aquatic > Freshwater >...
CCTCGCGGCGACGCGGGCGAGCAGGTGCTCCACCGTCATGACCGGCGACCGCGTTCAATCACCGGGAGGCTGCGCAGCAGGTCCCCCGCGACGATGATCGGCTCGTGCTCGTAGTAGCAGCCCCAGTCCGCGGCATCGGCACCCAGTTGTCCCGGATCGGCGCGCGCAAGGGCGAGCGGCCGCATGCCCAGGTGGGCGAGCAGCACGCGCAGTTCGCGGGTGGCCGTACTCACCACCCAGCGATAGCCGCGTTGCGACAGGTGACGGGCGAGCATGGGCAGCAGACGCTTGCCCTCGCCCGCGTACGCGGCGGCGAAGTGGCCGACCTCGACGATTTCGCGGCGGGTGACCCGTGCGCCGGTACGTGCGGCTATGACCTCCTCGATCGGCGCGGCGAGGTAACGTTCGAGGAACAGCGGTTCGGCCGCGTCGCGGTAGCCGGCCGCGGCCAGGATGCGCTCGTCGCCGATGAGCCCGACCAACGTGGGTGCCCAGTGGGAAACTCGCGCGCCGTAGCGTGAACGATAGACGTCGGCGATGCAGGCCTCGATGCGATCGCGCTGCGGGGCACCGCTTTCGACCACGGCGAGCGAGCGCTCCGGCGCGCGGGCGTCGGGTGCAACGGGCCGACCAACCGGCGGCGTGGCAGGGGCGAAACAGGGTCCTTCGGCAAGCACGTTGCTCGGGCCTTTGCTGCGGAATCGATGACCGGAGCCTATCGGGCCAACCTTAATCGGGCATTAAGCGCCGGGCGTCGCCCATGCGTCGTGACGCATCCTTGCGCCGGGCGGTTGCGCCGGCCCGGCCTTTCCCGCGATCATCGGGCCGTCCACGAAAACCAACCGGGGCCGAGATGCCGGACAACGTGCACGTGATCGACCATCCGCTCGTGCAGCACAAGCTCACGCTGATGCGCCGCAAGGAGACCAGCACCGCGAACTTCCGCAAGCTGCTGAACGAGATCGGGGCACTGCTGGCCTACGAGGTCACGCGCAACTTCCCGATGCACGAGGTCGAGGTCGAGACCCCGCTCGAGAAGACGACCGGCCGCATGATCGACGGCAAGAAGCTGGTCTTCGTGCCGATCCTGCGGGCCGGGACAGGCCTGCTCGACGGGTTCCTGTCCGTGATTCCCGGCGCGCGCGTCGGCCACCTGGGCCTCTACCGCGACCCGAAGACGTTGAGCCCGGTCGAGTACTACTTCAAGATGCCGGGCGAGATGCCGGAGCGCGATGCGATCGTGCTCGACCCGATGCTCGCCACCGGCAACTCGGCGATTGCCGCCGTGGACCGGTTGAAGCGCGAGCGGCCGCGCTCGATCCGGCTGGTGTGCCTGGTAGCCTCACCGGAAGGCATGGCGAACTTCACGCGCGCGCACCCGGACATCGAGGTCTTCACCGCGGCGATCGATCGCCAATTGAATGACCACGGCTACATCCTGCCGGGACTGGGTGACGCCGGCGACCGGATCTTCGGGACAAAATAGTCTCTGCGGTCTACTCGCAGCCTCGTCATTCCCGCTTTCGCGGGAATGACGAGGCTGCGATGCGCCGGGGTGTGCTACCGGACCGGCTCGGGGAAGAAGGCGTCAGGCAGCTGCTTGCGAATTTCGGCCGGATTCATCTTCACGTAGTCGTGGGCGAGCTCGCCCGCGACGAGCCGGCGCGTGTCCGTGCCGAGCGACGAGCGCAGATGCCCGAGAAACGCGGGCGAGGCGACCAGCACCAGCCGTTCGAACTCACGGCCCGTGCGGCCGCTTTCGATCCGGTTGGCCAGCAAGCGGGCGAAGTCGATCGTCTGCTGCTCCTTCGGCCCGACCCGCGACTGCAACGCGTGATACGAATGTTGCCCGCTGGCGTGGCCGGCGGATACTCGGCCCGGCAGGTCGCTTGTGAGCTCGTGCTCAGCGAGCCGCGCCTCGGGATGGGCGATCGTCTCGAGCTCCTTCATCGGCGCATCCGCGGCGGCAGCAATGAACAACCGCGCCATCGCGCTGTTCGCGACCACTACCCAAGTCCTGGTCATCTGACCCTCCGTGGTGCAAGCACCCGGCGGACGGCCCGCTCCACCAACCACTCCGAAAGCCAATGCCGCCGTCGTTGATTACACCTCTACTCCGATGTGCGAACGGTTGTCTTGCCTTGTGACAAGACCGGTGCGAATCGCCGGATCCGCGGCGGCAGCCTCGGGCGCGGACGGGCGGGCCGGCGGTCGGACGGCGGCGGGGCGGCGCTTCAGAGCTTGTTGTGCGAGCCGTCGCAGAGCGGAGGCTTGCCGGTGCGCTTGCAGCCGCACAGCCACACCTTGCCGGCTTCGGGCAGCGTCCAGCGCACGGGCGTGATGCCGGTGCCCTGGTGCGACCCATCGCAGAACGGCTGGCGCTTGGAACGCCCGCAGGCACACCACCAGTAATCCCCAGCCTGAAGATCGACGGCATAGGGGCCTTTTTGTGCGAGCAATGGATCCGACACGACCATCTCCCTGTCTCAATCGGTGGAGCTTAGCGGATTCGCCGCACGCACGGGTTGGACGAACGCGTGTCAGGAGCGGTACGGACGGCCGGCCGCGTGCGTCACGACGAGCGATCGGGTGCCGTCGGCATAGAATGCCTTCCCCGCGGCCACGCGAATGGCCCCGACCCGCCCCGGAAACGACGACCCGATGGAATCGATCTACTACGTGATGTGCTGGGCGTGCCACCGCAAGTGCGTGCACTGCTACGAGGACCGCTTCCGGCCCTACGTGCGCGGCGAACTCGAGTCGGTGGTCGCCGAGGCCGAGCGCAACTTTCCACGCATCATCGACCACTTCCCGGCGCGGCACACCTATCGCGACACCGACGACCCGCGCCCCGACGGCACGTTCCCGGAGAAGACCGGTCGCGTCATCCTCTCAGGGGGCGAATCGCTGATCGACCCGGTGCGCGAGCGCGTCACCTACAAGGTGATCGAGCGACTCACCGCGAAGTACGCCGCGCAGGGCGGCGTGAAGATCGTCGTGCAGACCACGGGGGACGTGCTGACCGACGCGATCGTCGATGACCTCCTTGCCCGCGGCGTGTGGATGATCTCAGTGGCGAGCATCGACGACTTCCACGTTGGCCTTGCGGGCGAGGATCGGCAGAGGGCCTTCGTCGACAAGCTGACGGCGATGTTCGAGCGTCACGGCATGCGCCAGTCGGGCCTTTCGGCGGTGACGCGCAATTGGCACGAGGAGGCGGGGCCGGTGTTCAGCTTCTTCGGCGCGCAGCCCGACTCGTGGATCGGCAAGCTGTGGCCGCGCGGGCGCGCGTGGCAGAACGGGCTCTCGAAGGCGACGCTCGCCGACAACTTCTGCAACCGCTGGTCGGGAGGGCTCAATTTCCTTCGCCACGGGTACAACGGTTCCGAGGTGTCGGTGGAACCCGATGGCGCCGTGTATCCCTGCTGCATCAAGACGAAGCTGCCGGTCGGCAATCTGGTCGACGAGGACCTGATCGCGATCCTCGACTCGCTCGCCGGCGAGCCGGCATTCGAAGCGATCACGATGGGGCACCCCGAGCGCATGGGGTTCGCCTATGGCTGGGGGGAGGCGAAGTTTCTCGCGGCGTCGCGCACGACGACCCCGACCGGCGAGTCCTACCAGAATCTCTGCATCGGCTGCGACCGCTTCCACGAGCAGGTACTGGGGCCCGTGCTCGAGGCGGCACAGGCGCGCCGCCGGGCGGCCCGGGGCGAGGCCGCCGCACCGTCGCGGCGGAAGACGATCGCGCTCGTTCCATCCGGAGAGTGACGTGGGTGCAAGGCTCGCCGCGCGCATCGCCCGGACCCTCATGGTATGCACGGCGCTCGCGGTCGCGGTGCCCGGGCCGGCGCTCGCACAGTCCTGGGACGAGATCGTCGCGCGCGCGCGCGGCCAGACGGTGAACTGGAACGCCTGGGCCGGCGACGAGAACACCAACGCGTTCATCGCCTGGGTCGGCGCCGAGGTCGAGAAGCGTTACCGCGTCAGGGTGAACCACGTGAAGCTCAAGGACACCGCCGAGGCGGTGACGCGCGTGGTCGCCGAAAAGTCCGCCGGACGCGACCGCGGCGGCAGCGTCGACCTGATCTGGATCAACGGGCCGAACTTCCTCGCGATGAAGGAGCAGCGACTCCTGTACGGTCCGTTCGTCGAGCGCCTGCCGAACTGGCGGCTGGTCGACACCGTGCGCAAGCGCTCCAACGTCATCGACTTCACGATCCCCCACGACGGCTACGAGTCGCCGTGGCGCATGGCGCAGATCGTCTTCATCCACGAGTCCCGGCGGGTGAAGGACGTGCCGCGGTCGGTCCCCGAACTGCTCGAGTGGGCGAAACGCCACCCCGGCCGGTTCACGCATCCCAACGTGAGGAACTTTCTCGGCGCCACGTTCATGAAGCAGGCGCTGTACGAGCTCGCGCCGGATCCGGCGTTGCTGCAGAAGCCGGCGACCGACGACAACTTCGGCGCGGTCACCGCGTCGATGTGGGCGTGGTACGACGCCCTGCGACCGCACCTGTGGCGGCAGGGCAGGCAGTTTCCCGACAACGGCCCGGCGCAGCGGCAGCTCATGAACGACGGCGAGATCGACATGATGATCTCGTTCAATCCGTCGGAGGCCGCGGTGGCCGTGACTGCCGGGCTCCTGCCCGACAGCGTGCGCACGTTCACGTTCGCGAAGGGCACGATCGGCAACACCAGCTTCGTCGCGATCCCCCGGAACGCGGCGCACAAGGAAGGCGCGATGGTCGTCGCCAACTTCCTGCTCGAGCCGTCGACGCAGGCGCACGCCCAGGACATCCGGCAGATGGGCAACTTCACCGTGCTCGACCTCGATCGGCTTGCGCCGGCCGACCGCGCGCGCTTCGCCGGCCTGCCGAAGCATCCGGCGTTGCCGACCGCCGCCGAGCTCGGTACGACGCTGCTCGAACCGCATCCCACGTGGATGACGCGCATCACGGCGGAGTGGGAGCGCCGCTACACCAAGTGACGCCCGGGCGCCGCTTGCGCCGGCTCGCTGCCGCGCCCTCTATCACCGTCGCTGCGTTTGCGTTGCCGATCGGGGCGGGGCTCCTCGGTACGCTGCTGCCCGCGTTCGGGATCCTGCCCGCGCTCGGCCGCACCACGCCGAGCCTCGACCCGTGGCGCGAGCTCGTCGCCCAGCCGGGGTTCGCGACCAGCGTGCGTCTCACCCTCACCACCGGTTTCGCCGCGGCGCTCGTTGCGCTCGTCCTCGCAATGGGCTTCTGCGCGTGGGCATGGCAGCGCCCGCTGGCGCGGCGGGTCGGTGCCTGGCTCGCGCCGGTGCTCGCGACGCCGCACTCGGCGCTGGCGCTGGGGCTCGCGTTCCTAATCGCGCCGTCGGGCTGGATCCTGCGCATGCTGTCGCCGTGGGCGACGGGGCTCGAGCTGCCGCCCGACGTAGCCACCGTGGGTCATCCCTCCGGCGCCGCGCTGGTGTTGGGGCTCGTGATGAAGGAAGTGCCGTATCTCGTGCTGATGACGATCGGCGCGCTCAATCAGGTGCGCGCGGAGCAGGCGCTCGCCGTGTCGCGGGCACTGGGCTACGGTCGCGCGGCGACGTGGTTCAAGGTGATCGTGCCGCAGATCTATCCGCAGTTGCGGCTGCCGGTGTACGCAGTGCTCGCGTTTTCGCTGTCCGTGGTCGACGTCGCGCTGATCCTCGGCCCGTCGAACCCGCCGCCGCTCGCGGTGCTCGCGGTGCGCTTGTTCCAGGACGCCGACCTGCGCTTCTGGTTCCCGGCCGCTGCGGCGGCCGTGCTGCAGCTTGCGATCGTGGTCGCCGCGATCGCGCTGTGGCGCATCAGCGAGGCCGCGGTCGCTCGCCTGGGGCTCGCGTGGATCGAGCGGGGCCGCCGTAGCGCTGCGCTCGCGTCGGCTGCCGGTGCAGCCGGGGCGGCGACCGGGGGGCTGGTGCTGCTCGCCATGTTCGCGATCGCCGGCATGGCACTGTGGTCGTTCGCGACGCAGTGGCGATTTCCCGAGGCGCTTCCCGCCGGCTTCACGCCGTCGCACTGGATTCGACTGACCGACGGCCTCGCGGGTCCGGCCGTGACGACGCTGGCGGTCGGTGCCGTCGCTACCGCGATCGCGCTGGTCATGGCGGTCGCCTGTCTCGAGCACGAGGCGGAAGCGCCGCGTCGCGAGCGACCGCCGGCGCTGTCGCTCCTCTACCTGCCGCTGGTGGTGCCGCAAGTCGCGTTCCTGTTCGGCATGCAGGTACTGCTCGTCCATGCCGGCTGGGACGGAACGTTCGCGGCGGTGGTGTGGGCGCACCTCGTGTTCGTGCTCCCCTACCTGTTCCTGTCGCTCGCCGATCCGTGGCGCGCCTTCGACCCGCGCCTCACGCAAACTGCGGCGAGCCTCGGCGCATCGCGTTGGCGCACGTTCCTGCGCATCAAGCTGCCCCTGCTCGCGCGGCCGCTGCTGATCGCGGTCGCTGTCGGTTTCGCCGTCAGCGTCGGGCAGTACCTCGCCACTCTGTTTGCCGGCGCCGGGCGCGTCGCCACGCTCACGACGGAGGCGGTGACACTCGCCTCCGGTGCCGACCGGCGCGTGATCGGCGCGTACGCTTTCCTGCAGGGACTGCTGCCGTGGGTCGTCTACCTGGCAGCCGTACTGGTACCCGCGGCGATGTTCGCGCAGCGGCGCGGCGTGGCGAGGCTGGGCTAGCGATGAGCGCGCCGCTTCGCCTCGACGGCGTCGAGATCGCGCTCGGCGCGCGCGTGCTGATCCCGTCGCTCGACCTCGTCGTCGGGCCGGGCGAGTGCCTCACGGTGATGGGCCCGTCGGGCTGCGGCAAGTCGACGCTCCTCGCCTACCTCGCAGGCACGTTGGACCCGGTGTTTCGTGCCCGCGGTCGCGTCCGAGTCGGCGACGACGACCTCACCGGTCTCCCACCCGAGCGCCGCCGCCTCGGCCTGCAGTTCCAGGACGACCTGCTCTTCCCGCACCTGTCGGTCGGCGGCAACCTCGCCTTCGCGCTGGCGCCGCACGTGCGCGAGCGCGGCGAGCGACGGCGTCGCGTCGAACAGGCACTCGACGAGGCGGGGCTGGCGGGCTTTGCCGAGCGCGATCCGGCGACGCTCTCGGGCGGGCAACGCGCACGCGTGGCCCTGATGCGCACGCTGCTGGCCGAGCCGCGGGCGCTGCTCCTCGACGAGCCGTTCAACCGCCTCGACGCGGCGCTGCGCGGCGAGATCCGCGCGTTCGTGTTCGACCACGCCCGCGAGCGAGAGCTGCCCGCGCTGCTCGTGACCCATGACGCTGCCGACGCCGCGGCCGCCGGGGGGCGGGTGATCCGGCTCGCGGAGACCTGACCCGTCGACCGCGCCGTTGCGCGCACCAGACTGGCGCGCCGCCGGACTGGATGCACCGGTATCGGGCGAGCTCGCGTGCGTGGCGCCGTCGGCTTCCGGGGCGATCCCGAGACATCAGTGCGGTGGGGGCGCGCGAGGCTCCAATGGCATGGAAGATGCGGGTTGCACGCCATGAACGCGCAACCCGCGCCCAGGCAGGCGATCGTGACTCGAATTGGTGCACCCTTCGCGATGGCAATCGCGGGATTGCCGGCATGAGCCTGACGGCGCAGCACGTCGCGCTGGTCCAGATGACGTTTCGCAGCGTGCAGCCGATGTCGGCGACCGCGGCGGAGCTCTTCTACAAGCGCCTGTTCGAGATCGAGCCGGAAACGGAGGCGCTGTTCAAGGGCGACATGCGGCGCCAGGGACGGGAATTCATGCAGGTGCTGGCAGTCGCCGTGGGCGGTCTTTCGAACCTGTCGTCGCTCGTTCCGATGGTCCAGCAGCTCGGCGTGCGCCACGCTGGCTATGGCGTCAGGGCCTCGCACTACGATTCCGTGCGGCAGGCGTTGCTGTATACGCTCGCCGTCATCCTTCAGGATGAGTACACCGACGAGGTCCGCTCCGCGTGGGCGTCCGCCTATGCGATGCTCGCCGGCATCATGAAGGAAGCCGCCTGGGGCGCGCCCTAGTCACAGCAGCAGGCCTGCGTGCTCACGCCCTCAGCCTCGCGTCGAGCAGGACCGCCCACTCCGCGTCGTAGCCATGCACACGTTGCGCCGACCCGGAGGGCCCGGACAGCGGCAGGCCGCGGTTCGCCCAGTCGAAGAGGCCGCCGCGCAGGTTGAATACCTGCTTTGCTCCCGCAGCCGAAAGCGCGCGCGCAAGCCGCGCCGAGCGCACGCCGACCGAGCAGTAGACGACGATCGGGGGGGCCGTGCCCGTGCGGCGCAGTAAGTCGGCCGGATCGTCGTCGGGCGCGACGCACAGTGCACCCGTCAGCGTGCTCACCGCCTGCTCCGCGGGTGCGCGAACGTCCACCAGCACCGGTGGCGCGCGCGAGCGGTCGGCGAGCCACTGCGCGAGCGCGAGCACGTCGATCGATTCGACGTCGTCGAAGTGCCGCCCGAGCCACGACGCGAGGCCGGCGACGTCCACGGTCGGCCGGGACGGCACGGCGCTTTCGATGCGCGTGCGCATCGCGCGCACCGCACTTGCGGGCGTCGTCAGCACCGGCACCGAGACTTCACGCTCCACCATCGGTGCGGCACGCGCCAGGCTGAACTGCGCGAGCGCGATCGCATCGCAATCGGGGGCAATGCGTTGCGCGGCGTCGGCGACGAGACGGTCGTGCGTGGCGGCGTCGCCGCGATTCAGCGCGTCGAGCGCGCCCTCGGCGAGGATGGGGACCAGTTCGGTCCCGGCAGGGAATTCCGCCGGCATTGAGGCGAGTGTCGGTCCGAACGAGGCCACCAGCCCGATGCGCCTGCCTGCGCGCACCGCGTCGTCGATCATCGCCTCGTTCGGCTTCAGCACGGGAACGTCCGGCCAGCGGCGCTTGACCGCGTCGATGCACGGTCCGAACGCCGAGCACGTGAAGAGAATTCCCGACGCGCCGGTGCGAAGTGCGTAGTCGGCGAGCGCGACAAAGCGTTCGCTCGTGCGCGCGTCGAGGGCGCCGGCGCGCGCGAGATCCGCCGACAGGCTGTCGTCCAGCAGGTTCATGCGCTGGACTTCCGGCCACGCGCGCTCGAACACCGCGTTGATCGGCGCGAGCGAATGGGCGAGCGCGTGGATCAGCGCGATCCGGTGCGGCATGCGTCAGGCGTGGGCAGGCTCTTTGTGCATGCGCCGTCCCTGCCACCACCAGACGAACGCGACCAGCGCGAACGCGGGCAGGTAGAACCAGTGCGGCGTATTGCGGCCGGACGGCACCTCGACGCGCTCCACGTCCCAGCCCTGCTCGAAGCCCGACTTCTTCGCGCGCGAGCCGAACTTGACGCCGGAGATCTGCACCGAGTCGCCTGGCGCTGAGAGCGTGAGGCCGGCCTCGGCGAGCCGCTTGCGGCCGTCCTCGCCCTTCGCACCCAGGCGCACCGCCACCGTCTTGGCGACGTCGTCGCCCTCGATCGTCGTGCCCTTGATGCGCAGCACCAGTCGACCGCCGTCGGGCAGGTCCTTCGCGACGTCGAAGACCTTCGTCGGTGGCTCGTGCTTGTATTCGGGCGCCAGGTAGTCCATGAAGAAGTCCGGCCGGAACAGCAGCACGCAGGCCGCGAGCAGCAACAGCGTCTCCCACCAGCGGCTCTTTACGCGGAACCAGTTCATCGTCACCGCCGCGAAGATCAGCATGGCGGCCGTCGAGGCGACGATCACGGCGGTGAGCTCCCACCAGCCGTCGACGTCGATCAGCAGCAACGTCGGGTTGAAGATCCAGATGAACGGCAGGATCACCGTGCGCAGCGCGTACACCGACCCCTGCAGGCCGGTCTTGATCGCGTCCTCGCCGGAAATCGCCGCGGCGGCGAATGTCGCAAGCCCCACCGGGGGCGTGATGTCGCCCATGATTCCGTAGTAGAAGACGAACAGGTGCACGGCGATCAGCGGAATCACCAGGCCCGCCTGCGCGCCCAGCTCGACCACCACCGGGGCCATCAGCGTCGCCACCAGCACGTAGTTCGCGGTGGTCGGGACGCCGAGGCCCAGCACGAGGCAGACGAACGCGATGAACAGCAGCATCACGATCACGTTGCCCTGCGAGACGAACTCGACGAATTCGGTCATGCGCAGGCCGAGGCCGGTCAGCGTGATCGCGCCGACCACCACGCCAGCGGTCGCGGTGGCTACGCCGATGCCGATCA
>Ga0105107_10003719_pt1 | contig 10181 bp, 9 predicted proteins | sample PPLLaktember2015_6_FD_79335 | JGI IMG/M metagenome (GOLD analysis project Ga0105107, IMG submission 79335) | Freshwater sediment microbial communities from Prairie Pothole Lake near Jamestown, North Dakota, USA - PPLs Lake P8 Core (1) Depth... | ecosystem: Environmental > Aquatic > Freshwater >...
CTGTTTCTAGTACGGGCGAGCGCCGAAGAGGGCGGCGTGGAAGATGAAGAGCACCGCGAACAGCGCGAGCCCCATCGCCGGCCGCAGCCAGCCGATCTCGCGCCACGCGATCCGGTTGCGGCCCTGGGCGATGGCGACGAAGGGGAGGTTGGAGGTCACGGCGGCGAAGCGCCGGAAATCGGGATCGCTCCGCTTGCGGCGGTCCATCAGCACCGTGCCGAGCGCCGCGAGCACGAGGAAGCCGCCGAAGAAGACGATCGACTTCGCGTCGGCGCGCGCGAGGATGTGCGCCGCGGCCCAGAGCATGACGCCCCACATGAGCGGGTGGCGGGTGATGCGGATCATGCCGCGCGCCGGCTCCTCGCTCTTCAGCAGCTTCTCCGCCCCGACGAGCGAAGGGTTGCGCCAGTAGCCGGACACGATGAGGACGAGCGCGAGCGGCATGGCGAAGAGCGGCACGAGCCGCAGCGGCGTCCAGAGCAGCGCCTCGCGCGGCGCCTGCACGTACGCCCAGATCATCCAGCCCAGGGTGAGGAAGGCGACCAGCGAGTACGCGCCGCGGTAGGGCCATTCGCCCATGGCGTTCACCAGCGCCGGCCTGAGCGGGGTGCTGGAGACGAAGTGCGTCGCCAGGAATGCGGCGGTCGCGAGCGCGAGCGCTTCCATGTCTATCCTCCCAGGGTAAACCAGGCCGCGGCGATTGCAAGCGAGACGAGGGTGACCGGCACGCCGGTGGCCGCGTGGCGGCGCCAGTCGATCTCGATCCCGCGGCGGCGCGCCGCGTCCACCACGATGATGTTGGCGATGGAACCGACGATGATCAGGTTGCCGGCGAGCGTGCTGACGATCGCGAGCATCGGCCCCGAGAACGGCTCGGTCGCCGCCGGCAGGAGCAGCATGACCGCCGGGACGTTCGAGACGATGTTCGACAGCACGAAGGCTGCCGCGAAGAGCGGCGCCGGCTCCGCGAGCGGCGCCCCGGCTGCCGCGAGGGCCTCGAGCGCCCGCGCGGCGAGCCCGGTGGCCTCGAACGCATGGTTGACGACGAACAGCCCCATGAAGAGCACCAGCAGCTGCCAGTCGACCAGGCCGAGCATCTTGTTCGAGTGCAGGCGGCTGCTCATGAGGAGGATCCCGGCGCCGGTCAGCGCCGCGACTTCGCGTGGCCATGACGTGAAGAGGAACACCGCCATCAGCGCCGCCGCCACGGCGAGCCCCTTCGCGGTCTGCCAGGCGTCGAACGGGGCGTAGCCTTCCTCGCGCCGGTCGAGGACGGGGACGCCCTTCCCGGGACCTTTCCGGATTCGCAGCGCGATGATCGCCCACGCGGCGGCGAGGCTCGCGAGCACCGGCACGATCGCCTCGCGCGCGTAGCCGGCGAAGGGCAGGGCGAGCACCTGGCCGATCAGCATGTTCTGCGGGTTGCCGATCAGCGTCGCCGCCGAGCCGATGTTCGCGGCGCAGGCGAGGCCGATCAGGTAGGGCACGGGGTCGACGCCGCGCCGCAGGCAGACGTCCGCGAGCACCGGCGCGACGGCGAGGCAGATCACGTCGTTGCTGAATACCGCGGAGAGCGCCGCCACCGCGAGCATGGTCGCGGCGAGCAGCCCCGCCGGGCCGAGCGGCAGCGCCGCGATGCGCAGCGTGACCCAGGTATAGAAGCCGCCCAGGCGCATCTGCGCGGAGAGGACCATGAACGAGAAGAGCAGCAGGATCGTCGGCAGGTGCACCGAGAGCGCCGCTTCCTCTGGCGTGAGCGCGCCCAGCCCGACGAGCGCGATGGCGCCCAGGAGCGCGATTCCCGTGCGGTCCAGGCGCAGGAACGGCAGCGCGCCCAGGATCATGCCGAGGTAGACGATCGCGAAGACGACCGCGACGAGGGTCATGTAATTGTTTTTGACGTCAAAACCCAAACCCCCCGCTGCGCGCGCCGCTACGCGGCACGCTCACGACCCCCTTATCAGGGGGTCAAAGCCTTGCTGACGATCTCCGCCACGTCTTTCGACAGCCCTTCCGTTTCTCGAATCCGCTCGAGCTGGGCACGCGCCTTCTCCTGGCGGCCCGCGTCGAAGCGCTTCCAGCGGTCGAAGCCGCGCGCCATGCGCGCCGCGACCTGCGGGTTGAGGCGGTTCAGCGCGATCACCTGGTCGGCGAGGAACGCGTAGCCGCCGCCGTCGGCGGCATGGAAGCGCACGTGGTTCGCGGCGAAGGTGCGGATCAGCGCGTACACCTTGTTCGGCACCTTGAGGTCGAAGGCCGGGTGCCCGAGCAGCCGCTTGACGGTGTCCAGGGTCGCCGGAAGGCGCGAGCCCGCCTGCACCGCGAGCCACTTGTCCACGACGAGCGGCTCGTCCTTCCAGCGCGCGTAGAACTCGGCGAGCGCCTGCTCGCGCTCCGGGCAGTCCAGGTTGGCGAGCGCCGCGAGCGCGGCCATCGCGTCGGTCATGTTGTCGGCGCTCCTGAACTGCTCGTAGCAGAGCGCGCGCATGCCGACTTCCGACAGGTACGACAGGCACAGGTTGCGCAGCGCGCGCCGGCCCATGGACTCCGCGTCGGGCGAGTAGGGGCCCTTGGCGGCCAAGGCGCCGTACCGGGCGGCGAGCTCGCCGGCGAGCGCCTTGGCAAGCGCCTTGCGCAGCGCATTTCTCGACGCGTGCAGCGCGTCCGGGTCGACCGCGCGCATCTGCTCGGCGAGAAAGATCTCCGAGGGCAGAGCCAGCGCCTCGGCGGCAAAGGCGGCGTCGGGGTCGCCCAGCACGTTCTTCGCTGCCATGAGAAAGGCCTGGGAAGGCTCGCCTTTGCGCTCGAGGATGATGCTGCCGGCGAGCCGTTGCGCCGCTTCCCAGCGGTTGAACGGATCGTCGTCGCGCGCCATCAGGTGCAGCAGCTCTTCCTCGGTATAGGGGTAGCTGAGGATCACCGGCGCCGAGAAGCGGCGCAGCAGCGAAGGGACGGGTCTTTCGCCGGTCTTGAACTCGAATCGCTCTTCGGTTTTCCTGAGGGAAAGAATCTCTTCCCGGTCTCCGATCCTGACGGCGAACGGGATGTGGAAGGGCGGATTCATCGACTGCTTCACCGTCAGTACGAAGGTGTTTCCTGAAAACTCTCCTTTGCAGTCGAGAACGGGCGTGCCTGCGACGTCGTACCAGCGCCGGAACTGGGAGAGGTCGACGCCCGAGGCATCCTGCATCGCCTGCACGAAGTCGTCGCAAGTCACCGCCTGGCCGTCGTGGCGCTGGAAGTAGAGCTTCATCCCGGCCTGGAACTTCTCCTCGCCGAGCAGCGTGTGCTGCATGCGCACGACCTCCGCGCCCTTCTCGTACACGGTCATGGTGTAGAAGTTGCGGATCTCCATGTACGACTGGGGCCGCACGGGATGCTTCATCGGGCCGGCGTCCTCGGGGAACTGGCCCGCGCGCAGGCCGCGCACCTCCTGGATGCGCGTCACGGCGCGCGAGTAGGTGTCGGCGCCGTACTCCTGGTCGCGGAACACCGTCAGCCCTTCCTTGAGCGAGAGCTGGAACCAGTCGCGGCAGGTGACGCGGTTGCCGGTCCAGTTGTGGAAGTACTCGTGCGCCACCACGCGGTCGATGTTGAGGTAATCGGTATCGGTCGCCGTGTCGGCACGCGCGAGCACGTAGCGCGTGTTGAAGATGTTGAGGCCCTTGTTCTCCATCGCGCCGGAGTTGAAGTCGCCCACCGCCACGATCTTGTACTGCTCGAGGTCGAGCGACAGTCCGAAGCGCTCCTCGTCCCACTTCATGGCGCGCTTCAGGCAGTCCATCGCCCAGCCCGCCTGGTCGAGCTTGCCGGGCTCCACATAGACAAAGAGGGATTTCTTCTTTCCGTCTTTTGCGGTGTATTGATCTTGAAGAGCCTCGAGGTTGGCGGCCACGAGCGCGAACAGATACGAAGGCTTCGGGAACGGGTCGTGGAACTTCGCCCAGCCCGGCCCCGAGTCCACGAGGTTGCCGTTGGAGAGCAGCACCGGGTACTTCTTCGGGTCGGCGCGCACCGTGGTGGTGTAGCGCGCCATGACGTCCGGCCGGTCGATGAACCAGGTGATGCGCCGGAAGCCTTCCGCCTCGCACTGCGTGACGAAGCCGTTGCGCGTCGCGTACAGGCCCTCGAGCTTGGTGTTCTTCTGCGGCGCGATGCGGCTCACGGTCTCGAGCGTGAACGCGTCGGGTACGGTCGGGAGGGTCAGCTTTTCGGCCGTGACAGTGTAATCGGGCTTCTTGCCGTCCACCGAAACGGCAAGCAATTCCAATTCATCGCCGTCCAGCACCAGGGGGCCGGGGGCGTTGCGGCGCAGCTCGAGCTTCGCGCGCACGAGCGCGTGGTCGGCCTGGATGTCGACGTCGAGCTCGACCGTCTCGACGCGGAAGGCGGGCGGGGCGTAGTCCTTGAGGTGGATGGTCTTCGGCTGGGGCTCTCGCATCCGCGTATTCTAGTGGTGCACCGCCGGCGCGGGACGCACGCCGCCGGTGCAGGAAACGGCGTTTTCAGGCCGAAAAGCGGTGGTACGCGATTTGCGATCGGTCGGCACGACATGACGCCGCGCGAGATCGAGCTCGTGCAGACCACCTGGAAGGGCATGCTGCCGATCCGCGATACCTTCGCCGAGATCTTCTACGGCAAGCTCTTCAGCCTGGATGGCGGGCTGCAGCGCTACTTCGGCGGCGACATGAAGGAGCAGGGCCGCAACTTCGCCGCGATGATGTCGATCTTCGTGCGCAACCTGGAGGAGCCGGAGACGGTCTCGGTGGCGCTGCGCGGGCTCGGGCGGCGACATGTGGCGTACGGCGTGCGGCCGCGGGACTACGAGACGCTCTCGGTGGCGCTCTTCTGGACGCTCTCGCACGCCCTGGGCGAGGCGTTCACCGACGAGGTGGAGGCCGCCTGGCGTGGCGCCTGGCAGCGCCTCGCCGACGCCATGCAGCCCTAGCGCCTCCGCGCGCCTTCAACCTCTGTTATTCGGGCTTCCTCTGGAAGAGGCCGACGAAGCGCTGGGTGATCGAGCGCTTGGGCTGCTCGGCGGGCGTCTCGCCCTCGGCGGCCATGCGCGCCCTTGCCTCGCGGATCTGCGCTTCGCGCTCGGCGCTCACCGGCGTCTGCGGCTGCGCGTTGCGGTGCGGCCGGCCGTTGTGCCGCTCGGGGCGGCGCGGCGGCTGCGGCCGCTGCGGCTGGCGCGGCTGGCCCTGGGCGCGGCGCTGGCCCTGCTCGCCCTGCGCACGGCGCTGGCCCTGCTGGCCTTCGCGGCGCCCCTGGCCGCGCCTTGGCTGCTGCTTCGCCTCGCGGCGCTGCGGCTGCCCGGCCTCGGGAGCGCGGGCGGAGGCCGTTCCCGGCTCGAAGCCCTCGATGACGCGGCTCTCGACCTTGCGGTTCATCAGCTTCTCGATCGCCGCCATGAGCGGCCGGTCCTCGTGGCCGACGAGGGAGACCGCCTCGCCTTCGGCGCCCGCGCGGCCGGTCCGGCCGATGCGGTGCACGTAGTCCTCGGCGACGTGCGGCAGGTCGTAGTTGACGACGTGCGGCAGCGCCTCGATGTCGAGGCCGCGAGCGGCGATGTCGGTGGCGACCAGCACGCGCATCTCGCCCGCCTTGAACTGCTCGAGCGCGCGCGTGCGCGCGTTCTGGCTCTTGTTGCCGTGGATCGCGTCGGCCTGCACGCCCTCGCGCGTGAGCTGCTGCGCGAGGCGGTTGGCGCCGTGCTTGGTCTTGACGAACACGAGCACCTGCTTCCAGTCGTTCGACTTGACGAGGTGCGCGAGCAGCTCGCGCTTGCGCCCGGCGTCGACCGGGTGCGCGACCTGCGCGACGAGCTCGGCGGGGGTGTTGCGACGCGCCACCTCGACGGTGGCCGGATCCTTCATGAACGAGCCCGCGAGCTTGCGGATCTCCTCCGGGAAGGTGGCCGAGAAGAGCAGGTTCTGCCGGCTCACCGGCAGCAGCGCGAGGATGCGGCGGATGTCGTGGATGAAGCCCATGTCGAGCATGCGGTCGGCCTCGTCGAGGACGAGGATCTCGACCTGGCGCAGGTCGACGGTCTTCTGCGGCACGTGGTCGAGCAGGCGGCCCGGCGTGGCGACGAGGATGTCGACCCCGCGGCGCAGCGCGTCGACCTGCGGCTGCATGCCGACCCCGCCGTAGACGAGGCTGGTCTTCAGCTGCACGTACTTCCCGTAGGTGCGGATATCCGCCTCGACCTGCGCGGCGAGCTCCCGCGTCGGCGTCACGATCAGCGCGCGCACCGGATGGCGGGCGGGGGAATGGCTGGCATTCGCCTTGATCGACAGGCGCTGCAGCATGGGAAGGGCGAAACCGGCCGTCTTGCCCGTGCCGGTCTGCGCGGCGCCGAGCAGGTCGCGCCCGGCGAGCACGACCGGAATGGCCTGGGTCTGGATGGGGGTGGGCTGGGTGTAGCCCTGCTCGGCGACGGCGCGAGCGAGCGCGGGCAAAAGCCCGAGGCTTTCGAACGAGTTGCTAATGACAATCTCCTGGTGTCGGCCTGGAGAAGGGCGGGACCCTTCGACCGGTTCAGGACGACGCTTTTAGGCTTGTTATTCGAGGTCCAGGATGGACTGAGTAACGACTGGAACGCTAACCGGAAGTACGCGCAACAGAAACCTGGACCGCATTATTGCACACTTCGGCATGGCCGATGCGGCGGACATCGAGGTCTGGCTGGAATGGTCGAAGTCCCGGCCCGTCATCATCGTGCCGCACGCGCGCTCGAAGGCGCCCGCCGAACGGGACTACCGGATCGAGCTCTCGCGCAACATTTCCCGCATGGTGCAGCGGGGCCGCGTGCGCCTCGAGGCGGGAGTCGCCACGCCGCTTTCGCGCATGAGCGTGAGCCGTGCGGCGGACGACATCTGCACCGTCGAAGTGAGGCTCGAAAGCCCCGGCCAGGAGACCCTGGTCAGGGTTTTCGACTGTCCTTGACCGAGCGCAGGGCGTCCACCGAGCGCAGCAGCCGCACCAGGGCCTGAGCGCCCTCCGGGGTCTCGTCCCAGGTCTTCAGGGCCGCCTGGATCACCGCCTTTTTCGCGTGCACGTCCGGCGCGGGCGCCTTGCCGTCCGGCTTCACCTCCAGAAGCTTCCTCACGTTGGGCGAGATGCGCCGGAACTGGCCGCGCAGCAGCCGCGACACCTGGCTCTGGTGGATGCCGGTGCGCGAGGCGAGCTCGACGGTCTGCGCGCGCCGGGCGAGCGCAGACAGCGAGCGCTTCGCCCGGGCGAGCTCGGCGGCGCGCCCTTTGACATCATTCTGCATTTTGCATATTATCCTGCATATGCAAACTGAGCTCAAGCCGCCCGAGACCGCCGCTGGTGCGGAACGGCAGACGGCGGTGCTCTTCGCCGGCGTGGAGGGCAAGCCGGGGGCGCTCGCCGCCGCCGAGATGCGGCGGCTGGAGGACACGCTCGGGCAGGCGGTCGATCTCTCGGGGGGGCGCATCGTCAGCCGGCGCGACGGCGAGCTGATGGCGCTGTTCGCGACGCCGGACGCGGCCGCGGCGGCGGCCATGCGCATGCACGCCTACGCGCAGACCCTGGCGAAGGACAAGGGCGGCATCGCGATCCGCATCGGCTTCCACGTCGGCCCGGTGAGCCAGCGCGGCGACGACATCTACGGCGACACGGTCAACCTGGCGCTGCAGCTTGTGGACAAGGCGAAATCCGGGCAGATCGTCACTTCGGAGGCCACCGCGGCGAGCCTGAGTCCCGCGGTGCAGGAGCGCGTGCGCCTGATGGGGCACCTGCAGGGGCGGGGCGCGGCCGAGCCGGTGCCGCTGGGCGAGCTGGTATGGCGCAAGGGGCCCTACGACGAGGTGCCGACCATCATCCCGGCGCCCGCCGCGGCGCGCGCCACGCTCGGGATGCAATACCGCAACACGCTCATCGTGCGGCGGCGGGAAGGCGACGTGGTCACCATCGGCCGCGAGGACGGTTGCGACATCGTGGTCGCGGGCGCGGCCGCCTCGCGGCGCCATTGCATCGTCGAGCGTCGCAACGCGCGGTTCTTCCTCACCGACCACAGCACCAACGGCACCTTCATCGTCCCGGAGAAGCAGGACGAGCTCGCCGTGCGCAATGCGACCGTGCCGCTCGCCGGCCGCGGCGTCATCGGCATCGGTCAGTCCTGCGCCGGCGCCGCCGACCTCGTCACGTACGCAACCGACTAGCCGCGCCGCCCCGCAGCGTCGGCAGCTCGTTCGCCGCAAGCGCCCCGAGCACGATCATCCCGCCGAGGAGGGTGCTTTCCGCCGGCGTCTCCCCCGCGCCCAGCCACGCCCACAGCGGCCCGAGCACCACCTCGAGAAGCCCGAGCAGCGCGATCTCGGGCGCGAGCAGCGTGCGGCTCGCGATCACGAGCAGCATGCACGGCAGCCCGAGCTGAAAGAAGCCGAGGAACGCCAGCAGCCCGATATCCCCGGGGGTGGCGGAAAAGGGCAGGGCGAACGGCAGCGCGATCAGGCAGGAGATCCCCCCGCCGAGCATCACGGCGGGGACCAGGTCCAGCTTCGCCGCCGACGCCCGCAGGGTTACCACGTTGACCGCGGCGGCGATCGGAATGACGAGCGCCACGAGCATGCCCGCCAGGTGGCCCGACTTCAGGTTGCCGCTGAACATCCACACGATCCCCGCGGCCGCCGCGAATGCCGCGATCCACGTGCGCAGCGGCAGCGGATCGCTCAGGAACGCCCGCGCGAGCAGGGCGGTCACGAGCGGGCTCACGCTCATCATGACCAGCGCGTTGGCCGTGGTCGTGAGCGCGAGCGCGAAGAGGAACGCCGTGAACATCACCGCCCACATGGCGCCGGAGACCAGGCCGGGTCCGCCCGCGGCACGGATGGCGCTCCAGGGATTGCGTTTTCTCGAGAGAAGAAAAAGGAGAATGAAGACAAAGGCGAAGAGGCTGCGCCAGAACACCTGCTCGAAGGGCAGGGCGCGCTCCACGTGGCGCGTGACGACGCCGGCGGTGCTCCACAGCACCGGCGCGAGCACCATGAGCGCTATTGCCGCCGGGCGAGAAATGGGGAAAGCGCCTTGCAGGTATGCGAGCGGCCGCGCGCGGCCTTCTCCGGCGGCCCCTGGAACACCACGCGCCCGCCGGCCGAGCCGCCCTCCGGGCCGAGGTCGACGATCCAGTCGGCCTCGGCCACCACGTCGAGGTTGTGCTCGATGACCACCACCGTGCTGCCGGCGTCGACCAGGCGATGCAGCACGCGGATCAGCTTCTCGACGTCCGCCATGTGCAGGCCGACGGTGGGCTCGTCGAGCACGTACAAGGTTTCAATGGCGCTTGATTTCGAAAGCTCATAGACCAGCTTGATGCGCTGGGCTTCGCCGCCCGAGAGCGTCGGGCTCTGCTGGCCCAGCGTCAGGTACCCCAGCCCCACGTCCTGCAGCAGCCGCAGGCAGCGGTGGATCGACGCATGGGCGGCGAAGAACTCGAGCGCCTCGTCCACGCTCAGGCCGAGCACGTCGCCCACGGTCCGGCCGCGCAGGCGCACCTGCAGCGTCTCGGGGTTGAAGCGGGCGCCGCCGCAGGCCTCGCAGGCCACCTTCACGTCCGGCAGGAACGACATCTCGATCTTCTTGATGCCCTGCCCCTCGCATTGCTCGCAGCGCCCGCCCGCGGTGTTGAACGAGAAGCGGCTCGCGCTCCAGCCGCGCATGCGCGCCTCGGCCGTGTCGGCGAAGAGCCTGCGGATCTGGTCCCAGAATCCCACGTAGGTGGCCGGGCAGGAGCGCGGCGTCTTGCCGATGGGCGTCTGGTCGACTTCCAGCACGCGCTCGACCTTGCCCTTGATCGCCTTGCAGCCGACCGGCTCGCCGACCTTGAGGCTTTCGTACAGCACGTCGCGCGCGAGCGTCGACTTGCCCGAGCCCGAGACGCCGGTGACGGCGACCAGGCGCCCGAGCGGGATACGGACCGTCTGGTTCTTCAGGTTGTGAAGATTCGCTTTCTTCACGACGAGCTTCTTCGTGGTGAGGCCGACCTTGCGCCGCGGCTGCAGCGGATGCCGAAGCGGCTCGCGCAGGAAGCGCCCGGTGAGCGAGTCGGGGTTCGCCATCAGGTCGTCGGCGTGCCCCTCGGCGATGACGCGCCCGCCGAGCTTGCCGGCGCCGGGCCCGAGGTCGATGACGTGCTGCGCGCGGCGGATGGTGTC
>Ga0105107_10003720_pt1 | contig 10181 bp, 8 predicted proteins | sample PPLLaktember2015_6_FD_79335 | JGI IMG/M metagenome (GOLD analysis project Ga0105107, IMG submission 79335) | Freshwater sediment microbial communities from Prairie Pothole Lake near Jamestown, North Dakota, USA - PPLs Lake P8 Core (1) Depth... | ecosystem: Environmental > Aquatic > Freshwater >...
GAGTTTAATTATACAGCTAATGAAACTTAATTTGATTGATGAATACCAACTTTGTGTTCACCCTGTTGTTGCAGGAAGCGGTTTGCCATTATTTGAAAATATAAACGACAGGACTATTCTTAAACTCATAAAGACTAAAACCTTTAGCTCTGGTGCAATAACGCTTTATTATGAACCGACAAACGAAGAAACAACGAACCGCTAACAAGGAAATCCGGAATTTCATTTATACATGCAGCCTTAGCTACCTCGAGTCATGTTTGTAAAGTTCCCAACCCAGGTAATTTCCGATAGCCTCATCCAAAACCTCGGAAACATGCCCGCGAACCATCGCCACATGGTGCTCATAACCATTTTTGCACATGTACTTCATTAGATTTTGAAGGTTGGGGATTTCGCAAACAGCAATACCACCATCCATCCCGTAAGGATCATCGGTGATTTTGCCTTCGCCCAGATATGATTTGATCTGGCCTTTGGTATCGTCGGTAGATATTCGGAAATAGGTCATTTTGCCAGCGGCAACTTTACCTTTTACTGCTCCAAATGTATCTTCGCTGCCCAGAACAGTGCCAAGTACATCGAGGCTTCCAATTTCAATATCGCTTTGGAAGAAAGATTTTGGATAGTTGCTGCAATGGGTACAAACAACTTTATTACGGTCTTCAGCGTAGTTGTTGTTCCAGTCGAGCAGAGCTGAAGGTGTTTGAGCAGCCAATGAAAGGGCATACATTGAAATAACACCGGCCACGTCAACTTCACATGCCGAGGGCATTAATTTTTCGCCCATCATACTCATGGTTACGCATGCGGCACATCCATAATTTTTTTCAATCGATTCCCAGCATTGCAAGGCAGAAATATCAATATTGTTTTCATTTATCCAGTTTTCAACTGCTAAGCCAAAACGTGCTTGTTTTGCAATTTTTCCTTTATGCACAACGTTACATGATCCATAATTTTGAATGTCTTTCACCTTTTGGGTTACAGCTGGATCATTTTCATCGATTTTATTTGCTGCTGCAATAATTTCGGACATATCGACCGGAACAACGGTAATGCCATATTTCTGCAAAAGTTTCTCGCTCATACGCATGGTCTGGAAGCCAATTGGACGGGTACCGATAGCGCCAACACGTAATCCGTTTAACCCTTTTACAACTCGACAGATTCCCGAAAATGTAATTAAATCTTTGGTAAATTCTTCACTTTCTAAACTATAAGTGTGTGAGATCGTGTCAGTAAATTTAATTCCATACTGGTAAAGGTTATTGCATACCGAAAGTTTGCCACAGAATGCATCTCTACGGCTTTTTACATCCACTTTGCTGTTATCGTCGTCGCAAGCCTGAACCAACACAGGGACATTTAGTCCTGAAAGTTTTATGCTATTAACAACGCCCAACTCGTCGCCAAAATTTGGCAGGACAACCAGAATCCCGTCAATTATATCGCTATTCTTTTTAAAGTATGCACCGCATTTTACCGCATCAGCATATCCTTCTATGTTTCCGGTAGGTGTTTCGCTCTCAGGTAGGATAACGTATCCAAATCCCATTTTATCGAGTTTGTCCAATACCTTTTTACGGGCGTCAACCGCCAACTTAAAATTGAAAATATTACGGGTAGCGATTATTACGCCAAATGTTTGTTTTGATGTTTTCATATTTCTATTTTTTATTGTCTAAATTGATCGTCTTGTGTGTGATAGGTGACTGATCTGTGGCGTTGTTTTAGTTACAGTACTTTTGATGCAGTAATAACGACAAGACCTGCGAGAAATAGAATAAACATAGTAGAAAGGATTCTATTGGTTCCCTTTGGTGCTTCTTTGAATTCTTTCCAAACAAATACACCCCAAAGTATTGCTACCACAGGCGATGCATTGCTAAGCGCATATGCAATAGCAGGATCAGCGGAACCAACTCCCATAAAGCTTACTACCATGCCAGATGCCCAAATTAAACCACCAAGCAATCCAATAGTGTGCGTTCTCAAATCACCGGCAAAATATTGTTTGAAAGTTACCGGAGCTCCTTCAACAGGTTTTTTCATTACAATTGGATTTAAAACTATTGTAGTTATAAGCGCTCCAAGTGTGAAAAAAAGTGTACCTGTATAAGGCCCAAAGTTTCCCGTTCCACCCGTAACAACTTCGGGATGAAATGATTGTACAACAAATCCATAAAAGAAAGCAAAGAATAAACCTGCAATAATTGATAAAATAATACCCTTTGCTGATGGTTTTTTCTGATGGTCAGCTAGTTTTTTATATGCGACCATTGATAGGTAAATCGCAATAAAAATTACTATTACACCAGAAAACAACATTGTTTTGGGCAGCGTTTCTATATTTCCGCCTCCTTTTACTTCAAGGATATAGTTGAAAATAATACCACCGAGCCAGGCTATACCGCCACCAATAGGAAATGCTATGGACATGCCTGCAAGTGCTATGGCCATAACGAAAACCAGATTGCCAATATTCCATACAATTCCGCCAAGCATTGCATACATAATGCTATGTGAGTCAGCCTGCTTCAAGTCTTCTAGAAAAGGAATACCGTCTGAACCAAAAGTTCCTGCTGTAAATCCCCACAAAAGGGCCGTTAGCACAAGACCAATAACAAAATCCCAGTAGAATAATTCGAACCGCCAGGTTTTGGCAGCGAGTTTTTGAGTATTCGACCATGAACCCCAACATATCATACAGAATACGCAGGCGCCTACTGCCAGCCAATAATTTGCTATTAAGAACATAGTATTCTCCTTTCGTTAATTAGTTTTCCTGTAATAAGTTTGTCTGTAATCTTCATTCTTTCTATATTATGTCCAGCTTTTGCCATTTTTATATATTTCAGCATTGCCAGTCGGTATTTAGTCTTGTTCTTTCAACTGCTTTTTTCCAACCCGAATACAATTTGTCATTTTCTTCGGAACTCATTTGTGGGGCGAAAGTACGGTCGCTTCGATATAGGGTTTTGATCTCTTCAATATCTTTCCAAAACCCGGTTGCCAAACCAGCCAAAAAAGCAGCACCTAATGCTGATACCTCCTCTATAGTTGAACGCACAACATTACATCCCAGCATATCACTCTGAAACTGCATAAGGAAGTTGTTTCGGGTTGGACCACCATCTACACGCAATTCTTTCAACTCAATACCACCCTTTTCTATCATCAAATCTATAAGGTCTTTAACCTGATATGAAATGCTCTCTAAGGCAGCACGCACAATATGTGCTTTGTTTGAATCACGTCCCATTCCAGTAATACTTGCTCTTGCAGCGTTGTCCCAGTAAGGTGCACCCAAACCCACAAAAGCAGGTACCATATATACGCCATTATTTCCATCTACAGATTTTGCTAATTCTTCAGCTTCGGAAGCACTGCTTATTAACTGTAAATTATTTTTTAACCAACTTATTGTGTCTCCCGTACAATGAATATTCCCTTCAAAAACAAAGTCAATGGTTTTATTTCTGCCAAAACCGATAGAAGTAACCAGGCCATCCGGTGCATTTAGAGGTTTGGTACCTATATTCATCATTATTGACGAACCTGTTCCATAGGTAGCCTTTGCCATACCTGTCTCGAAGCAATTCTGACCAAATAATGCAGCGTGAGAATCACCAATTAACCCTGCAATAGGAATAGGCGCACCTGGCAGTATTTCTGAAGATGTGAAGCCGAAAATTTCGTCGCTAAACACCACCTTAGGAAACATGCTTTTATGCAAACCAAATAATTCGATAAGTTCACTGTCCCATTCAAGCGTATTAATATTAAACAGCATGGTTCGACAGGCATTAGAATAATCAGTAACATGAACGCTATTGCCGGTAAGTTTCCAAAGCAACCATGAATCTATGGTTCCTAAAAGCAAATGGCCTTGTTTTGCTTTGCTTTCAACACCTGCTACATTTTTTACAATCCATCGCAGTTTACTTGCAGAGAAATAAGGATCGATAATTAAGCCCGTTTTCTCTCGAATAGTGGCATTATAACCTTCATTTCGAAGCTCAGTGCAAAAATCGATTCCTCTTTGACATTGCCATACTGCAGCATTATACACAGGAATTCCTGTTGTTTTATCCCAAATTAAGGATGTTTCGCGCTGATTGGTTATAGCGATACCCGCCACATCCGAAAGGTTGATTTGCGTTTCAGAAACAATTTGCCTGAGGCCTTTAGCAACATTGTTAAAGATTTCAACCGCATCATGCTCTACAAACCCATTCTGCGGATAATGTTGTTTATGAGGGAAACTCAGGCGTTTTACCAGCTTAGCCTGTTTATCAAACAACATAACTTTGGAGGCAGAGGTGCTTTGATCAATAGATAAAATATATTTGTAATCTCGGGCCATTATTCTTCAAATTATTAGGAATTACATTTACCATTACCATTTTGATACTTTGCAAGCGATGGTTCGCCATCGTCGGTAATTGTTAAATGTGACTAATCCGATATATAATTATTAAACAAGTTTTATTTTGGTATAATTGTCACAATTACTCTCTGATATCTTGACAAAGCAGGTGTTCCTTTATCCGTAATTTTTATAATGAAATGTGCTGTTTCAGGTTTGTCAACTTCCGGTGCAATAAATCCTGCACTATGGACATTTTCAGCACCATCAACGTTTATAAATTTTTTATACGAACCTGCTTCGGGATAATTGAACCAAAGAAAAGCAAAGCTGTCTCCATCAGGATCATATGATTCAAAAGCATCCAGGTTAATTCTTTCCCCTGTTTTTACCATAAACTGATTAGAATGGCTTAGTACCGGCACCGGAGGATGATTGGCTTCCTCATAACTTTTTGTACACCAGTCCATGCGTGCTGCAAAATCGTTTTGAAAATCGTCGCGCCAACGCCATAAAGTTTCCTTGTAACCTGTAAATGTATGCGTGTCTTTTTTTGCTACACGTCCATAATCACTATGCAAATAAGGAGTAAACGAATCAATAGCATTGGTCCAGATTTTCCTCGTCTCGGGCGCAATTTCGACTATTGATCCACCTTTTTTGGTTTTTGTGAAATCGGGGGTGTAGAGGTCATAACGGCCTCCCCAGCCACCCCAATCGGGATGTTCAGGAGCATTTAACCCGTTAGGAATAAATGCTAAAAATGAGGGTGTATCTCCTTCCATTCCCCAGGCAACATCGGGGTATTCGGCACCGAGCGGCCCGTGTGCCTGCTGGATGTTTTCGGCAAGCCAGGTATTGCTGATTGTTTCGTTGTTTATACCTTCGATAACTGAGTTTATCCCCGTCCATGTGGCATCTCCATAGTTATCTCCAGGGCTAACAATATAAAACAGTTCCTCGAAATTATTTCTTATCCAGATGCCACTATTATCCTGATCGGAAATAGCATAAACTCTCAGCTTGGCAATTAGTCGGTTTGCTTCTTCTTTGGTTTTTGATTTTTTGATTTTAAATAGTGCCTGTGCTAATGTATTTGACCCTCCCCAAATGGATATCCACAATGGTCGTTCATCATTTTCTTCCAGGACTTTAATAATCCATTCAGAACCTTCGGAATCCATTCCATCACCGACACCTGTCATACCATATTTTGGTAATCCTTGTTTTACCAGCGTCAGGAGGGTTTTTTCGTCTGGGAAACCGGTTTCATGCTTTAAAAGATTTGGTTGTACTTTACCATACGCATTGATTACTTTTTTTATCGATTCAGGATTAACGATGTCTTGATGCCAGCAGGAAGTTGTAGCAACAATACCTTTAATATCAATCTGATTTGAATAAAGGAATAAGCGAACTAAAGATTGGGTATCATCGGGATCGGCTTCAATATCGGTTAAAATAATTACCCTTTCTTTTTGAAGAATGTTTGCCTGAAGAGTTTGACTAAAAAATACAAAAAATAGAAATAAAATAATAGAAATAAGGCTGAAGTGTTTCTTTCTTTTCATTTTATTATACTGTTAGTTTTTAATTTCGGTACTACTAAATGATTAATAGTTGTAAATTTAACCTCAACTTATTGCTAAAACTAATGTGATTTCGAGATTAACATGCGGGATTCCGAGATATTACATACGTTTAATGAACAACGGGGTGAATTTAAACCTTATGGATTGACCTCCGAAATTTGGGTTCCTAATTTGATGAAGAAACCGGACAGGCATAATGAAATTGAGATTAATTATTTAACTGAAGGAACCGTAACCTACTTTTTCCAGGGTTCTAAAATAACCATACCAGTAAGAAGTTTAACCCTGTTTTGGGGACTTGTTCCTCATCAAATTGTTGAACATACCAGTTCCACACCTTATTTTGTTTGTACGATTCCATTATCACAATTTTTAGAGTGGAGACTTCCCTCGAGGTTTGTTGACAAGGTGTTAAAAGGTGAAATTATAATTGAAGATTCAGGAGATCATACATCTTTTGATGAGTTTCTTTTGAATAACTGGATTAAAGACATTTCCACCAAGGAAGGACACGTGGCAACATTACTCGAAATGCGGGCTCGATTATTACGAATGGCAGATAGAATATTGGCTAATCAAGCAAGTGTACAGGCACAAATACATTCAAGCGAAATCAGTCAGGTTGAGAGAATCGCAATGTTTATAGCGCAAAATTATGCCCGACCGATAAAAACTTCAGATATCGGAAAAGAAGTCGGCTTACATCCCGATTATGCCAATGTTGTCTTTAAAAAGACATTTGGCATGTCCTTAAATGAATATCTTATACAGGAAAGGATATCGCATGCCCAGCGGAAATTAGTTTCAACTGATATTAGCGTCACAGATATTTTGTATGAATGCGGATTTAACTCGATTAGTAGTTTTAATGCAGCATTTCGGAAAATCAATAAATGCACTCCCAGGGAATTCAGAAAGAAATATCATTAATACAGTTAAGAAACAACTCTTTTAAACCTGGATTTGCTGATCGGCAGGATAAATCAAGAATGCTGAAACATTAGTACAAGAATCAAAGCTTGGTTGTTCAACATCACAGATCCTGAACCGGAGCATTCCTTTTCCAATCCCGATTTCAATTTCAGGCAATTCCGTTCAAACCTGGTAGCCCGGTGGGAATACAGGCCGGGTTCGGTACTGTACCTGGTATGGACGCATAGCCGCACTTCAAAAGAGGAATGTGTTCCTGGTGAAGTTCAGTTTCTGGTTCTCGGTGTAACCCGAAAATTTCAAAGTTTCGGACAGAATGAACTGATTTTTTTATTCATTTTCGTACTTTTAATGAATAAACCCCTTACTACCTATGGCTTCCCTGTCAAAATCAATTCTGGTCAGGTTTATTGTTATTCCGGTTGTAATTGTGTTTTGCACTGCACATCCTGCACGCGGAGTTGTTCATAACCAGCCTGATGGGAAAGAACAGCGAAAGAAAAGAATTTACACTACAGTAAGGATAGAAAATAGTAAACCCGTAATTGACGGGGTACTTGATGACGAATGCTGGAAACTGGGTGAATGGAGCGGCAATTACAGCCAGCACACGCCTGTTGAAGGTGCCTTGCCCTCGCAGCAGACAGAGATGAAGATCCTGTATGACAATGAGAATATATATGTGGCCTTTATTGCCCATGACAATGAACCTGACAGGATCGACAGGCAGATGGGTCGCCGCGACCAGTTCCAGGGCGATGTTGTGGGGATTAATTTCGACAGTTACTTTGATCACCGCACCGGCTTTGAGTTCAACCTTACTGCGGCAGGTGTGAAGATCGACCTGATGTTGACAAATGACGGACTTGATTTCAATTGGAATGCAATATGGGATGGGGAGGTCGCTATCCAGGATTCCTCCTGGACAGCCGAAATGAGAATACCATTCAGCCAGCTGCGTTACAGCAACAAGGGAGACCAGGTGTGGGGACTTCATTCCTGGCGACTTATCAACCGCAACCAGGAAGATTCGCACTGGAACCTGATACCGCGCGATATAGCCGGTTTGTTGTATGGATTTGGCGAGCTTCATGGCCTGAAAGACCTGCCCAGGGCAAGCCGCACGGAGTTTATGCCCTATACGGTTGGGAAGATCCGGATTTATCCGAAGGAAGACGGCAATCCGTTTTCCGATGGTTTTGATCCTGGCCTGGCATTCGGCCTGGATGGCAAGCTGGGTATCGGAAGCAATTTTACAGTGGATTATACCGTGAATCCCGACTTTGGGCAGGTTGAGGCCGATCCTTCGGAATTAAACCTGACTGCCTTTGAAACATTTTTCGAAGAAAAAAGACCCTTTTTTATCGAAGGAAAAAATATTTTCGGTTTCGGAATTGACGACAACCAGTTATTTTACAGCAGGCGCATAGGCCATTCCCCTTCCTATGATCCGGTGCTCAATGACGGGGAATATGCTTCGAAACCGGATAACACTTCCATCCTGGGAGCTCTGAAACTTACCGGGAAAACGCAAAAAGGCTTGTCGGTGGGTATTGTTGAAAGTCTTACCCAGCGTGAATATGCCGATGTCAGTTCTCCCGGCGGTGATCATCGTACCGAAGTGGAACCGCTGACAAATTATTTCGTAGGCCGCTTGCAAAAGGATATTAATAACAGCAATACCCTTATCGGCGGTATGGTGACGTCAACTTACCGCGATATCGATCATGATTACCTGAAAGGCATGGCTGGTTCGGCGGTCACCGGAGGGTTGGATTTCAGGCATTTCATGAAGAATAAAACCTATTATATCGATTTCAAGTGGATTCTCAGCCAGGTTAATGGTTCCCGTGAGGCTATTACCGGACTGCAGCGCGCATCTTCGAGGTATTACCAGCGTCCCGATGCACCGCATCTTACGCTGGATACTACTGATACCCGGCTCACCGGTCACGGTGGAAGTCTTGAACTTATGAAAGGGGCCAATGGCAAGTGGCGGTATGGTATTTTCACCCACTGGAGCTCTCCGGGTCTGGAACTGAATGAACTGGGATTCCAGAATAATACCGATCAGCTGCTCGAAGGGCAGATGATCGGATATGAGGAAAATGCACCCCGGGGCATATTCCGCAGCTTTGAATTATCCCTTTCCCAGGTGAATTTCTGGAATTTCGGCGGAGAGTATCTCCAATCTGATTGGGAACTTGAAACCGAATTTATTTTTTCCAACAAATGGACCCTGCATGCTGAAATCGACAGGGAGAGCAAGGAACTTGATGTTCACCTGCTCAGGGGAGGTCCGGGGGTATTTGTCTACGGCCTGACACAGCAGGAATACGTTGTCGAAACGGACGATTCAAGAAAAGTGAGTTTGGGATTGGGATATGAAAGTGAAATTATGGATGACAGAATCTCGGCCAGTCATGGGCTGCACACGGAAATTAACTGGAAAGTGACCAACTCCCTGGAGGTTACCCCGGAATTCAATTTTATTAAAAGCGTCTTCGATCACCAGTATATTGCCAGCTACCCTGCCGGGGAAGCGGAACAATACCTCCTGGGACGGCTTCGCAGGAAAACCTACGAGATCACGCTGAGACTGAATTATGCCCTTTCTCCAAATCTTACTATTCAGTATTATGGCAGTCCCTATATTACCATGGGCAGGTACACACACTTTAAAACACTGGCTGATCCTGATACCAGGGACCCGGGGAATGTATTCAGAACCTTTGCCGGCAGCGAAATGGCCTATGATGCGGGCACCAGGATAGTTGATCTGTTTAACACAACAGATCCGGAGCCGGTGTATTCCTTTTCCAATCCCGATTTCAATTTCAGGCAATTCCGTTCAAACCTTGTGGCCCGGTGGGAATACAGGCCTGGTTCGGTATTGTACCTGGTGTGGACGCATAACCGCACTTCCCATGAGAACATAACCAATGATGCGCTGGATTACAATTTCCGGGGCCTGTTCAGCGAACATGCCGAGAATGTGTTCCTGGTGAAGTTCAGTTACTGGTTCTCGCTGTAGAAAAATTACAGTTCACAGAGAACAAAGCGCAATCAGAGAAGAAATACATTACATTAACTCATATTGGGACAATTCTGACCATCACATTGGGTTCTGTTTGTTATGAGTTTTTTATTATCAGGACGCTCAATAAATCCGATCACCATTCCAGTTTAACGAAAGAAACTCCTTGCCTGGGTAAGGAAATCCTGAAACTTGTTCCCTTATCCTGAGAAGTGATCCATTGAGGAGAAGTAAGCAGTTTTAAATGTCC
>Ga0105107_10003721_pt1 | contig 10180 bp, 7 predicted proteins | sample PPLLaktember2015_6_FD_79335 | JGI IMG/M metagenome (GOLD analysis project Ga0105107, IMG submission 79335) | Freshwater sediment microbial communities from Prairie Pothole Lake near Jamestown, North Dakota, USA - PPLs Lake P8 Core (1) Depth... | ecosystem: Environmental > Aquatic > Freshwater >...
AAAGGATTGGGATAATTCTGACGTAAACTAAATGATATTGGGCCTCCTGCTGAAGCATGTTTAACAGAAATCAATGGTAAAGTCTCAAAATTCCTAAAGAGCACATCCCCCATTTTATCTGCTGACATTCCCAGTTGATCCTGAAGCAGTGAAGCGTAAACTTGCCTAAAGTCAAATTCATATTTTAAATCACCATTGGTATCAAGATCTTCAAGATCAGGATTCTTACCAAGAATACCACCTGCTACATTTTGTCCGATTACAAACAAAGGTGCCGCAGTACCGTGATCTGTTCCACCACTACCATTTTGTTCAACTCTTCTTCCGAATTCTGAGAATGTCATAACTACCACTCTGTCTGCGGCTCCTAATAATTTTAAATCCTGCATAAATGCTGAAACCGAATTAGCAAGGTTTTGTAATAGATTTGCATGACTACCAAGCTGACCGGAGTGAGTATCAAAACCTCCGACCGAAGTTAAATAAACAGGTGTCTCCAGCCCGCCTCCAATTAATTCTGCAACAATCGCAAGTTGCCGTCCTAAAGAAGAATTTGGATACTGAACTCTATTCTGTACACTGTCGGCAGCATCTTTTATAATTTGTGCATATTGAATCGACTGTGCTGCGATTTGTTTAATAAACCTTAACTGTTCACCGGCAATTGTGTTTGGTGGAGGATCATTATCAGCTGTAGCTCCATTTATAAGCTGGTAAAATTGATTCGGATCTTCAAATGAAATTCCCATTTGTCCCTGGCATGTACACTGCAGAAGCATTGATTGAGATGCTCCAATCTGTATTGCCATAGGATGATTTGAATTATATGTTTCGGGATCAGGAAAAGCATTTGCAAGAAATCTTCCGACCCAGCCGTCTTCAACATAATTATCTGAATCTGAGGCACTCAACCAAATATCCGTGGATCTGAAATGTGATCTGTCGGGATTGGGATAACCAACATTCTGAACAACAGCCAACTGTCCTTCATCATACAAATCTTTAAAAGGACTTAATGAAGGATGCAAACCAACTGAATTGGATAATTTTAATACTTCATTTTCTCTAATTCTGATTCCAGGCCTGACATTATGATAATTTGCATCAGCGAAGGGGATTACTGTATTTAACCCATCATTACCGCCGCTTAGCTGAACTAACACAAGTACTGTTCCATCGGGAGCTTTGGCATTTATAAAAGGACGTGCAAAAGCTTTAACAGGAATATTTCCTAAAGTCATTGAGACGGTTCCTGCACCGGTTAGAAATCCAAGCTGCCTTATAAATTTTCTTCTGTCCATTTCAAAACCTTTTATGATAATTGATATTCAGGTAACCGGGATAATGCTTTAAAAAATAATTCGAGTCTGTTCTCAGCCAGCTGGTTAAAAGTTGACCAATCATATACTGCGGCTCCATCAAGAAGTGTATTGAGCAGATATGTTTTTCTTGTATCGCTTAGGGGAAATTGAATAAAAATTTTTGCTATATCGCTTATAAAAGATTCTGCACTTTCAGAACTTGGATATGTTCTGGCATAATCCACAAGTTTTACTTTAAATGTCAGTTCAGAACCTCCCGGTCTTTCTCCTCTGATAACCGAATCAGTAAAAATATTTCTTGCCGGAAGTGTAGTTGTGTTTATCCATCTTTTATCACCATCCCAACCGCTTACATTAGGAGGATCAAATAATTTTTGTTCAAGACCTTCGACAACCTGACGCATATAATTGTAATCAGGTGTTGTAATATTAAATTGTCTCATCACCTGTACAACAAACTCAACCGGATTTTTTATCTTTGAACCCCTGATCTCTTCTGAATGAAAATATGATGATTTTAAAAGAAGAGAGAGTACGGGTTTCAATTCATAATTGTTTTGCCTTAAAGCACCTGCAAGCTCATTTACAAAATTTTCATCAGGAGTTATATAAATAAATTCTTTGTAAAGTTCTCTGCAGAAATATTTTGCTGTAACTTCCTGCCTGAATATAATATCAACTACATCTTCATAACCAAAATTTCCTGTTTCACCTAAAATGGTTTTTAGTCCATCATCAAACCTTTCCTCATCAAAATAAGATGTTACCCCATCAACTCTCCATCCTGTTAATGCTCTTGCCGCTTCCCGAATATCGGTTTCAGTATAGTTCCCAATACCCATTGTAAAGAGTTCCATAAGCTCCCTGCCGTAATTTTCATTTGGAGCACCTTTCCTGTTCTTATTACCATCAAGATAAATAAGCATGGCGGGATCTATAGAAATCTTTTTTGTTAATTCTCTGATATTTCCGAAAACATTATCTCTGAATAATTTATTCTGCCAGTACATTCTTTGAGGAAGAGCTACTTTATCAACCTCAGACACAAAATGATTATGCCAGAAGAGAACCATTTTTTCACGGAAAGAATATCCTTGTCTTATCATCTGATCATACCACCAGTATGTAAGTTCCCTGGTCCTTTCTGTAGAATTATCAGAGGAGGGATCATATACCCAAAAAGGGGGTGTGGGTTCTGGTTTGTTTGCTAATAAATGATTATCAACAAATTCATCGAGAGACATACTAAGAGCAAAATCAATATCCTGCCGGGTATAACCAAACAAAGTTCTGGAGAGAATATGAATTGCAGCCTTTTCGTCCCAATCATTAATTTTATTTAAACTGTAACCAGTTCTCACAAGGTTTGCCTCATATTAATACTTAGTAATGATGAATATTTGGCAAAAGTTGCTGAAAATTATATGCCATCTAATGTGCAATTAGAAAAATTATTTTTCTTTGTGTGAAAAATTTCCCCTGGAAAGATTTACTCGTAGGAATTTCTAAAGTGTTATGAATTTACTGTCGGACTTTGAGATGTCTCAGTTGAAGATAGAATACCGAAAATTTTGTGTACCGTATTTATGCAGAAAAAATTTTATTTATCCTTTTACATAACTAAATTTTTCAGCAACTTTTCCTTTATGGATTTTAAATATATCAACACCTCTCACATGTCCTTTTTTACCATCCTTTATCCAGGTATAAATCCAGCGAACTACACATCTGTCTCCGGCAGCAAATATTTCTTCTGCTTCAAATTGTGCGTGAGGCGATCTTTTAAATAATTCCTCCCAAAACGTTCTTACCTTTTCCTGCCCAACGATTCGTTCACCATCCGGAACAGGCCTGGTATTTTCAAATATACAATCTTCAGTCATTAAATTCATAATTGCATCAACATCATGCTTATTAAATGCTTCATTAAAACGATTGACAACTTCTAATGTCACTGCTGATGTTGAGTCAATATCTTGCATAGTTGCCTCTTTGTACAATGATGGTGATTTGAAACTAAAAAAAGAAAACGATAAAAAAATAAAGAAGATCCATTTCAAATGTTTCATCTAACTTCTCCTTAAATTTTGTTGTCTCCCCTTTTTACTTACAGCTTATAGTAAAAAATATTTATCACAAGGTACATCATTCCTGAAATTCTAAAAGTTTCATTCCTTCAGTTCTTTAAACTCTCCCATTGTTTTTACAAAAGTATAAATTACAATTATTCCAAGAATTGTATGCCCTGCAAGTGTGTACATGATATATTCGGGATGACCTGAAGATTCAAAACTTCCCATAACGCCTGTATATATACCACTAAGTGTGGCACCAATAAAAGTTGCAAGAAAATTTGTACCCATGTATAATCCTGCTTTTTCTTTAGGGGCAATCCACATTATATACTCTTGTATACGGGGTGATGAAATCATTTCACCAACAGCAAAAAGAAATATACCAAGGAAAACCAAACTATTAGTAGATGTAACTGCAAACCCCAATACTAGAAATCCAAGGGAGGCAATAAGAAGCCCAAATAAGAAAGAAAGAATCGCGGGTCGTTTTTCAAAAAACCATGAAATAAAAATCTGGAAAACGCAAATGATATAGCCGGTATGTGAGATTGCTTCTGCATTAATCTTCCATATCCCGCCATCAGAGTTTGAAATAAATCGTAATAACCATTCTAACCATCTGGGAAAAAAAGATTTAACACTTTGATAAAGTGCTGCTGTATTCATATAATCATTTATATAAACAGCCAGAACATTGAAGAAAGCCCAGAATGGCAACCAGAAAAAAACTCCAAGTAGAACAATAAAAACCAGAAATTTAATATTTGAAAGAGCTTCACCCATATCTTTAAATTTTTTCTTTAGTGTAACACCTTCAATTTCACGTGGGGGTTCTTTATAAAAAAAGACTGTTATTAAGAACATCAATCCAACTGCTGCGGCTGCTGTGTAAAAAACATTATCCCAAGATGAACCCCGAAGTTTTCCCATCACGATCGGACCAAATGAAGCACCAATATTTACCATCCAATAAAATATTCCAAAACCAAGTGATTTATTTGTTGAATCAGTAGTTGCTCTTACCGTAGCCGAGATAAGTGGTTTGAAAATACCAGCTGCAAACCCAATGCATAACATTGTTAAAGCAATCCCTGAAAACGATTTGGTTACTATTAATAAAAGAATTGAAGGTAAGTATGCCAGGTAAGCAATTATTAAAACCTTCTTAAAACCAAACCTATCGGCAAAGGTTCCTGAGAATAAAGGAATGAGATAAGAAAAAGCCAAAAATATACTTTGAACAATACCAAGATCTCCTTTTGAATATCCAAGCTGCTGGAGATAAATTCCAAAGCCCATGTAGATTCCATAATAAGCAAATCTCTCAAGGACTTCTATTCCGTTTGCTATCCAGAAAACTTTTGGGAATGAGGTTCTGTTTTTCATATGTGAAATTGCCTTTTAGTGAATTGATATCGTTTAATAGATTTTTATGTGTAAAGGAATTTAAGAAAAATAATTTTATTATATCTTTTAAAGTACTTAAGTTTGGAACAACAATTTATTATAGTGATTTGTGATCTTTTTAAGAAATAACTATAACTCAATTACACAAAACTTTTTTACTCTCCTGAAATTTATCTTTCTAACTACTGAATGCAATAATCAAAAGTAATAATGAATTTTTAATTACCAAAGGGTATGACAATGCATGAATCTCAAGATAACCAAAACCTGTCGGGATTGCCGTCAAATGCTTATAAAGAATTAGAACCCGGCGAAGAATATAAACCGGTAATGCCTCCAGACAGGAATGTCCCCGAAATAAGTTTCTACTCTGTAATATGGGGAGTTATAATGGCTGTTCTTTTTTCTGCTGCTGCAGCTTATTTAGGTTTAAAAATAGGCCAGGTCTTTGAAGCTGCTATTCCTATTGCAATAATGGCAGTAGGGTTATCTGCGGCTACAAAAAGGAAAAATGCACTTGGTGAAAATGTAATTATACAATCTATCGGATCTAACTCCGGTTTAATTGTTGCCGGAGCAATCTTTACTATCCCCGCTTTATTCATACTAAATTTGAATGTTGAATTTTATAAAATCTTTTTAGCTTCTCTTTTTGGAGGGATTCTCGGCATTTTGTTCCTTATCCCTTTCAGAAAATATTTTGTTAAAGATATGCATGGCAAATATCCATTCCCCGAGGCAACAGCAACAACAGAAGTTCTTATAGCTGGAGAAAAAGGTGGAAAGCAAGCTATTGTTTTAATTATCAGCGGAATTATTGGTGGTGTTTATGATTTCATAATTGCATCATTCGGGTGGTGGAGTGAAGTTTTTACAACAAGAGTATTTGCTATTGGTGAAGCTCTTGCTGATCAAGCAAAAATAGTCTTCAGAATAAATGTGGGTGCTGCTGTTACCGGATTAGGTTACATTGTTGGACTGAAATACTCTGCAATAATTTGTGCAGGTTCCTTTGTATCGTGGTATATATTTATACCTGTTGTTTCTTTTATTGGCAGCGGTCTAACTTCATCATTAGGTGCAAATGTTACCCAACTAATTAAAGATATGTCGGCTGAAGATTTATTCAGAAACTATGTCCGTCATATTGGTATAGGTGGAATTGCTATGGCCGGGATTATCGGCATAATCAGATCTTCAAAAATAATTTCTTCTGCTGTTACCCTGGCAACAAAGGAAATTTTTGGGAAGAAATTATTATCGGGAGAAAAACTTAGAACCCAAAGGGATTTACCAATGAGTTTTATAGTATTAGGCCTTCTTATTACTACCATTTTTTTGTTTTTATACTTTCAACTTGGTGTTGTTAATAATTTTAATCATGCAATAGCAGGTGTTCTGGTAGTCATAATAATTTCTTTTCTCTTTACAACAGTAGCGGCAACTGCTATAGCCATAGTTGGAACTAATCCTGTTTCAGGAATGACCTTAATGACTTTGATTCTCTCTTCCATTGTTCTGGTCTCTATTGGATTAAGCGGAAATGAGGGAATGATTGCAGCATTATTAATTGGTGGAGTTGTTTGTACCGCACTCTCAATGTCTGGTGGATTTATAACTGATTTGAAAGTTGGTTATTGGCTCGGCTCTTCTCCATATAAACAGCAAAGCTGGAAATTTCTTGGAACGCTCGTTTCAGCAGCTACAGTTGGATATGTGATTTTAATTTTAAATGAAACTTATGGATTCACCGGAGAAGGTGCATTGGTAGCTCCACAGGCAAATGCAATGGCTGCTGTTATTCAACCTTTAATGGCAAATCAACCTGCACCCTGGATGCTTTACGTGGCTGGTGCTTTTATGGCATTGGTTTTAACAATGCTTAAAGTACCAGCATTAGCTTTTGCATTAGGAATGTATATACCTTTGGAATTAAATACTCCATTATTAGTCGGTGGATTAATTGCTCATTTTGTATCTACAAGAAGCAAAGATGAAAAAATAAATAATGCAAGAAGGGAAAGAGGAACTTTAATTGCATCTGGGTTTATTGCAGGCGGAGCTTTGCTGGGAGTAATCAGTGCCATTCTGCGATATGCCGGTTTTAACTGGGTTAATACAGAATGGTTTGAATCGCACTCAGCTGAACTGTTTGCATTAGTAATGTTTATTTTAATTTGTATTTACATGATCTGGGATTCAATGAGAGGAAAACCGGAAGAATAATTTTATCGAAAATAAATTAAGATTTCCGGTTATCCGGATACAACTTCAGTCTTGTAGATTGTTTACAGTTAAAATTTAACTTCCTTAATTTTTACATCTTTTGGAACTGTTAATTTGCTGTTATCAATCTTTTCATTTTCCTTAAATACTTTTACTTCCTCCTTTACTCTGCTGCCCATACCCTCACTTTCGGATTTCATTAAAAAATTTTTATATGCCCACGTTTTTGCAGTAGTTTTCATTCCGGCAATATTAGAAACAGCCTGTGTAACCTTGCATTTCTTTCCCATAATAGTCTCAGTTCCAAGATCTTTTGTTTCAGTCTTCAGAGCATCTTTCATTCCTTTAACCATTTTCTCAGCATCTTTCTCAGACATATTTTTAAATTTATCTGATAAGATGTTTTTCATCTTTGTACCTTCTTTAGTCTTCGGATCATAAGTTATTATCCAGTCGCCATCAATAATATGAACAGAACTGCTTTCCTCAACTTTATTCAGCATTTTAATATTTCTCTTTTCTGTTTTATAACTTGCCGACTTTTTACCATGTTCTGTTATATATATTTTTTCAGTTGTAGTTACATCAACACTTGAACTGGTTGTAGTTGTGGTTTTTTCGACGTAGGCAGTTTCAAATTCATATAGTCCTTTTTGAGCATTAAGTACTGAAAAAGGAAGAGTAAAAAAACTTATTAAAAACAGTTTTAAAAAGATTTTAATTGCCATTGTATACTCCTTAATTCAATATTATTGATAGATCATACACCGGGAATATTTTGTTTACTAGCTTTATGAAATTAGCAATTAAGAAGGTAAAATGATAGAGAAGGTTTTATCTATTAAATTAAAGGATTACTAAAGAGTAATTAAATAATTTTTTCGAGATTGTTTTTCCAATTATGATAAACAGAATTATAAGCTTTTACCAGAGGTGATGAACCCTTTCACGGATATATTTATTATAAATACTTTTCACTTGTGTAATAGTCTCTTCTGAAAGAGAGGGTAAATTAACAGTACTTATATTTTCTTCAACTTGTTCTTTTCGTTTAGCACCAGGAATGGTACATGTAACTGCATCAAACATTAAAATCCATTTAAGTGCAAATTGTGTTAAACTCATTCCTGAAGGACAAATTGATTTCAACTCCTCCACAGCTTTCAGGCTTAAATCATAATCTACACCTGAAAAGGTTTCTCCTTTATCAAAGGACTCACCTTTGCGATTAAATTTTCTATGGTCTTCAGAATCAAATTCGGAATTCTTATTAAACTTTCCTGTAAGCATTCCTGAAGCAAGAGGTACTCGCGCTAAAATTCCTACTTGTTTCTTTTTTGCCTGCTCAAAAAATAACTCAGCAGGGCGATGACGAAACATATTAAATATGATCTGTACATTTTGAACATTCGGATATTCAATTGCTTTAAGAGCTTCTTCAACTTTTTCTACACTTACACCGTAGTAAAGCAATTTGCCACTTATAACAAGGTCATCAAGAATTCCAAATACTTCCGGCATATAATAAACCTGTGTGGGAGGACAATGAAGCTGAAGCAAATCAATTGCTTCTGTATTAAGGTTTTTAAGACTTTGTTCGATAAAGGATGTAAGATTTTTTTGATTGTATCCTTCTGCTGTATGAGGATCTAATCCCCTTCCTGCTTTGGTTGCAATATAAAATTTTTCACTTCGTTCTCTTTTTAATTTTGCGAGGAGCCGTTCACTTCTTCCATTTCCGTAAACATCTGCTGTATCAAAAAAATTTACTCCTAAATCCAAAGCTTTATTTAAAGCATTAAAAGATTCATCATCATTAACTTCTCCCCAGGTTCCGCCAATAGCCCAGGCACCAAAGCTTATTGCAGAAACTTCAAAATCTGTTCGCCCTAATTTCCTGTAAATCATTTATTCTCCTTAAAGCTTATAATTTAATTAATGCTTTAATAACTCCATCTTTATAGTTTGCAACAATATTAAAAGCTTCACTCGTTTTTTCTAAAGGGAATCTATGTGTAATCATAAATTCGGGAGATATTTTCCCGCCGGCAATTAAATCAATAACAGGTTGAATTGATTTATTCTGTCTCCGAACATTTTGAATTGTTATTTCTTTACGCCTCATTTTACTTATATCAAAAGATATTCTGTCAGTTTCAGGAATACCAACAATTAATAATTCTCCCCCTGGTTTTAAAATTTCTATTGCCTGATCAAGTGCTTCCTGTTTTCCACAGCATTCAAAAACAGCATCAAATCCTTCGGGTTTTATTTTTTTCAGATTAGAAACAACATCTTCTTTATCATGATTTCCAATCCAAAATGCACCAGATTTCTTTGCTGCATCTAAGCGATAATCTAGTTTATCAGTAATAAAAATATTTTTGTAACCTTTTGCTTGTAAGGCTACCATTACTCCAAGCCCGATTGGTCCAACACCCAATACTGCAAACAAATCACCTTTAAATCTTTCTCTTAAAAGTTGAACGGCATAATATCCAATTGATAATGGTTCAACCATAGCGGCCATTTCAGCATTTATATTTTCGGGAACAACAAAACAATTCCTTTCAGGCATAATTAAATGTTGTGAAAGGCATCCATCTAATTGTCCGGGGCAACCAAGAAATTTTTGATTGAGGCAAGTATGTTCTCTCCCTGATAAACATTGCTGACATTTATGACAAGATAGTGCGGGTTCAACGGCAACAATATCACCTGCTTTTAATCTTGTTACTATCTTTCCAATTTCCTCAACAATTGCTGAACATTCGTGACCAATAGTAAAAGGGAAATCAATTACCTGGTCACCAATCTTTCCTTCATTATAATAATGAATATCGGAACCGCAGATTCCAACTGTATCAATTTTAAGAAGTACATCATCATCGTTTACTACTTGCGGCTTTGCAACTTCAACAATTTCAAATTTCTTTATTCCTGTCAGGACAACTTTTTTCATATAAAATTATCTCTAAACTTAATTGCAATCTATTAAATTCTTAATTATGTTCTGATTAACCATAAAATTATCCAACAATGAAAACAATAGCTTTACTATTATTAGCCTTTCCAATTTTTGCCGTAACACAAATTCAGGATACAATTTCAGTTCAGACAAAATATTTAAAAATTGATTTTGTCCCTCAA
>Ga0105107_10003722_pt1 | contig 10180 bp, 10 predicted proteins | sample PPLLaktember2015_6_FD_79335 | JGI IMG/M metagenome (GOLD analysis project Ga0105107, IMG submission 79335) | Freshwater sediment microbial communities from Prairie Pothole Lake near Jamestown, North Dakota, USA - PPLs Lake P8 Core (1) Depth... | ecosystem: Environmental > Aquatic > Freshwater >...
AAGATGCGCTGTATCATTGGGTAAAGGCATATCAGGAAAGGGGAGAAGCAGGGTTAGGAAACCAGGGAGTGTGGTCGGAGAGTCGGCGTAAGATTCGCGTTCCGCCGCGCGAGAAGATTGTCGAGACCAAGAAGCAAAAGTCATTCTTTGGAATCCAGCGGATTTCCCATCTATTAAAGCGGGTGTTCTTCCTGAACGCTTTTCCGGAGACCTGCTTAGATTCTTGATTCTTCTGTGGGAATCGGGTAGTGTGAGCCTAGACTGGAGAATTCGGAACCGAAAAAAGGAGAGACAGAGAAATGGATCCGACTACGATTCGCCGCATTGACCATATTTCGATCGCGGTTCAAGATCTGGGAAAGGCCAAGGCTTTCTTTATTGGGATTCTCGGAGGGCGCGAGATCTTTGCGGAGCCCGTCATTCCCCAGAAATTCCGCTGGACCACGATCGAGCTTGGAACGTCCTGCTTTATCGAATTGATTGACCCCCTGGAGAAAGATGGTTTTGTCCATCGGTTTCTCGAGAGCCGGGGTGAAGGACCGCACCACATCACGATTCAAGTCGATGACCTTCAAAAAATCCATCGGATCATCGAGGAGAAAGGAATTCCAACCTTCGGCTTGGCCGAGCCTTTTCCGGCCTGGAAGGAATTCTATATTCATCCGAAACACGCTTTTGGCACTTTGATTCAATTTGCGGAATTCAATCCGTTAGACTGGGTCGAAAAGGACTACCTCCCCCCCTCTTACAAGGAATTCGCCCCGCCGAAGGAAATCGATACCCGTCAGGGGAAGATCGAACTGCGGCGGGTGCAAACGGAAAGCGGGACCGGGATCGAGATCCGTTCAGGAGAGGGGACAATCCGGATTCCCGAGGGTCGATTGAAGGAATTGATCTCGGCCTTAAATGAAATTTGATCGCTTCGCTATAGGTCCATCTGAGCTTTCCTCCGAATGGGTCAGATCGTCATCGGTTCGATCGTAATCGGGTCAACTGCAAGACTTTGAAACCGTATGATTATTTGACTTTTGGCGCCCGTCGCCCCGGTTGGAGCGGATGAGATTTTTACGAAATTCTCAAATTCGGGCTCGCCGAAATCTTCCGCCTTTCAAATACCTGTCGCCAACCCCCGTTTTAATGGGCTGAATGTTGATTCATTTTTTGAATTGTGATATGGTCACCTTGCGGAAATAACGAAAATCATAGAGGTTGTAATGTCCCTACCACCGAAACCTGATTTTGAACTGCTTTTCAACCCCAAATCCATTGCTCTGATCGGGGCTTCGAACAACATCGGGAAATGGGGCGCCATCGTTTTTCTCAACATAAAGCTGGGTGGTTATGCCGGCAGCCTTCACCCCGTCAACCCGAAGGAAGAATCGATTTTCGGCCATAAAGCCTATGCGCGGATCACCCAGATCCCGGAACCGATCGATCTGGCCATCATTGCGATCCCCGCCTCCTTGACTATGAGCGCGATTCACGATTGCCTCGAAAAAGGCGTCCGTATGGCGATCGTGATCACCTCCGATTTCAGTGAAACCGGGGAAGAAGGCGCGCGCCTGGAGGAGGAAATGGTGGAAACGGCCCGGGCGGGCGGTCTTCGCCTGGTGGGCCCCAATACGATGGGAATCTTCAGCGCCACCGCCAGCCTGACCGCGCTCATGCCTCCCGTAAGGCCCCGAAAGGGAAAAGTTTCGCTCGTTTCCCAAAGCGGCAACATCGGCACCCAGATGATGGCCTGGGGCGAGAAGTTTGCGGTGGGGTTCGACAAATACGTGAGCAGCGGGAATGAGGGGGATCTGCGGGCCGAAGATTATGTGGCCTTCTTCGGCACCGCCCCGGACACTAAAGTCATCCTGGCCTATATTGAGGGCCTGGATGACGGCCGCGAGTTCTGGGAAAAGGCCCAAAAGATCACCCGCCAGAAGCCGATCATCGCCTTCAAGGGGGGAAAGACCGGCGCGGGTGCGCGGGCCGCTAAATCGCACAGCGGGGCCATGGCGGGTTCGCGGGAAATCTACGAATCCGCTTTCCGGCAGGCCGGGATCATCTGGGCCTCCACCACCGAAGAGATGCTGGAGTGGTCTGCCGCCTTTTCCTACCTTCCCCTGCCCCGGGGAAACCGGGTTGGGATCCTGACCCGGGGGGGAGGCTGGGGGGTTATCGCCGCGGATGCCTGCAACGAAATCCGATTGGAGGTGCCCCCCCTGGGAGAAGAGCTGATCCGGAAATTGGATCCCCTCATGCCGGTTTACTGGAGCAGAGGGAATCCCGTGGACATGGCTGCTTCCATGAGCATGGATGCCTACCTGCAAAGCCTGGAGGCTCTCGTGGCCTGGGATAAGGTCGACGCCGTGATCTCCTTGAGCGGGGATGCGGGGCCTCTTTCCGGCATCCTTTCGGAAGTGAAAAAAAAGGCGGAAGGGATCATCCCGGCGGAAAATCTGGAAAAAATCGCCGCCCATTTGGCCGCGTCGCGGACGCGGGTTTATCAGCGAATTTGCGAACTCATCGACCAGTACCATAAGCCGATCTTCACGGTCGGGCGGAACCTGGTCAAGGGGAAAGACGGGCCGGCGGTCGATTTTTCCCTGCCGCAATTCCGGAGCCCGGAGCGCGCCGCCCAGGCAGCGGGCAAACTGTACCAGTATTTCCATTATCTGAAATCGGTCGGGGCGGTTTGAAAGAAAATTTCACCGCAGAGGTCGCAGAGCGCGCAGAGAACTTTCGAATAAATAATGATGGTTTTGTAAAAAGCTCCAGATGCAAGGCGCGCAAAAACTGAGGAGTGAAGCGCACTGACAAGGTGCGCTGCAACGACGAAGTTGAAGCGCAACGCCGCAGATGGACTTTTTACTCGACCATCAAAAAGGAGGAAAAAAGAATGCGACTCAAAGACAAAGTGGCAATTGTGACGGGATCGGGAAGGGGAATCGGGGAAGGCATTGCCCTGCGCTTTGCCGAAGAAGGGGCGAAGGTGGTGGTCAACGATGTCAACGAGGCGGATGTGAGGCGCACGGTGGAAGCCATCAAAAGCAAGGGAGGCCAAGCCGCGGCTGCGGTCGGAAGCGTGACTTCCCGGGAAGTCACGCAGAAGATGGTGGACACGGCCGTCAAGGAATTCGGGACGCTGGATATTCTGATCAACAACGCCGGGATCACCCGGGATGCCATGCTCCACAAAATGACGGATGAACAATGGGATCAGGTCATCGATGTCAACCTGAAAGGGGTGTTCCTCTGCACCCAGTGTGCGGCCCGAATCATGCGGGAAAAGGGGTACGGGAAGATCGTCAATATCTCTTCCACCAGCTGGCGGGGAAATCCGGGACAGCTCAATTATTCGGCCACCAAAGCCGGCGTGATCGGCATGACCAAGACCGCCGCCAAGGAGCTGGCCCCCAAGGGGATCAATGTCAACGTGATCGCTCCGGGCATGATCTGGACGGACATGATCAAAGCCATGCCCCCGGCTATCGTCGAGCGAATGGAAAAGAGCCTGGCCTTCATCGTTCCTTTGAACCGCAAGGGAGCGCCGCAGGATATTGCCAACTTGGCCCTTTTCTTAGCTTCCGATGAAAGCTCGTTTATCACCGGGCAGCTGATTCACTGCGACGGCGGGATGATCATGTAACCGCAAGGGTTCGAGGGGGCAAGGGGCCGAGGGTCCAAGCGGAACCCCAAATCCGAAAAACGGCCGCTCAAAAAAGGGCGGCCATTTCTTTCTGCGGACGCCAAACGGAAACGGAAGGAAATTTCTTTGTACGATTTCGAGAAGGGAGCGATCAAATTCATCCGTGGCGGAAGATACCCTTTCTGCCATTCGGTTCTGATTGATGACGAGTGCCGGGCAGTCATCGACGCCTCCAGCGACAAGGAAAAGCTGACCGCCTTCAGGACTCAAGGGCCCGTGGATTACCTGATCAACACCCACGCCCACGAAGATCACCTGGTTTTTAATTCCCTCTTCCCCCATGCGATATTCTGCGCCCACCCGGAGGACGCCCCCCATTTTGCCTGCCTCGACTCCCTGATTGACTGCTATGGAGATATGTCAGAGGCGGATCACAAAAAATGGCAGGCCTACATCAGGGAAGAATGCCATTTCCAACCCCGCAAGGTCGACTTTTTTCTCACGGGAGAAAAAATCCTGAATTTTGGAAAAACCCGGATGGAAATCATCCATGCTCCCGGACACACCCGGGGGCATTGTGTTTTCTATTTTCCCGAGGGAAAAGTCCTGTTTCTGGGAGATTACGACCTGACGCGCACAGGGCCTTACTATGCCGATCGCGCCTCCAGCATTGAAGAGACCCTCCAATCCTTGGAAACATTGAAAGGGTATGAGGCCGAAACCTATCTGACCGCCCACGGGAAGGGGATTTATGAAGGGGATCCGGCATTGATCGACCGGTATTTGAAAATGATTCACCTTCGGGAGAACAATCTGGTCGAGTTGCTTAAGAGTGGGCCAAAGACGTTTGACGAGATCGTCAAGGAAGGAATTATTTATGGAAAAGACCCGGTTTCCTTGGGCCCGTGGGATTTCCTCATCTCGGAGCGGATGATGATCGCCAAGCACATATCCCGCCTCCTGAACTCCGGGATGGTTTCTCGCGACCATGATTTTTTTGGGTTGGCTCGTTGAGGCTGCCATCCGCGCTTATTCCCGCCCCGGATTTTCCTGCCGTTATTCTTTTGATTCCGCGCTTTGAAGACCGGCCGCTTTCAGGGTCGGTCGGGTATAGAGGAAGAGGAACTCGCAGGTTTCCTCAAAGGGATTGTAAAACCAATGCGTGGCTCCCCGCGGGACCCAGAGCGTGTCCCCGGCCTTTAATTCCACTTCCTCGTCGTTCACCCCTCCGATTCCTCTTCCCGCAAGAATATACATGATTTCTTCCGCATGGGGATGGGTGTGCTTCTTATGGATGGAAGATTTTGGGCTGTACTTGCTGAAGCCGAAGGTAATGTCCTGCGCGCCCACCTGCTCTTCGTCGATCATAATGATTCTGGAGGCGCCTTCGAGCCCCGGAATCGGCTCGCTGCGCCCGTCTTCCAGTCTCAACCGATATTTATTTTTATACTGCATGCTTTGCTCCTTTCTAAAGGTTTCTTGAAAAAGTCCTTTTTGGCATTGGGCCGTCATCCCTGAGGAAGCAGGAATCCGGTCTTTTCAATATCTTTTGGACTCCCGCCTTCGCGGGAGTGACAAGAAATTGGGCTTTTTTCGCCTGCGAATTCTTCCTTTTTTGATGAGTCCGCAAAGGTCACCGGAAAGATGGTTTCGATCGTAGGGGCGTCCGGCCGGACGCCCTTGTTTAGACTTTTTACAAGGCCCTCATTTTTCCCTCAAATTATTACATACCTGTCTTCTGAAAATAAAGGGTTTTGAAACTCAAAATACAGAAACCACCCTATTTCTTTGTGGGAAAAAATGGAGGAAAATGAAATGAATCTTGTGCCGAAGAGTCGTCCCAATCATTGACCCTTACACGGGCAGTTTTTTCCTAAGGGAGGACGCCATGGCCAAATTTCGAAAGATCAAGAAAGTCTTAAAGAGCAGGCCGACGATCGAAGGGGCCGGGGTTCATTTGAAAAGGGCGTTTGGCAATCAGCATGTTCCCATGCTGGATCCGTTCCTTCTCTTGGACGATTTCCATTCGGACAAGCCGGCTTATTACCTGAAGGGATTTCCCTGGCATCCCCACCGGGGAATTGAAACCATAACCTATGTTCTTCATGGAAAAGTGGCGCACGGCGACAGCATGGGGAACAAGGGGACGATTCAGCCCGGAGACGTTCAGTGGATGACTGCGGGAAGCGGGATCATCCACCAGGAGATGCCGAAAGGGGAAAAGGATGGGTTGATGTGGGGCTTCCAGCTCTGGGCCAATCTTCCCGCCTCCCACAAGATGATGGACCCTCGCTACCAGGAAATCAAGAGCCGGCAGATTTCGGAGGTCAGCTTAGATGGGGGTGTTCAGATCAAAATAATCTGCGGGGAAGTAAACGGGGTTAAGGGGCCGGTTCAAAACATCGTCATAAATCCGGAATACTTGGATGTGACTGTCCCGCCCGGGAAAGGGTTTTCCTACCCAATCGCCAAGGGCAAGACGGCCTTTGCCTATGTGATCGCAGGCAAGGGCTATTTCGACCGGGAGCGGGACTCGTATTCCTATGAAGTGGAAGGGGCAAACTATTTTGATTTCAAAAGAGAATGTCTGTTTGGCCCCGAAAATCTGATTCTTTTCGGGGATGGCGATGAAGTCGCCATTTCCACCCAAGAGGAGCCGGTCCGATTCCTTTTAGTTTCAGGAAAGCCGATTCAGGAGCCGGTCGCCTGGTACGGGCCGATCGTCATGAACACCCAGGAGGAACTGAGAGTCGCCTTCGACGAATACGAGCGCGGAACCTTCGTCAAACACAAAATGAAATAGGGGTTTATCGAAGGAGGCTCTTGCAAAACTCGTGGAATCAAGGAGAAATCGTCATTCCGGGCAAGCGGAGCGCGACCCGGAATCCAGGTTTTTAAGCGATTCCGGCTTTGCGTGAGGTATGGTTTGGGAGGTGTTTTTGAAATGAGACACGGGACTTATGGGTGGAGACCAGATTATTAAGAAAAAAGATCTGCCCCCGGGCTTTCAACTGTGAAAATCAGAATTTGACATCACAGACGCCGTCAGATCAAGTGAAGACTCCTTTCTGTAATCCGCACTTCCTAAAATTCAAAAAAAGTTGTATATTACAAACCGTAATTGATGATCGGTAACTTCCAATCCCCAAAATCGTCTATAATGAAGCTCTAATCTATAGAGAATGAAGGTGGAGACTAAATACCTAAGGATGATCCAAGGGATGAAGAGAAGGGGGCGAAAGGATTGGACAGTTTATATCCTCCGCTGCGGGGATGGGTCGCTCTACACGGGGATAGCAAAAGAGGTGCAGGCTCGGGTCAAGCAACATAGTGAGGGGCGGGGGGCAACCTACACCCGAACTCGCCTGCCCGTCAAGCTGTTATATCAACAAGAAGGTTTGACGCATTCCAAAGCTCTTATTCGAGAAGCACAGATAAAAGCAATGCCTCGGTCCAAGAAAGAGGAAATCATCTTTAAGGAACGTTTTTCCTAACTATTCATTCCGGCCGTCGCAGGCCCTCGGCCCGCGTGGCTGAATTCTCTCGTCGGCCTAACAGGAATGTTCATGAAAGTACGCAAAGACAGAACTGACGACGCAGCGGCACCCTCGCGGCGAGAAGACGAGGGATAACGGGAAAAGGAGGTACGCAATGGGAGACAAGGGCGGTAAGAAAGATAAGGAAAAGGGTCAGAAACAGAATGCCGAAAAACAGAAACAAAAATCAAAAAACAACCTTGATAAGCAGGCAAAAAGAAAGCCTTGATAGAAATCACGGGGCGGAGATCTGCACCACAGCTTTTCCCTTGTGAAATGCAAAGATTGGGGCCATGAATACCTGTGGGCCTTTTTCTGCAAGCATTGCTGCTTTCAACCCGTAATCGTTGTTTTACTCAATTCCTGAGCCTATTTATAGTAAACGGCTTAAATCAGTTGACATCCAAAGGGTGTCATTGCGAACGAAGTGAAGCAATCTCATGAGATTGCCGCGTCGCGTCGCTCCTCGCAATGACTACTTTTCTAAGCCGTTCACTATAGTTGTCGGTGAAGCCGAGAATCGGGCCATGACCTTATTTGACACTGCCTGTCAGATTAAGCATAGGTCAGGACAATTTCAACTTTAACCCCATATTTTACTTATCTCGCCTTATAAATAATTTTTCCCCAGTTTGTCCTAATTTGACAATCCCCCATGTCAATCTTTTTCCCAAGCCGGGAACCAGGCACCCTGCTCTCCGCCCTTTTGCTTTTGGGCTGGGTCGTTTCCACCGACTACTTGCCACTGGCGACTTGCGCCTTACGGTCTCTAATGGTTCTTTTTGACATGAATATTCATTTTTGCTATCATGCGTTTACGTTTGATTTGTCCTATGGTCTCCTGTTAAGATAGCCGAAAAAGCAGTCTCTGCATAGAAAATAATGTTAGATGCCTGTGAAGCCGGGTGCCCAACCTGACACCACCAGATAGGAGTCGTAAACCGGTGTCTCTTGCTCTGGACAAGCCTAAGCTTGACAACCTCGCCGGCGACATTTGGAAGTCTGCCGAGCGGCTGCGCGGTAAATTCAAGGCCTAGGAGTACCAGACCGTCGTCCTGCCCATAATCGTCATCCGGCGCCTGGAGTGTGTCCTCATCAAATGGCGCGAGGAGAAGGCGGCCGAGGTTCTTGCGAAACGTCCCAAACTCTCCCGGAATGAACTCGCGAAGCTGGTGAAGGGCCTGGAGGTCAGCACGGCGCCTTTCTCCAACAAGACAAACTGGACCCTCCGCAAGGTCTACGAGGAAGACCCCACGCTCCTCGAAGATAACTTTCGCGCCTACATCAACGGCTTCTCGAAAAACGTCGACGACATCATCGAACACTTCAACTACCGCGCCACCATCGGCCAGATGGTGAAGAACAACCGGCTTGCTCCGATCCTGAACCAGTACAAGGAAATGGAGCTTGGCCCGGACAAGCTCTCCCCTCTGGAAATGGGGTACATCTACGAGGAGCTGCTCCGCCGCTTCTCGGAACAAAGCGGCGAAGAGGCCGGAGAACACTTCACCCCGCGCGAGGTGATCCGATCATCCGCTGGAAAGACAGCCCGCAGCTCGGCTATGAGATCCTACCCAACAAATACTTTTACCGTTACCAGCCTCCCACGCCCGCGAAAGATCTGCTCGAAGAGTTCTGGCGGCTGGAGAAGGAGGCGGAATTACTGCTGAAAGGACTGGATGAATGAAACCGATCGGTGATACGGCAATTTTAACCACTCCGGAATACCGGCAGTTCATAGAAGATTTAAAGGCCCGAGTCACCATAGCCCGCATTTCGGCTGCCAGGGCCGTGAACCGCGACCTGATCCTGCTCTATTGGGACATCGGGTGCGGGATCGTGGAAAAACAGCGCACTCTCGGATGGGGAGAGTCCGTAGTGGAGATAGTTTCGGCAGATTTGCGACGGGAGTTTCCCGCCATGACGGGCTTTTCTGTTGCAAATGTCTGGCGGATGCGGCAGTTATACGAGACATATGCAAGCCCTGAGTTTCTCGCACAAGCTGTGCGAGAATTGGGGCCAACCCCCGATGGATCGAAAGAGAACGAATATCTCGCGCAAGCTGTGCGAGATTTGGCGGTCTCCGTCCCTTGGGGCCATCATGTTTTTCTTCTGGGTAGAATCAAAGATCCCCCCGCGCTCTTTTATTACCTCCGCGCCGCCGCTCGGTTCGGCTGGTCCCGTAATGTCCTGCTCAACCAGATCAAAGCCAGTGCCTTTGAACGTGCGGTGAAGGAGAAGAAAACGCACAACTTCCCTCTCGCCTTGCCGGAGTATCTGGTCGAGCAGGCGGACGAGATGCTCAAGAGTTCTTACAACCTTGAATTTCTCGGTATCCGCCGTGAGGTCAAGGAGCGCGAACTCGAAGACCGGCTGATCTCACGCTTGCAAGCGTTCCTCCTCGAACTCGGCTACGGTTTCTGCTTCGTCGGCCGCCAGCACCGTATCACCCTCGGCCAGAAGGAGTATTTCATCGATCTCCTTTTCTATCACCGTTTCCTAAAAGCCCTTGTGGCGTTTGAACATCCTTGTCGATGTATTAATTTTTCGAAGCTCCCCAAGTCATTTTCGTATGTCTGGACGCCAGCTTAGGAGCGTACGGGGTGTTCGATTGCGGAGGGTTCGTACAGACAATCTGCCTTTTAGCTACGGAGAAGGGGTTGGGCACCTGTATCCAGCACTCGGGAGTGAACTATCCTGATATCATTCGGAAATACGTACCCATTCCGGAGGAAAAGAAGATTCTTGTAGCCGTCGCCATAGGCTACCCGGATGAGGGGGCCATGGTCAACCGGTTTAGGAGCAATCGAGAACCTCTGGAAAACGTTGTGCACTGGGTGGATCTTACTTAGTGCTTTCGGTGCTCGCTTCGGAAATGGAAATCCAGCTCAGAATGGATCCGGCAATGATCATGGCGCAGCCGATCCAGAGAGAAACCCCGGGGCTGATCCCGAGGTACAGACAGCTTACGATGGTTGAAAAAAGCGGGGTCAAGTAAGAAAAGGCC
>Ga0105107_10003725_pt1 | contig 10176 bp, 13 predicted proteins | sample PPLLaktember2015_6_FD_79335 | JGI IMG/M metagenome (GOLD analysis project Ga0105107, IMG submission 79335) | Freshwater sediment microbial communities from Prairie Pothole Lake near Jamestown, North Dakota, USA - PPLs Lake P8 Core (1) Depth... | ecosystem: Environmental > Aquatic > Freshwater >...
CGCGCTGCAGATGCGTGCTGCCAAACGATGGAGCGTACGGCCGGGCATCATGTGGCGGGCTTCAGTTGTGGCTGGCGCCTCAGGGTGCGCGCAGCGGCTTCCCACGCCTCGAGCACGCGCAGACCATAGGCCGTTGGCCGATACCGGCGGCGTGGAAGACCGATGGCGCCTGGCGGCTGCTCTTCGGTCCACGATTCCACGTAGCCCTTGTCCTGCATGCGGCCGAGGGTCACATAGACAGTGCCCCGCTTGAGGGCGCCCTTGGACTGCTCCACGAGCTGCAGGCCGAACATCTCCTCTCCCTCGAGAAGCTCGAGAATGAGACGCTCGGTGGCGGACAGTCTCGGGATGTCCATTACTCCAGCTATTATCGGTCTTACATTTTGTAAGTCAAGCGGCAAATCAGAGGGTCAGCACCATGTGCTTCTGGGACACGTCCAGGCCATCGACGTGTAAGCCAGCCGGATCGATTCCCCACACGACGAACCCAAGACTCTGGTAGAGCGCAGCTGCGGCGACGGCTTTCTCGGTGACGGTCAGGTGCAGCAGCCGCAATCCTTCCTGTTCGCAGGCAAATCGGATGGCCGCCTCCACAAGCGCCCGCCCGACGCCCGCGCCACGGTGCTCCGCCCGGACATACATGCCCCACATCTCCGCCTTGTGCCGAAGCTTGCGCCGATTCATCCGAAGGACGCCGACCGAGCCAATCAGGTCGGGGGCAAAGGCGCCGATCACCGCCTGCTCGGCATCCAGCAACATGACGCGAACGAGCTCGATGGATCGAAAACGGTCGTCGCCTGGAGAGCTGCCGAACGCAAACGGCTCGCGCACGAGCGCCTCGCGCCGCAGCTCGAAATATTCGGCCGCATCCCGATCGACCAATCGTCTGACCTGCAATGTCGTCATCGTCGTGCGTCGAGTGATGGGCAGGGCTGAAGCCCTGCGCTACCGAAACGCGTCATCGTGTCTTCGCGTCATCGTGTCTTCGCGTCATCGTGTCTTCGTGTCTTCGTGGTCACTGGCGCGCCCACTTGATCAACGTCGCGACGTTCGGCGGACGGCCGTGCATCAGCAGGCCGATCTTGAACACGCGCGAGGCGAACCAGAGCGCGCCCGCGGCGGCAGCCACACCGACGGCGATCGACAGCCAGACCTGCCACGCAGGAGGTGGCGCCGTCGAGGTCAAGCGCAAGAGCATCGCGAAGGCGTTCATGGGCGGAATGAAGCTCAACACGGTCGCGAACGTCGAGTTCGGATCGCGGGAAATCGGATACCAGAAGAGCCACGGCAGCGTCATCAGCAGCGTGATCGGCGTCATCAGCGACTGCGCCTCGCGAAGCTCGTTCACCGCAGACCCGATGGCCGCCATCAACGAACCCATCACGACGTAGGTGATCAGGAAAAAGATCAAGAGATAGATCAGCAGTGACGGATCGAGCAGGCCGAGCATCGCCATGGAGATGAGACCGAGCAGGCCTATCGACGCGTACGTGACGAGGATCGTCAGGCCCACGGCCATCTGGCCGAGGATCTTCCCCGTCAAGAGCTGCAGCGGCGAGACCGCGGACACTTCCATCGTTCGGCTCGTTTTTCTCCTCGATGGTCGTCGTCAGCAAGTACTGCCCGTTGCTCATCACCGACACCATCAACAAGAGTGCAAACCCCATCGGCAGCATGCTATTGAATGCGTTCGATGTCGGCGATTCGCCACTATCGGTCACTGTAATCGACGGCCCCCGCTCGACCGTCGTCAGCGCGTCAATCTGTCGCCGGTTCAAGCCGGCCGCGCTCACCCGCGCATCGACGATGGCGTCTCTGACGGCATTGCGAATCTCGTTCTGAACCCGATTGTCGAGGTTGGTCCGCACGAACAGATCGTAGTCGCCGAACTTGTCGCCTTTCGGCTGAACCGCATCGGGATCGATCACCAGCACCGCCAGGTGCCGCCGGCCCTGCACCGTCTGCCTCAACAGATCCTTTTCTTCCTCCAGCGCCGATGCCGGACGTTCGACGACTTCGATGTCTGGCACTTCCCCGAGCGCCACCTTCCGCATCGCCTCGGCGCCCGGCGCTCCGACGGCATTCCCGGACGGGCTTGCCTGGATAGACTGGCCGAACGATGCAGCGCGACGCTCCGCGAGGACCACAGGACTCAGATAACGTCGAACGTTGCCTGCCACTTGGCCCGTCTGATCGATGACGGCCACCTGGCCGCTGACGGCCGGCGTTCGGTTGTCCACGAGCCTCGGCAACAGCAGCACGATCGCCGCATAGATCGCCGGGGGCACGAGCACGGCGATGATGAACCCCTTCGTGCTGACTGTCGCGAAGAAATCGCGCCTGGCCACGAGAAGGATCTTCTTCATGTGACCAGCCCGATGAAGATGTCTTCGAGCGAGGGACGCTGGAGCTCGAGGCGTGAGGGCGGAATCGCCTGAGCCACGCTGCGCATCACGGCAACCGGGTCGGCGCCCTCGCGCATATCCACGCGATACGTGCCGCCGTCGCGTGTCACCTTCGACACGCCTTCGAGGCTCTGGAGCGGCGTCACATCGGAATCGCGCTCGAACGGCTCGAATACCAGCGCGCGTGGATCGTGCCGCCGCCGGATGGACGACAGGCTTTCGTCGAGCACTTTTCGTCCACGATGCAGCATGACGACGTGATCGCAGATCTCTTCCGCCTGCACCATCACGTGCGTCGAAAACAGGATCGTCGCACCCCGGCGATGCTCCGCAAGAATCACGTCGCGCAGCAGCCGCATGTTGACCGGGTCGAGTCCGCTGAACGGCTCGTCGAGGATGAGCAGATCGGGCTGGTGGATGATGGCCGCGATGAACTGCACCTTCTGGAGCATCCCTTTCGAGAGCTCCTCACATTTCTTGTCCTGCGCTCCGCCGAGGCCCAGGCGATCGAGCCACGACGCGATCTGCGCCGGAGACACATCGTCCATGCCTTTGAGCCGCGCGATGTAGGCGAGAAACGCGCCGACCTTCATCTTTCGATAGACGCCGCGCTCCTCGGGCAGATAGCCGATGCGATCTTTCGCTTCGATCGCCGCCGGCCTGCCCAGCACGGCGAGCTCGCCTCGATCGGGAAACAGGATCGACATCATCATCCGAAGCGTCGTGGTCTTCCCCGCTCCGTTCGGGCCGAGAAACGCGTAAACAGCGCCTGTCGGCACCGAGAGGTCGAGATTGTCGACCGCAAGGGTCGCACCGAAGGTCTTGGTGACGCCGCGGAGCGCGATCGCGAGGTCCATGCGTCAGCTTCGCAATACGAAACCCGCGATCCCCCAACTGAGGATCGCAGCAACATACCCGGGCCTGCCGTGCAGGTTCCGCGGGTGCGCGTACCACGCAAACGTGATGAAAATGTTCGAGAGTACCAACAGGACAATCCGTGGTTACCAGTCATCGGAAAGGATCGCCCAGCGCTCGTGATCGCGCCAACGGCCGTTGATCTTGAGATAGCGCGGAGACACTCCCTCGCGCAGGAACCCCAGCTTCCTGACGAGCGCCTTCGACCTCGCGTTCCGCGGCTGGATGTTGGCCTCGAGCCGATGCAGCTTCATCGTCCTGAAGGCGTGCGTGACGACCTGTGACAAGCCCTGCCGCATCAATCCGCGCCCGGCGTATGGGACGAAGGCGTAGTAGCCCAGATATGCGCTCAGGAAGCAGCCTCGGACAATTTCGTCGAGATTGATGACGCCGACGAGCCCCTCTGGCTCGTCCGTCCACACGAAGAATGCGGCGCCGCGCGGATCCTGCCGCTTCATCAGGTACTCGCGAAACGCCTCGGGCGTGCCGGGCGCCTGCACCCACGGATGATGCAGCCGGCGGCTTCGCGCGACGGCGGCCAGAAACTTTTCCTCGTCTTCGAGGCTGCCCGGCCGAATGTGTACGCGCTCTGCAGTCATAAGTATTGAACCGCCGCACCGGCGCCGGCGCCGATGATCGCGCCGAGGGCGACTTCACCGGATGTGTGCCGACGAAGCGCGAGGCGAGACCACACGAGCGCCGGCAGAGCCAGCAGCAGCAGATACCCGGCCGGCGATCGCATCCACACGAGCGTACTCGCGGCGAACGTGGCAAACGCCATGTGCAACGACACCTTGATCCACCGCGTGGCCAGCGCACAGGCGGCGACCATGCCAAGCGTTGCAGTCACGCCCCGCACCATGAAGGGCTGCGGCCGAAGCATCACGACATACAGCAGCAACGCCACCAGCGCCGCGCCTCCGACCAGATACAGAATCGGCCGCTCGGCTCGGTTTGACGCATCGACGGTATCCCATGCGCCACGGCGTACCTGGCGCACCATCAGGATGCCCAACGGCACGACCGTGAGCGCCACGACAACGGCGACGGTGCGCGCCGCGTCGCCCGCCGCTTGTCTGGCGGCAGCGACCGTCCCGACCATGACGCCCACCATGACGAAGGGATGGAAGACGACCGACACCCAGCGCGCGATCGACAACTGGCGGATCATCAGCTGGCAGCGCCGGGCTTCGGCCGTGCCGATGGTGGTATCGAGTAGGAGAGCATCACGATGCCGCTCTTCGGCAGCGTCTCGCAGGATTCCAATTTCAGCCCGGTGATGCGATCGCCCGCGGGGAGCAGTTGGATCCCTTGCGACAGCAGCACCGGCATGATGCCCACTTCGACGGTGTCCACCAGTCCGGCATCGACGAGCGTTCGAAACAACGACCCGCCGCCGAACAGCCAGATGTCCTTGCCGGGCTTCTGCTTCAGCTCGCGCACGGTGTCGACCGGCGACGTGTTGACGAGCTTCACGCCCGGATGAGGAGGCGACTGCAGCGTCCGCGAGAACACGATGACTTCCTTGCCGCCGAACATCTGCACAAAATCGGTCTGCGCCGACACCTCCCAGGTTTTGCGCCCCATCACGAACGTGTCAAACTCTTCGAACGTCCTGGCGAAGTCGATCGCCTCGTCCATGATGATCCAATCGTATCCGCCGTCGGGATCGGCGATGAAGCCGTCGAGCGTGGCTGCGACCGAGTAGCGGAGTCGTCTCATGGGCGTTCGGCCGCATTGCGCAGCTGCTCGTAAAGAGCGCGCGTGCGCGCGGCGTCCTCGAAGTTGACCACGACAAAGGTGTCGCGTGTGCGTACGACCACATAGGGCGGCGAGGTCCGATTGATGAACAGGCGCCCGAAGCCCCACTCGTCCAGCCTGAAGTTGCCGCGCAGAAGACCGCCGGCAGCAAACCCGTTCGTGCGGCGCTGAATCCGCGGCAGCGTGTCGACAAGCGTCACGGTCTGAATCGCCGAGAGCGGAATCTCAGTGCCGTGAAATCCCGCGCCTACCGACAAGGTCTCGCTCGTGAGATCGACCGACGGTTCGCGACTGTAAACGTAACACTGTCCAAGAACAATCGCCGACACCAATGCGACCATGGCGACCGAGATCAATCGTACCCGACGCCGCCAGGTGACGTCCTTTGGAAATTCGTCGACCGATGGCGTCGCCGTCATCCGGGTTGCGCCTGCCAGCGCGCGCACGAGCGCATCCGGCTCGTCGGTGCCGACGCGCACGCGGCGGCCATCTTCAAGCAGCAGTTCGACCGCGTTCAGACCCGACACGTTGTACAGGATGCCGTGGGGCGTCAGCCGGATGCCCCAGCCGTAGTACCAACGGTTTCTCACGGGCGCGAAGGCGCGAATCGTGCGGAGGGAGATACTCCGCCGGACCAGACCGATTCCGAACGCAATGCGCAGACGCTCGACGTCGATGTCGACGGTGAGCCACCCGAAGACCGCGAAGACAAGCAGGAGAATCGTCAGCAGAACCGCGAACTCGCCGGGGTCGTGGGTGACGACCATGTATACAACTACCAGCGTGACGGGGATGAGCACCGCATAGACCTGCCAGCCGACCTGCGTGTGGCGGTAGTGCGTCATCGGCGGCGTGCTTCGACGACCAGTTCGTCGCTGTCGCGCTCGAACGGGCGCCCGTTGAAATCGCCGGAGATTCGAACGAGGTCGAAGCCGGCATGGTCGCACTCTACGTCGCCCTGAAGACTGCCAGGGTGCATCAGGTCGTAGACGTCGGGGTTGTAGTTCGTCGTGATTCAGGGATTCTAGCGCAGCGCGGCATCAGGACGCGCCTACGTCGAAATCAGGACGGTAGGTCGTGTCCGGCTTCAGCCAGACTTCACCCACGACTACCGCCAACGCGGAAGGTCGTGCACCACAGGCTGGCGTGCGCCGGCCCTCTGTTACTGCGTTAGTCGGCATGCGCCTCAAACCGCTCGCCCACGGTCATACAATCGGCTTGGCCAGCACGACGCTGCGATAGCTCACGTCAGGCCATTGGACGTACTCGACAAACGCGTAGCCCTTCGAGGTGTACAGCGCGATCAGATGATCCGCGTTTTCTGCAGTATCGAGCGCGAGGAACGTCACGCCGGTTTCGCGCGCTCGCTGCTCGACCAGGTCCAGCAGCGTCGAACCGATACCGGTTCGCTGATGTGATGGCCGAACCGCAAACTGTCCAAAGCCAGCCACGTCCGGCCGATCGTAAAACGGAGAGCCCTGGGTCAGCGTTGTGTCCTTCAGCGTAATGATGCCGACGATGCTCACACCATCGACAGCGACAATCGTCTCGCCGCGACTGATCCGTCGCCTCGTAGTTGCGGAATCCTGATGCGTCGCGAGGAACCGCATGCCTTGCGGCGCCAACGGCGCATACGCCTCGTGGAGCATGTCAGTGATCGTGCCGATGTCGTCGCCAGGCACGATGTAGCGATAGGTAATGTTGCGGCCGCTTTTGTCCGGTCGCGGCAGCCCACGTTGAAGCTCGGCGTAGGTGGTGATAGAGGATTGTAAACGGCGGCAGGGCTAAGGCCCTGCGCTACCGCAACGGCCTGCGTGACCGCAACGGCCTGTGTTACCGCAACTAAACTGTCGACTATCGACTGTCGACGGCTCGCGCTCGGTCGCACACAATTCGATGAACATGGCTTCCGCGCGGTCCACATAGCCCACAGGAATGAACCCGTCGCAGGCATTACGAAACTGCGCAAAATCCGGCCGGAGTCGGTCGACCGAACCGATTCCGACGGGAGCGACCGCCGATTTCGGCATGCGTTGAATAAGAGACGCGATGAGGTCGGTGGCCTCGTCGTCGCGACCCTCCACACAGAGCGACACGAGGTCGTGCCCTGGGACCAGCCGCGGCAGCAGCGCGGCACCCGGTGCGTGCGCAATCGGCAGGATCAGCCCTGCGCCGCCGAACGCCTCGAGGACTTCCCCGCAACACCACTCCTCGCTGTTTTCCCTTCGGATGACTTTCAGGACGACGGGCTGATTCCTCCCCGTGCCGAATCCGAGCTGCGATGTCTCTGTCGTGCGGATGTCATCGACGGTCACGCCCCACTTGTGCGCATACGCCGCAAACCGCTCGTCCACGGTCATTCAATTTGCCTGCGATACGTTAAATGGCTGATGGAATGGTTGGCGACGCCTCGCCATGCGGGAGGCGGATCTGTCTGCAAGCGGCCGTGTTCTTACACCGTCAGTTCCGGCCGCGGCGCAGACAGATCCGGCTCCCGCGTTGGCGGCAAGTCCGGCTAAAGCCGGACACTACTCAGACGTCCAACTCCTCGGCGGTTTCCGCGCGTTCCATGATGAACCGGAAGCGCGCGCTCGCGTCCTTGCCCATCAGCTCGTTGATGACGCGATCGGTGACGATCTGATCCGACACATCGACGCGCAGGAGCCTCCGCGTCTTCGGGTTCAGCGTCGTTTCCCAGAGCACCTTCGGCATCATCTCGCCAAGGCCTTTGAACCGCGTGATCTCCGGTTTGCCGCGTCCATTGCCGTGCTTCCTGAGAATCGCATCGCGCTGCGCATCGTCCAGCGCCCAGAACGTCTCCTTGCCGATGTCGATGCGATACAGCGGCGGCTGCGCGAGGTAGACCTTGCCTTCCTTCAACAGCTGCGGAATATGGCGGTAGATGAACGTGAGCAGCAACGTGGCGATGTGATTGCCGTCCGAGTCCGCGTCGGCCAGGATGATCAGCTTGCCGTAGCGCAACCGCGAGAGATCGAAGTTCTTCCCAAGGCCGCAGCCCATCGCGGTGACCAGATCCGAGAGCTCCTTGTTTTCGAGCACCTTCGCCAGCGACACGCTTTCGGTGTTCAGCACCTTCCCGCGCAGCGGGAGGATGGCCTGCCGCGCGCGATCCCGGCCCTGCTTGGCCGAACCGCCGGCCGAGTCCCCCTCGACGATGAACAGTTCCGAGTCGGAGCGTCCGGTTCCGCTGCAGTCGCTCAGCTTGCCGGGCAGATTCAGCCGCCCGGATGTCGCGCTCTTGCGCGTCACCTCCTGCTGGGCGGCGCGGCTCGCTTCCCGGGCGCGCGCGGCCAGGATGACGCGCGCCACGATCGACTCGGCGACGCTCCGGTTGTGATTCAGCCAGTGCTCGAGCGCCGGCCGCACCAGTGAATCGACGGCGGAGAGCACCTCGGGGTTGTTCAGCCGATCTTTGGTCTGTCCCTGGAACTGCGGCTCCGGGACGAAGATGCTCAACACACCCGTCAAACCCTCGCGAATGTCTTCGGCGGTCAACGACACGCCTTTCGGGGCCAGACCGTGCGTGTCGATGTAGTTGCGCACGGCCTTGCCGAGGCCGGCGCGCATGCCGCTTTCGTGTGTACCGCCCGATCCGGTTGGAATGCCGTTCACGTAGCTGCGCAGGTGCTCGTCGGTCGCCTCGGTCCACTGGAGAGCGAGATCGAGCCGCAGGCCGTTCTGCTTCTCCAGCATGAAGGCCATCTCGTGCACCGGCCTGGCGCCCCGCTCGGCGACGATCTTCCTGAGATAGGCAAGCAGGCCCTCGCTGTGCTCGAAGCTGACCTTCGTCTTCTCGCTCTCGTCCTCGAAGGAAATCTTCAGGCCTTTGTGAATATAGCTGGCGACTTCGAGGCGCTCCCGGATGATGGCCGCGTCGAGCTCGATCTTCGGGAAGATTCCGGGGTCGGGATGGAAGTACACCTTGGTGCCGCTGCCGCGCGCCGGACCGATCTTCTTTGGCGGTCCCAGCGGCTTCCCCTGCTTGAATCGCTGCTCCCACTCGGCGCCTTCGCGCCGGACGGTCGCGACCAGCTCCTTCGACAGGGCGTTCACGACGCTGGCGCCGACGCCGTGCAGTCCGCCGGCCGTCTTGTAGTTGTCGTGATCGAACTTCGCGCCCGCGTGGAGCACCGTGAAGATGACCTCGAGCGCGCTCTTCTTGCTCGTGGGGTGCTTGTCGATGGGAATGCCGCGGCCGTCGTCTTCAATCGTGATCGACGACCCCTCCTTGTGAAGGGTGACCCAGATGTTCGAGGCGTGCCCGTTCATCGCCTCGTCGATGGAGTTGTCGAGGATCTCCCAGACGAGGTGATGGAGGCCGGCGCTGCCGACCCCGCCTATGTACATGCCGGGGCGGCGACGAACCGGCTCGAGACCTTCGAGGACGGTGATGTCTTTTGCGGTATAGGCCATTAAACGCTGTTCTTACGATGATCGCGATTAGGTGTCCCTGGGATGTCGACTGGTGCTCCGCGATTGTACCAAACCGCGGACAAAAGTACGAGCGTCAGGTTGCGGGCACATCGATTGCACTTCACTCTGTGGGACTTATGCAATCGAAAAGGAGGGAGACGATGCGGCTTCCATTGCAGATCGTCCTGGCCGTGGCGGTGCTCGCGAGCGCCTCGACTGCCCGGGCGCAGATGCGTTTTCAAGCCATGGACCGGAACAACGACGGTGTCATCACGCGCAGCGAATGGCGCGGCAACGTTCAGTCGTTCCGGAATCAGGACTGGAACGGCGACGGTGTGCTGTCGGGCGACGAAGTGCGCGCGGGCGGGCGGCGGCAAACCGACTGGAGCCAGGACTGGAACCGCGACGGTCGCGTGGACGGTTACGACCGTCAAATCGCTCAACGGTACAGCGGCTACGATCTGAACCACGACAACCGGGTGGGACGCAGCGAGTGGCGCGGCGACGGCCGCCTGTTCGTACGCCTCGACGCGAACCGCGACGGCTATGTCACGCTGCTGGAATACGCACAGGGCAACGGGTACAACCTCGACGCGCTCGGCGGCCCGGCGTTCAGCTTCTCCACCATCGACATGAACAATGACGGCTGGGTCACTCGCAG
>Ga0105107_10003726_pt1 | contig 10176 bp, 9 predicted proteins | sample PPLLaktember2015_6_FD_79335 | JGI IMG/M metagenome (GOLD analysis project Ga0105107, IMG submission 79335) | Freshwater sediment microbial communities from Prairie Pothole Lake near Jamestown, North Dakota, USA - PPLs Lake P8 Core (1) Depth... | ecosystem: Environmental > Aquatic > Freshwater >...
GACCAGATGAAGGGCAACGACATCCACGGCACGCCGTGCGCCGGCGTGATCGCGGCGGCTGCGAAGAATGGCGGCGCGGTGGGCGTCGCACCGGGCTGCCGCGTGCTTCCCGTGAAAATCTTCCACGCCGACGAGCTCGCCGCGGACGAACACGTCGCCAACGCGATGCGCTACGCGGCTCGCCACGCGGCGATCCTGTCGTGCTCGTGGTCGAGTGGCTACAGCAGCGACCTGCAGCAGGCGCTCGAGGACATCGGCACCGGCGGCCGCGGCGGGCTCGGCACGCTCGTGTTCTGCGCCGCGGGCAACGACCACGGCAGTCCGGTGAGCTATCCGGCGCGCGATGCGAACGCGATCGCCGTCGGGGCCTCGACGGACCAGGGCGCGCTCGCGGGCTACTCGAACGTGGGCAGCCAGATCGCGTTCGTCGCGCCGTCGTCGGGCGGGGTGCGCGGCATCTTCACCACCGATGTCTCGTACCCGAACCGCGGCTTCAACACCGGCAACGCCGCCGCCGGCGGTGCGGATGGCCTGCACACCAGCCAATTCGGCGGCACGTCGTCCGCTACGCCGCTGGCGGCCGGTATCGCCGCGCTGGTGCTGTCGGCGCGGCCGGACTTCTCGGCCGCGCAGGTGCGCTCGGTGATGGAATCGACCTGCGACCGGATCGGCAGTGGTTACGACGCCAGCGGCCACAGCCCGCAGTTCGGCCGCGGTCGCGTCAACGCGGGGAAGGCGGTCGCCGCGGCGAAGGCGGCACGCTGATCGCGGAATGTTGGGTCAGAAAGTAGGGTCAGACTCGACTTTCCCCCGACGGTGGCGCGATTGCCGTCGACGCGACAGGAAGTCGAGCCTGACCCTACTTTCCTGAGTCTGACCCTGCTTTCCGCTACTTTCCGGCGCGGCGATAGTTCGACACCGTGTTCGCCCACGCGCGATGCACGCCGGGCTGCGCGGCGAGCCGGGCGACCAGGTCCGGCAGGAACTCCGCGGCGGCGACCAGCGCCTCGCAGACGAACTGCTGCGCCACGAACGCGTTGCGGCGCAGGAGTCGCAAGCGGTGGGTTTCGCAGAACCGGGCGATGTCCGTGTCGCTCTGCGCGGCGGCGAAGCGCACCGTGACCTCGCCGTTGGGATAGTGCGGTGCGCCGTCGCGGTCGTAGAGTACCGGGAACAGCGCGACGTCCTCGCCCATCGCCTTCGACACCGCGACCCAGCTCGCTTCCGGTGTCGCCTGCTGCGGCACGATCAGCAGGCAGAGGTCACGCGCCGACTCGAGGCGTTCGAGCGGGCCGAGCCGCTTTGCGCGCGCGAGCGTCGCCTTCTCGGCCGGGGCCGCCCGCAGCACGAACTCCTCCGACGAGGGCCGAAGCGTTTCCTCGCTTGCCATGGCCCGGGATGTTACGCGCACCGCGCTTGCCGGCGGTACCATGGCGCATCGGGTTCCGCGGCGCGGTCGCGCGCGTCGAGCCTGTCAGTCCCGATGGGCCGTCCCGAGGGACTGACCCGCCCCCTCGGGGGGCAGCGAGTGAAACGAGCGTGGGGGTCGTTCCATCCTAGCCTGCGTGGCCGCTCGGGCGTTATGGCCGGGTTGCCTTTTCGCGGACGATCCCCATATCGTGGGTGGCTTGGTTTGGCGGCGGAAGGGGGTTCCCGAAAGTCCGCCGCCGGTCTCGAGAGGAAGAACCGTGGCCCGCGTGCTGCCCCTGCTGCTTTTCTTCGTCGGACTCCTGATCGTCGTCATCGCGCGCCAGCAGTCGATGCGACCGCGCAGCGACCGCGTCTACCGGCCGCGCGCGAACCCGTGGGGATTCCCCGGCGGGGCGGCGGGGCGGACCGCCGACGCGGGGGCCGGCACGAACTGGGTTGTGCCGCGCAGTGAGCTCGAAGGCCTGCGCGACGCCTACTCCAGTGCAGCGATCGACCCCGACGCGCCGCTGTGGCGATGCGGCGGCTGCCACGCCTGCTACCACCGGCAAAGCGTCCAGGCCCTCGAATCGCACAATGCCGGCCGCTGCACGCTGTGCGGCAGCGACGACTTGCGCCCGGTGCAGGTCGTCTGAGCAACCGCGCTGCATCGGTTCCCGCCGTGAACCGCGATCGCTACCTGCGGCAGCAGGGCGTCGACGGGCTCGCCGTCGACCGCCTGCTCGCGATGCGCGTGGCCGTCGTCGGTGCCGGCGCCGTCGGCAACGAGGTGGTAAAGAACCTCGTGCTGATGGGCGTGGGCGCCGTCGACGTGCACGACTTCGACCGGGTCGAGATCCACAACCTGACGCGCAGCGTCTTCCTGCGCGAGTCCGACGTCGGCGCCGGCAAGGCCCGGGCCGTCGTCGATCGCGCGGCGGAGATCGACCCGAACGTGCGCCTGCGCGCGGTCGAGGGTGACGCCTGGCGGACGCTTCGGCTCGCCGACGTCGAGCGGCTCGATGTCGTCATCTGCGCCGTCGACAACCTCGAGGCACGCATGCGGTTGTCGCAGCTCGCGCTTCTCGCTGGCGTGAACCTGGTGAACGCCGGCATCGACAGCCGCTACGCGAGCGTCGAAGTGTTCCCGCACGGGTCCGCCGGGCAGCACGCGTGCTTCGAATGCCACCTGCCGGAAAGCGCCTATCGCAAGGTCGCGAAACGCTATTCGTGCGGCTGGCTGCGGCGGTCGATGCTTGCCGAGGACAAGGTGGCGACGACGGCGATCACGGCGAGTGTCGCCGGGGCGTTGGCCGTGCAGGCCGCGCTGCGTGTCGAGGGCGAGGTGGGCGGGGGTGCGCGGCGCACCCTGCTCGACACGAGGACCGGTGCGAGCACGGTCGTCTCGCTCGGGCGCAACGACGCGTGCCCCGGCTGTGCTTCGCTGTCGCCGCGGCCGCGGCGGGTCGCGGCCCACGGCGACTGGCGGCGCGCGCTCACCCTGCACGCGCCCGATGCCGACGCCGTCCTGCTCTCTGATCCGCTGATCTTCGACTACGCCTGCACCGGTTGCGGCACCACACCGCACGCGGCCGGGTACGTCGGCCGCCGTGCCGACGAATTCGACGATCGCATCATGCGCTGCGCCCTTTGCGGACAACTGGCGGCGCGCGTGGACATCCGCAGCGAGGCATCGGTCGACGACCTGCTGCCGTTGTTCGGCGACGCGCTGCCGCCGGCGAAATACATGCTCGCGAAGGTCGGCGAGCCTGGTGCAGTCTGCATCGACCTCGAGGAGTGACGATGGGCCTTCCGCAGGAATACAAGCTGTCGATCCGCACCGCCGACCAGACCCGGCGTGCCGAGCTCGCGTTGTCGCCGCATCAGAGCGGCGCCGAAATCATCCAGTCCGCGGTCGACCACTGGGCGCTGCCGACCGACGCCGACTACACGCTCGTCAACGTGACCCAGGGGCGTGCGGTGAAGCCCAACGAGACGCTCGATCAGGCTGGCGTGAACGCAGGCGACGTGCTCGAGGTGCAGCCTGTGCTCGTCGCGGGCGGGTCGCGCTAGGACCACGACGAGGCTCGGAACGGGCATGGCCGCGGGCAGCCGTCGCGACGTCGACATCGAGCGCCTGCGCGCACTTGCGGCGACCAGCGGCGGACGCATCGGCATCGTCACGCTGCCGGTCGCGGGCCGGCCGCGGTTCGTGCTCGACCTCGGCTACGCGACCGTCGGCTCCCACCGTTACCCGGTCGAACGGCAGCCGACGTCGCGCGTTGCGATCGACCTCGCGCCGCGCCATCCGTTCCAGCCGCCGGTGACGACCGTACTGACGCCGATCTTCCACCCGCACGTGTTCTCGTCAGGCATCGTGTGCATCGGCTCGAAATGGCTGCCGAGCGAAGGGATGGACCTCTTCGTCCATCGCGTGGTGCGCCTCCTCGCGTTCGACCCGCTGCTGATGAACCCGTATTCGATCGCCGACGGCGCCGCCAATGCGTGGTACCAGGCTGCGTTGCGCCGCCACCCCGAGGCGTTCCCGACCGACGTCGCGGCGCTCGCACTGACGGTCGACGAGGGCGGAGGCAGCGGGTCGGGTGCGCGCGCAATGGCGGCCGAGCGCGTGATCCGCCATTGCCCGCATTGCCGCGCCGGATTGCGCGTGCCCGCGGGCCGCTCGGGGACGGTTCGCTGCCCGGCGTGCGCGGGCGACTTCCAGACCAACACCTGATGCGCTGGACCGACGTTTCCGAAGCGGTTACGCACCGTACCGTGGCCGCATGGCGCGAATCGATGCGCGGCATCGTTCCTGCCGATTCGCTCGACTGCGTTTCCGAGCGCACGGCCGCCGGCATGGCCAACGACTTGCCGTTCGTGGCGCTCGCGTCCGACGCGTTTCGCAAGGCATGGGATCACGTCGTGCACAGTCCGCTCGAGCGGGGCGGGCTCCTGCTCGGCGAGCCGCTGGTGAATGCCCCAGGCGATGCCGTGCCTGCGGTCGTGTTTCTGCGTACCGCGGTTCCCGGCCTCGACGACGACGCCACCGAATACTCGCTGCGCCTCGCCGCCGGCGTCTGGGACGCGGCGCGCACGGCGCTCTTGCCCGGCGAGGTCGTCGTCGGCTGGTTCCACAGCCATCCGGACATCGGCGCATTCTTCAGCCGCACCGACCGCCGCACGCAGGCGGGCTTCTTCCATCACCCGTTCAGCGTGGGCTGGGTGATCGACCCGGTGCGCCGCGAACAGGCGTGGTTCGTCGGGCCGCGGTCGCGCGAGCTCGCGAACGACAGCGTCGTCCCGCTGGGCTAGCGCGCGACGCGGCTTGGCCGCGACGGAATGCGATGCCGGCCACGCCGCTTCCCACTGAGGCAGAATGGCGGCCGGGAGCGGGCGAAGACGCCCGCTCTGCCGACTTACCCGTCTGACCGAACCCGCACGATGCCAGACCAACCGGCCGCTTCCGGCCGACGAATCCCCACGGAGCGGCTGATGCGCGTGCTCGGGCGCTCCGGGTACAACGGCAGGCTCTCGCCGGGCGTGAAGACGGCGATCCTGTTCGGTGTGTTGGCGCTCGTCGCGGCGCTCGTCGCTTGGATCGACCCGCGGCCGAGCCTGCGGCACGTCCGTGTCGCCGTGCTGTCCGGCAGCCCGACCGGCAATTACTTCGCCACCGTCGACAGGCTGGCCGAGGGGGTCTCGCGCCGCAGGGGTCGCGTGGCCAACGTGTCGTCGGCGGGCTCGGTCGAGAACGTCGAGCGGCTGATGGCCGGCATGAAGACGTGCGACGTCCACTTCGGGCTCGTGCAGGACGGCATCGCGTACCCGGACAAGCACCTGCTGGAGCTCGTCGGCCGCCTGCCGCGTCCCGAGTCGCTGATCATCCTCGGCCGCGACGCGGACCGCATCCGCACCCCCGCTGACCTCAAGGGACTGCGCCTCGGCATCGGCCCGGTGGGCAGCGGCACCGAGCAGATGATGCGGCGCGTGCTCGTGCCGCTCGACGGACTCGAGCTCGTCGTGTCGACGCAGCCGATCGACCGCCAGCTCGACATGCTCGAGCGCGGCGAGCTCGACCTCGGCGCGATGGTGATCGACGACGAAGCGAAGCTCGTCGCCGATGCGGTGCAGAAACGCAACCTGCAGATCCTGCACCTGCCCGAAGCGGCCTCACTCGCGCGCCGCCTGCCGTTCGCGCGCGTGGGCCGCATCGAGGCCGGCCAGATCGACTACGTGCGCATGCTTCCGTCCGAGGACAAGGAGGTGCTGCAGGTCGACGCGCTGATCGTCGGCAATGGCTGCGCGTCCAACGGCGCCACGCAGGGCTTCATGGCCGCGGTGGCCGAGGTCTTCCCGACCTTCATCCGCCACAACAAGGGGCAGCCGAACCTGACGGGCGTGCCGATGTCCGCCGTGTCGCAGGGCTTCTTCAACGAGGAGGGGCCGGATCTCCTCGGCAAGTACGCGCCGTGGGCGGTGGACGTCATGCCGCTACCCTTGTGGATCCAGCTCGGCGTCGCGTTCTCGGTGCTGTTCAGCGGCATGGCGCTCCTGCATCGCTTCCGCCTGTGGCGCGTCGACGCCGACCGGGTGAATATCGAGCGCGAGCTGCCCGCGCTGTTCGGCCCGGGCGTGACGCTCGGGCGGATCGCGGAGATCGATGCGGACGCGCGCCACACGACGCCGGAAGCGCGCGCGCAGATCGACGACCTGTTGGCGCGCCTCGCGGGGCTCGCCGAGCGCTGCCGCAGTCACTCGCTGTCGGTGCTGGTGCCGATGGGCGAGGAGATGTCCTACCGCTACCAGGAGACGCTGATCAACGACCTGATGCACGGGTTGCGCCTGTATCGCGACAGGCTGCCGCGATAGGCTGCCGCGATAGGCTGCTGCGACGGTCTGCTGCGATCGGCTGTCGCGGCACGCGGTCGCCGCCTCCATCCGCTTCCTGTTCGTCAGGCCAGCGTTTTGCCTTCGGCTTCCTTCAGATTCGCCTCAGCGCTTCAAGCCCCATTCATGGAGTTTCTTCGCAGCGGTGCCGAACTGACCCAGCTGGTAGACGGCTGCGCCTGCCGGCGAGAATGTGAACGACTCAAACGGTTCAGCGAGCATCTTGTCGAGGTAATCACGCGGCGCAATGCCCGTGGTGACGTGCGGACTGAAATGCTCGCCGGTTGATTTCGGCACAAACGCCGAAACGTAGTCGATCAGGAGCGGGTCGATGACGGGATCATCCGGCGTCGTGGCGAAGGCATCCGAGAGTCCGGTTGCCACAGTGAACGGGGCCACGGCATCAATCAAGTCCCGTTGCAGCTCGCGCAGCTCAGGACTCGGCCTGGCGACGATGCCCGCAAGTCCTATGGCGCCGCTCGGGATGTAGTAGTGCCTGAAAGCCTCCAACCGCATGCCGAGCACATTGGTGCGAGCGAAGACCTTGCCGGCGGCGGCATAGAGCTTGTCGAGGTCCGCCGTGCGCACGAAACGCTGGAGGAGCGTGACGTGCGGACGGTGCGTCGCATCCAGCGCGAAACCCTTCGGGAAAACCTCGAGCAGGCGGGCGTTGTTGGCTTCGGAACGCTGGAGCATCGTGGCGTCAGGCTCCAGCAGGATGTTGATGGCGGTGACCGGGCCCGCCTCGAACGGGAACACCTGCTTCCAATCGTCCTTCATGCTGACGATGGTCCAGCCGGCCTTCTTCGCCTGCTCGTAAAGCGCCGGCGTGAAGGCCCCAAGCTGGGGCGCGGGCAGACCCAGTGCCGGGCCGTAGGCGTATTCGCGTGCCGCGTCATCGTGCAGCACGAGCAGTCCGAATCGGACGCCGCCGCCGCCCTGCGTGTATTCCAGCATGTGCTGGTCACCCACGGAGTTGCCGAATGCGGCAATGGGCCAGCGGCCGATATGCTGGTTGATGGCGACGGGCTTGTCGGTCTTGTCGTTGTTGAAGCTCAATCGCGGCAGGCGCAAGAGCACCGGTTTGCCGTCGCGCATCTCGAACCGGGTCTCGATGCTGCTGCCAATGACCTGCTCCGGCGGGACACCGTAGACGCGCTCGCCCCATTGACGCAGGAACTCGATGCCGCCGCCTGAGACGATGCAGTTCTTGAACCCGTTGGCGCGCAGGTAGGCGAGCAGTTCGAGCATCGGCTGGTAGGTCATTTCGGTGAAGAGCCTGCCGGTTTGCGGATGCTTCGCTGTGGCGATCCAATCCTCGACGATGCGCCCGAACTCCGCGGTCGTCGTGCCCGCGTGGGTTGCCATGACGATTTCGAGCAGCGCCTCGTCACCGCCGGCGAGCGTGGCCGTCAAATCTCCCTTGAGCAGCGAGGCGAACGGTTCCTTGGTCTGCCACTCGGGGTGCTGCGACACCAAGGCCTTCACACGGTCGAGGGTGAAGTACACCTGCACGGGTACCGGCTGCTCGCACCAGAGCGTCCCGTCGTTGTCGAAGGTGGCGATTCGTTCGGGGACGGGGACAAATGAGGGCGAGCCTTCCGTTGTTACCTTCGCGACGAAGCTGAAGATGCTCTGCTTTGCCGGCCCGTCGTTCCAGGATGGAAGCGGGTCAGCGGCCAAGGCCCCGTCTGTCGACGACAGCGGATCGGACGGGGCTTCGGACGGTGAGTTTTTTTTCAAGGCAGGCTCCCGGGGTGTGTTGACTTTCAAGCCGAGAAAATGAAAAGAGACCCGGGCGACGGATCCGCCGCCCCGGTCTGCTGAATCGGCGCGCCCGGCCAGACGGCCGGGCGCGGCCCCATCGGCGCAGCCGATGGGGCGGGCAGGTCAATCGGCTCTGGCGGCTTCCAGGTCGCGCATCACGGCATCCAGGTTGAACGAGGCCGGCTTCTGCCGTGGCGGGAACTTGACGAAGTTCTCCATCTGTTTGGCGACCACACCCTGCATCAGGTAGATGGTGAAGGCATTGGAAATCATCCAGTCGTAATACGAATTCGAACTCTCGTCGGCCCGCTCGAAGGGGTCGCGGCGCAGGTGGAAGAGCTTCGGAATCCGCAGCTTCACGAACGGCTCTATCCAGCAAGCCAGCTGCTTGGCGCGCTGCTCCATCAGCACCATCTTCCAGTCCTGCACGCGGATCGCCATGATGTCGCCATCGTCGCTGATGTAGAAGAAGAAGTTGCGCGGGCTGTCCTTCACCTCGCCCTTCAGGTAAGGCAGCATGTTGTAACCGTCGAGGTGGACCTTGAAGGTCTTGCTGCCGGCGGCGTGGCCGTCGAGCAGCTTCTGCTTGATGTCCGGCTCGCCAGCGGCGGCCAGGAACGTGGCCAGCCAGTCCTGGTGGGTGACGATGCCGTTGAGCACGGTGCCGGCCTTGAACTGGCCCGGCCAGCGCACGAAGCACGGCACGCGCCAGCCGCCTTCCCAGTTGGTGTTCTTCTCGGAGCGGAACGGCGTGATGCCGGCGTCCGGCCAGGTGTTGAAGTGCACGCCGTTGTCGGTGGAGTACATGACGATGGTGTCTTCGGCGATGCCCAGCTCGTCCAGCTTGTTCAGCATCAGGCCGACGTTCTCGTCGTGCGCGACCATAACATCGTTGTAGTCGCCCTGGCCGCTCTTGCCCTTGTGCTTTTCGGCACAGTGGGTGCGGAAGTGCATTGCCGTAGTGTTGTACCAGAGGAAGAACGGCGTCTTGGCCTTGTGCGCATCGTCGATGAAGCGCAGCGCGTGGGCGGTCACCTCATCGTCGATGGTCTCCATGCGCTTGATCGTCAGCGGCCCGGTGTCCTTGACGGTCTGCCCACCCTTGCCATCGGCCTTGCAATGCAGAACACCGCGCGGGCCGAACTTCTTCTTGAACTCCGGGTTCTTGGGGTAGTCGGGCTGCTCGGGCTCTTCCTCGGCGTTGAGGTGGTAGAGGTTGCCGAAGAACTCGTCGAAGCCGTGCACCGTGGGCAGGTGTTCGTCGCGGTCGCCCAGGTGGTTCTTGCCAAACTGGCCGGTGGCGTAGCCCATCGGCTTGAGCAACTCGGCGATGGTGGGGTCGTCGGCGTGCAGGCCATTGGTGGCGCCGGGCATGCCCACCTTGGTCAGCCCGGTGCGGATCGGGTTCTGGCCGGTGATGAAGGCGGAGCGGCCGGCGGTGCAGCTTTGCTGCGCGTAGTAGTCGGTGAAGGCCACGCCTTCGTTGGCGACGCGGTCGATGTTGGGCGTGCGGTAGCCCATCTGGCCGCGGCTGTTGTAGCTGATGTTCCACCAGCCCACGTCGTCGCCCCACAGGACCAGGATGTTCGGTTTCTTCGCTGCCATGATCTCGTCCTTTCAGTGCTTACACAAATTCCGGATCGGCTCCGCGCCGGCCGGGTCCAAGAAAGCGTACGCCACTATCGCGGCGGTGCTGTGTCACCTGACTGCGTTGTGCGATCGACCCCGCTGAAGGGCGAACCCGGTGCCTTGTCGCCGTGGCAGAAGCGGAACTTCTTGCCGCTGCCGCAGGGGCAGGGCTGATAAGCGCCTCGCTTCGTGTCCTGCTCGGCGACCCACGCCATCACGTCGGCGGGCGGGCGGCTCTGCCGCAGCAGTTGCACCATGACGTTGAAGGTCGGCCCGGTGTGGGTGAAGAACAGCTCCAGGCCAGGGCACAGGTAGTTCTGGCCCGGCTCGCCATCGCGCGACAGCGCAAAGCGGTCCTTCGGGCAGCCGCCGTTGCACCAGTTGAGCACCTTGCAACCCCGGCACTGGGCGGTGAGGGTGTCGCGCTTGTCCTGGCCGAACTTGCGCTGCGCGGGCGAAGCCACGAGCTCGAGCATGTGCGTC
>Ga0105107_10003728_pt1 | contig 10174 bp, 8 predicted proteins | sample PPLLaktember2015_6_FD_79335 | JGI IMG/M metagenome (GOLD analysis project Ga0105107, IMG submission 79335) | Freshwater sediment microbial communities from Prairie Pothole Lake near Jamestown, North Dakota, USA - PPLs Lake P8 Core (1) Depth... | ecosystem: Environmental > Aquatic > Freshwater >...
CACGGGCCTGTCGCCCAGGCGCTGGTGATCGACGCCGTATTGTTGGGACTCTTCGCGCTACAGCACAGCGTGATGGCGCGGCCGCGCTTCAAGCGTTGGTGGACGGGCATCGTCCCGCCGCCGGTCGAGCGCAGCACCTATGTGCTGCTCTCGAGCCTGCTCCTCGGTCTTCTCTTCTGGCAGTGGCGTCCGGTCGCGGGCGACCTGTGGAGCGTCGAAAGCGCGGCTGGCAGCCTCGTCCTGCAGGCGCTCTTCTGGATCGGCTGGCTGCTGGTGCTTCTCTCCACGTTTGCGATCGATCACTTCGACCTCTTCGGACTCCGGCAGGTCTACCTCCATCTGCGCGGCCGCGACTACACCTCCGTGCCCTTCGAGGAGCCTGCGTTCTACCGCTACGTGCGCCACCCGCTCCTGCTCGGCTTCATCGTCGCTTTCTGGGCGACGCCGCGGATGAGCGTCGGCCATCTCGTGTTCGCGGTCGCCACGACCGCCTACATGCTCCTCGCGATCCAGCTCGAGGAGCGCGACCTGCTGACGGCTCACGGTGACGCCTATCGCGCGTATCGACGGCAGGTGCCGATGATCATTCCGCTGCCGAGAAGAAGAGCCAGCGCGCGCAGGTGATCTGTTGCCGCCTGGTTCGAGCCCGAGGAGGCCGAGGCGCGCGCGGCGTCGGTGCGTGTGTAGGCGATCGCGTAGTCCCCTGGCGGTGAGCCAACGCCGATGCGGCGACGCGCTCGCGCGTCTCGGCATCGTGCACGCGCAGCACCGGCCGCCGGGTCCCTGCGCGGACGACGAGGCCGTTCGTAGGAGCGAGCCAGCATCGAATGGGCGCGAACTTCGTGGGGCACGTGTCCGGCAGGGCATCGCCACACGAGCGGTGTGCTATGTCCGGGGCGTCGCAATGCTGCTGCAAGAAGTCCTGATCATTCTCGCGTTGGTCCTGCTGAACGGCGTCTTCGCGGGCGCGGAGATCGCGCTGATCGCGCTACGCCGGACGCGGCTGCGCGAGCTGGCCGCCGGGGGGAGCCGCGGCGCGCGCGCGGCACTGGAACTGAAGGAGCGGCCGGAGCGGCTGCTGGCGACCGTGCAGATCGGGATCACGGCCGTGAGCGCGTCGGCGGCGGCGTACGGCGGTAGCGCCATCGCACGCGACCTGACCCCGGTCCTTCAGGACCTCGGCGCCGGCCGCTACGCCGAGGGGGCGGCCTTCGGCATCGTGGTCGCTGCCATCACCTACCTGTCGGTGGTGCTCGGCGAGCTGGTGCCGAAGTCGCTCGCGCTGCACGCGGCCGAGGGCTACGCACTCGCGGTGTCGCGCCCGCTGGTCGGCCTGGCGGCTCTGATGCGGCCCCTGGTCTGGCTGCTCACGGTGAGCGCCAATGGGATCCTGCTGCTGTTCCGGGACCGCACCACCTTCGCCGAGGCGCGCCACTCGCCCGCCGAGCTTCAGCAGTTCGTCGAGGACGCGGCCGATGACGGCTCGCTCGATCCGCGCGCCGGCGAGATCGCGTCGCGCGCCTTCGAGTTCGGCGAGCTGTCGGTGGCGGCGGTGATGGTGCCGCGGCGCCAGATCGTGGCGATCGACGCGAACGCGCCGCCCGACGCGATCCGCGACGCCATCATGGCCGGCGGCTTCGCGCGCTATCCGGTGCACGACGGGCACCTCGAGAGCGTGCACGGATACGTCCTCGCCCGGGAGGTGCTGGGCGCCCTGGCAGCCGGCCGGCCGCTCGACCTGCGCGCGCTCGTGCGGCCGATCCACTTCGTGCCCGACTCCACGCCCGCCGCCACCGCCCTGAAGGAGCTCCAGCGCCTGCGCTCGCCGATGGCACTGGTGGTACACGAGGTCGGCGCGGTGGTGGGTCTCCTCACCATCGAGGATCTGGTCGAGGAGCTGGTCGGCGAAATCCTGAGCGAGGACGACGAGCCGCCGCCGCCGATCGCGCCCGAGGCGGACGGAAGCTACGTGGTGCAGGGCGCCCTCGCGCTCCACGAGGTGAACCGCGCGTTGCACCTCGAGCTGCCCGACGACGAGGCCGACACGATCGGTGGCCTGTGCGTGGCGCGGCGCGGCTGGATTCCGCGCGCGGGCGACCGCTTCGAGTTCGAGGAGGGCGTGGTGCTCGAGGTGCTCGAAGCGACCCCGCGCCGCGTGATCCGGGTCCGCGTGCGCGTACCCACGCCCCCCGCCGCCGACGTCGGCGGCGAGTAGCGCTCGCGCCGGAGCAGCTCGGACCCTGTGACTTCAGCGCGCTTCGGAGCCTCTCAGGCTAGCGGGCTCGGCTCGAGGTCGTCGGGTCTCGACGCGAGCTCCCCTTCGGTCAACCGGGCGTAGATCTCGACCAGATTGCCGCCCGGATCCTCGAGCCACAGCTCGTGAAGCGGCGTGCCGCGCCACGTCGTGCGAGGGGGCTTCGTCACCGTGAAGCCGGCGGCGCGGGCAAGCTCATGTGCGCGGAGGACCGCGGCCCTGTCGGCGACTGCGATGCCGAGGTGGTAGAGCGTGTCGTGGTGGAGCTGCTTGTCGTCCGGGACCACCAGGACGAAGTTCGTCCGAAGCTCCGGTCGCACGAAGGTCACATAGCGGTGAGTCCATTCTTTCGGAGCGCCGCCGAAGAGCCACGCGTAGAAGCGTGCGCTCTCGACGAGGCTCTCCGTGCGGATGCTGATGTGGAACTCGGTCGGCTCCGGGCCCTGCGGCACGTCGAGCAGGGCAGCGAGCACGGCGAGCCGCCCCTGGATCTGATCGCGCGCGGCGCGAAACCTCGCCAGCATCTCGTCTCGTGAGAGCCCGGGGTCATCGCTGGCCGGATCCGGGATCGGCCAGTGGATGCGCCGCGCCTTGCCGAGAAAGACGGGGCAGACCTCTTCGGCGCAGAGCGTGACCACCGTGTCGACCGTCTGGGGGTCGATCGTCTCGACCGACTTCGAGCTGTGGGTGGTGAGGGCGACGCCCACCTCGCGCATGACTTCGATCGCGTAGGGGTTCACGCGCGACGGCCTGCTGCCCGCGCTCTGGACGTGGACGCGACCGCCCAAGAGCTTGCGCGCGAGCCCCTCCGCCATCTGGCTCCGCGCCGAGTTCGCGACGCAGAGGAACAGCAGACTGCGGCAATCGACGCTCTCCACGTCAGGCCCCTCCGGCAGGCGTCGCGCACGGACGTGGAACGATCTCGAGCTTCGCGTTCGGGAAGAATCGCTTCTGTGCTCGGAGCGAAACGGTCACCAGCCCGATCAACACCGGGACTTCGACGAGCGGACCGATCACGGCGGCGAACGCCGCGCCGCTGTGGATGCCGAACGTGGCCACGGCAACCGCGATCGCGAGCTCGAAGTTGTTGGAAGCAGCGGTGAACGAGAGGCTCGCGGTCTGCGGATAGTCGGCTCCCACGCGTCTGCTCATGAAGAACGACACCCCGAACATCACCACGAAGTAGATGACCAGGGGCAGCGCGATCCGTAGCACGTCGAACGGGAGCTGAACGATGGCCTCCCCCTTCAGCGAGAACATCACGACGATCGTGAAGAGCAGCGCAACGAGCGTGATCGGGCTGATGCGCGGCACGAAGCGCTCTTGATACCAGGCGATTCCCTTCGCCCTGACGAGAACGCGCCGCGTCAGGAACCCGGCCGCAAACGGGATGCCCAGGTAGATGGCGACGCTCTGTGCGATCTCGCCGATCGTGATGTCGACGGTCGCGCCTGCGAGACCGAGCCAGGACGGAAGGACCGTGAGAAAGACGTACGCGTAGACCGAGAAGAACAGCACCTGGAAGATCGAGTTGAAGGCGACGAGGCCGGCGCAGTACTCGGTGTCACCCCGGGCGAGGTCGTTCCACACGATGACCATCGCGATGCAGCGCGCGAGGCCGATCAGGATCAGCCCCACCATGTACTCCGGCTTGTCGTGCAGGAAGACGACCGCGAGGCCGAACATCAACAGCGGCCCGACCAGCCAGTTCTGGACCAACGACAGCGCGAGCACCCGCTTGTTGCGGAAGACCTTGCCGAGCTCCTCGTAGCGGACCTTCGCGAGCGGCGGATACATCATCAGGATCAGGCCGACTGCGATCGGGATGGACATCGTCCCGACGCTCAGGCGGTCGAGGGCCGCCGTGAAGCCGGGCGCGAGGAAGCCGAGCGCAACCCCGAGCGCCATCGACAGGAAGATCCAGACCGTCAGGAAGCGGTCGAGGAAGGACAGTCTTTCGAGGCGTCCGGCCGTTGCATTCGGCATCTCGATCGCTTCCTCGACAGTGGATCGTTGGCTCACGGGAGGTCCCGGACTTCCTCTTCGGGAGGATCGCCGATCTACGATCGGCTCGTCGCGTGTGGCTCAGAGCCCGCCCACGAGTGCCTTCAGGCGACGGAGGGCGCGGGGTTCGATGCAGTAACAGACCCGCGGGCCGTCCAGCTCGCCCCGGATGAGCCCAGCCTCCTTGAGGACCTTCAGGTGCTGCGAGACCGTGGATTGCGCGAGGGGTAGCTCCTCGACGATCTCGCCGCAGACACACGTGGTCCGTCGCACGAGCAGACGCACGATCTGGACGCGGGCAGGATGGGCGAGGGCTTTCGCGAAGACCGCGAGCTCGCCGTCCGCCTCGCCGCCTTCGATCGGCCGGAGGTCGGGATCGTGCCTTGCCGGCGGGCAGCAGTCCGTGGCCTGGCTTTGAGTCATCGTGATTCTACGATAATAGGCGGGTCCCGAACGGTCAACGCGGCGACGCTGCGGCTTTGGGGGCGACGGCGTTCGCCGGACGTCGCACCGTATCCTCACCGCCCGCTCGATGAGGTCCCCATGCACCTGCTCGACCATGCCACCCGGCACCTCTTCTTCACCGGCAAGGGCGGCGTCGGCAAGACGTCAGCGGCCTGTGCGACGGCAGTCGCGCTCGCCGAGCGCGGCAGGCGCGTACTGCTCGTGAGCACGGACCCCGCCTCGAACCTCGATGACGTCCTCGGGGTGAGGCTCAGCAACGAGCCGACCACCGTTCCCGGGGTGCCGGGTCTCCTGGCACTCGACATCGACCCCGAGGAGGCCGCGCGCGCGTATCGCGAGCGGGCCCTCGACCCGCAGCGCGGCGTCGTACCCGCCGAGGAGTACTCACGCCTGGAAGAGCGCCTGGCCGGCGCCTGTACGACCGAGGTCGCGGCGTTCGACGAGTTCGCGTCGCTTCTGACGGAAGAAAGCGCCCCGTCGGCGCTCGACCACGTGATCTTCGATACGGCGCCAACGGGCCACACGCTGCGGCTGCTCGAGCTACCCGCGGCCTGGTCGGGATTCCTCGAAACGGATTCCGTCGAGGCGTCCTGCGTCGGGCCGCTGTCGGCGCTCAAGGCGCAGCGAGCCCGCTATCAGCGCACGATGGCGGCTCTCGCTGATGCGTCGCAGACGCTCCTCGTGCTCGTCGCGCGTCCCGATCGCGTCGCGCTCCTCGAGGCCGCGAGAGCCGGCCAAGAGCTGGGCGAGATCGGGATGCGAAACCAGTTCCTGCTCGTGAACGGGATCTTCCACGCGAGCGATCCCGACGATGCGCTCGCCCGCGCGCTCGAAGATCGCGGCCAGCGCGCGCTGCGCGATCTCCCGGCGGACCTGCAGCAGATCCCGAGCGGCGAGGTCCCGCTCCACGCCTTCAATCTCGTGGGGCTCGACGCGCTGCGTGCCTACTTCTCCCCGTCGACGCCCGACCCCGACCCCCGCCCGCTCGAGCTGCCGGTGATCGGGGATCTCGAAGCCCTGATCGATGAGATCGCCGCGGCGGCTCATGGACTCGTGCTGGTAATGGGCAAGGGCGGCGTCGGCAAGACGACGATCGCGGCGTCGATCGCCGTCGCGCTTGCGGCGCGCGGCCAGAAAACCCGCCTCACGACCACCGACCCCGCCGCGCACCTCGGCGAGACGCTCGAGGCCGCGGTCCCGGGCCTCCAGGTCAGCTCGATCGACGCGAAGCTCGAGTTCCAGAAGTATCGCGAGGAGACCCTCGCGCGCAGCCGTGAGCGGATGACACCCGATCGGCTCGCACTCCTCGACGAGGAGCTCCGCTCGCCCTGCTACGAGGAGGTGGCGGTCTTTCTCGCCTTCGCCCACATCGTTGCGGACGCGCGACAGCAGTTCGTGGTCGTCGACACCGCGCCGACGGGCCACACGCTGCTCCTCCTGGATACGACCGGCGCCTACCACCGCGAAGTCCTGCACCGCACCCGGGACGTGCAGGGCAAGGTGACCACGCCGCTCATGCGCCTTCGCGATCCCGACTATACGAAGATCCTCATCGTGGCGACGCCCGAGCCGACGCCCGTGCTCGAAGCGAAGGCGCTCCAGGAGGATCTCCGGCGCGCGGGGATCGAGCCCTTCGCCTGGGTGATCAACGGCAGCCTTGCCGCCGCCAGGCCGAAGGACCCGCTACTCGTCGAGCGGGCGCGGGCGGAGCTCGAACCGATCCGCATGGTGCGGGAAGAGCTCGCACGGCGACTGGCCATCGTTCCGTTTCTCGCGGAGGAGCCGGTCGGCGCCGCGCGTCTGGCGGCGCTCGCCGGAGTCGGAGACCGCGCGAAACAGCGCTCGACGGCGCGATAGAACGCGAACTCGCTCTGCCATGGGCTCGCGAATGGCAGCATGCTATCGGCTTCAGGGAGAGGGGAGGCGGCCGTGAGCACGAGGACGCGGCGCACTCCGAGCTGCGAGCTCGCACCCGAGGACCGTCTTCCCCGGGTGGCGCGGGGCACGTCATGAGTCGTCGGTCGGGAGGAATCGTCCTCGCCCTCGCGGTGGTCGTCGCCGCGGGATTGCTGCGCGAGCCGGACTCGCCGGCGGAGCTTCCACCGCGGGCTTCGCGCCGCGCAAAACGCAGTGGCAGCGGGACGTCGGGGGGCCGGATGTCGCGCGGCGCCTGATCCACGCGCGCGTCGCGGGCTGGCCGAGCCGATTCCGGGTCGATGCCGCGGAGCTTCCCAAGGACGACGAGGAGTTCCTGTGGCGCGTGGCGCGGGACACCTGGCGGGGCCTCTCCGATCTGCGGGACCGCGAGACCGGGCTTCCGCTCGACCACGTGCGCTTCGCGTCGGGCAGCATCGACCCCGCCGGCGCCGCGATCGGCGACTACGCCAGCATTTCGACCATCGGTCTCTACGTGGTCGCGATCGTCGCCGCCCGCGAGCTCGGCTTCATCGCCGACTTCGAGACGGTCGCACGTCTGCGCCACACGCTCTTCACGGTGCGCGAGCTCGAGACCCGGTCCAACATGTACTTCAACTTCTACGACACCACGACGCTCGAGCGCACCAGCGAGTTCCTCTCGTTCATCGACTCGGCCTGGCTGACGGCGGGCGCGATGGTGGTCCGCCAGACCTTTCCCGATCTCACCGAGGAGTTGAGCGAACGGATCCAGCTGCGAAATCACCACTTCTTCTACGACGAGAGCCAGGAGCTGATGTTCCTCGGGCACTTCGCCGATCAGGACAGGCGCTCGCCGTCCCACTACGGGATGTTCTACACGGAGGCGCGTCTCGGGAGTCTGATCGCGATCGGAAAGGGCGACGTTCCCGAGCGCCACTGGTACCGGATGATGCGCACCCCGCCGGGCGAGCGCTCCCTCCTGCAGGCGGCGGCGAGGCTCAAGCGGCTCGGCAACGGCTACGAGGTGATGAGCGGCTCCTACGCCTGGCGCGGCCTCGCCTACATCCCCTCGTGGGGCGGAAGCCTCTTCGAGGCGCTCATGCCGACCTTGCTGGTCGACGAGGATGCCCTGGCGCCGCGCAGTCTCGGGCGCAACGACCGGGCCCACGTCGAGGTGCAGCGGCGCTACGCGCTGGAGGAGCTGGGCCATCCGGTCTGGGGCTTCTCGCCGAGCATGGCGCCGGGGGCGCCCCGCGAGTCCGCCTATCGCGAGTACGGCGTCCCGGTGCTCGGAGTGGCCGGCTACCCGGCGCAGGCGGTGACCCCCCACGCATCGGCCCTCGCCCTGCAGGTCGCGCCGGAGGCTGCGACCGCCAACCTGCGCCGCCTCGCCGAGCTCTACCCCATCTACGGCGAGTACGGCTTCTACGACGCGGTGGATCCGCGCAGCGGAGAGGTGGTGCCGGCCTACCTGGCGCTGGATCAGTCGATGCTCTTCATCGCGCTGGCCAACCACCTGCGGGCCGGCGTGATCCAGAAGCGCTTCGCCGCCGACCCGATCGCGGTGCGTGCGCTTCCGCTGCTCGCGGTCGAGGACTTCTTCGACTGACGCCTGGCAGCGGTGGACGATCCGGTTGGCGTATTCTCGTGCGCGTGTCTCCCGGCCGACACGACCGCCAGGACCTGCAGTCGATCGCCGACCGCGCCATGCGCGAGCGCGGCCTCGAGCCCGCCTTTCCCAGCGACGTGATGGCCGAGGTCGCGGCGCTGCAGAGAGCCGCCGCCGATCCCACGGCACGCGACCTGCGCCACCTGCTGTGGTGCTCGATCGACAATGACGACTCTCGCGACCTCGACCAGCTCTCGGTCGCAGAAGGCCTGCCGGACGGCTCGACCCGCTTGCTGGTGGCGATCGCCGACGTCGATGAGCTCGTGAAGAAGGGCACCGCGATCGATCGGTACGCCGGACAGAACACGACCTCCGTCTACACCGCCGCGAAGCTCTACCCGATGCTGCCGGAACGCCTCTCGACCGACCTGACGTCGTTGGTCCAGGACGAGGACCGTCTCGCGGTGGTGGTCGAGCTGCTCGTCACTGCCGATGGGAAGCTGCACGGATCCGACGTCTACCGCGCGACGGTGCGCAACCAGGCAAAGCTCGCCTACGACGGCATCTCGGCGTGGCTGGACGGCGTCGCGCCGCCCCCCGCGCCGCTCGTCGCCGTCCCCGGCCTCCCGGAGAACCTGCGTTGGCAGGACGCCGCCGCGCAGCTGCTGCGCGGCGTACGGCACGAGCAGGGAGCGCTCGATCTCGAGACCATCGAGGCACGCGCGGTGTTCGCCGGCGAAGAGCTGCGCGACCTCGAGCAGCCGCTCAAGAACCGCGCCCGCGAGCTGATCGAGGACCTGATGATCGCCGTCAATGGCGTCACCGCGCGATTCCTCGAACAGCACGGACTTCCGTCGCTCCGCCGCGTTCTCCGCTCGCCCGAGCGCTGGGCGCGCATCGTGCAGGTGGCGGGCGAGCTCGGCGAGGAGCTGCCCTCCACTCCGGACGCCGCCGCCCTGGAGACGTTCCTCCGGAAGCGCAAGCAGGCCGATCCGCTGCGTTTCCCCGACCTCTCGCTGACGATCGTCAAGCTGATGGGCTCCGGCGAATATGCAGTGGACGCACCGGGTGCCGCGCACGCCGGGCATTTCGGCCTCGCGGTGCGCGACTACACGCACTCGACGGCGCCGAACCGGCGCTTTCCCGACATCATCACGCAGCGCATGCTCAAGGCGGCGCTCGCTGGCGCGTCACCGCCCTATTCGCTCGCCGAGCTCGACACGCTGGCGCGTCACTGCACCGAGCAGGAGGACGACGCCACCCGGATCGAGCGTCAGGTGCGCAAATCGGCCGCGGCGCTGCTGCTCGAGGGGCGGATCGGCCAGCGCTTCCGGGGCATCGTCACCGGCGCCTCCGAGAAGGGCACCTGGGTGCGCCTGCTGACGCCACCGGTCGAAGGTCGGATCGAGCAGGGATGGGAGGGGCTCGACGTCGGTGACCGAGTCGAGGTGAAGCTGATCAGCACCAACGTCGAGCGCGGCTTCATCGACTTCGCCCGCGTCGGCCGCTGATCGCCGCCCCTCTGGACCTGACCTTGCGGACATCTCGGAGGATGGACATGAATCGATCCACGGCGTTGCTGCTGATCGCGATCGCACTGGCTGTCTTCGGGATCTACCGGGCGCTGTACGTCCCCGGAATGCTCATCGGCCCGTCCGTGCCGCTGCTCCTGATCGGCTTCCTGCTTCAGGCGGTGTTCGGAATCGTCGCCGGTGTCGGCGTTTGGCGTGGTGCGAGCTGGGCGCCCCTCGCCATCGTCCTGCTGGGCGCAAGCGTCGCCGTGACGGCCCTGTTCGAAGTCCTCCTCGGGGTCATCGCCTACCTCCGCGCTCTGCTCGACGCGGCGGTGGCCATCCTCGTCACCGTGCTCATGGCCGCGTACGGCGGGCGGGCCGGCTCATCGCGAATCAAGAGTGACGACAGATGAGCCATCCGAGACAAGCGCG
>Ga0105107_10003730_pt1 | contig 10172 bp, 6 predicted proteins | sample PPLLaktember2015_6_FD_79335 | JGI IMG/M metagenome (GOLD analysis project Ga0105107, IMG submission 79335) | Freshwater sediment microbial communities from Prairie Pothole Lake near Jamestown, North Dakota, USA - PPLs Lake P8 Core (1) Depth... | ecosystem: Environmental > Aquatic > Freshwater >...
CGAATAGACTTTATGACGCGGCATTGTGGGTGTCATCGCACCCGGGGGCCGAACTGGTTCAGCTCAACTCGTTCGGGTGCGGGCCCGATTCTGTTGCCGTCGATGAAGTGAAGTCGATTCTTGCGCATCACGGAAAGAATCACACGGTGCTCCGCATAGATGAAGTGACCAGTCCCGGTTCCGTCCGGCTCCGGCTTCGCTCGATGATCGAGTCGTTACGCACAGGAACGCCGGCGATTCCGCACACGGTGGAGGAGAGAAAAACGACCCGGCTGTTCCTGCAGGAGGACAGAAATAGGACAATCCTGGTTCCCCACTTCTCTCCATTCTACTCCGCATTTATCGCCGGTCTTCTGGAAGCAAGGGGATATTCAGTAGCCAATCTGCCGCCCACAGACGCTGAATCCGCCCGGCTGGGATTGCGCTACACGAACAATGAAATCTGCTATCCCGCCATCCTGGTGGTCGGCGACATGATCAAGGCCCTGCAATCGGGACGCTACCGGACATCCGACGTTGCCGTCGGATTGACGCAAACGGGCGGGCAATGCAGGGCGTCGAATTATGCGCCGCTGATCAAGAAGGCGTTGATCTCCGCTGGATTCGAGGATGTCCCGGTGGTGACTCTGTCGACCTCCGGTCAGTCGCAGAACGAACAGCCGGGTTTCTCCGTGAAAATGCGGCAGTTCCTGGTCCACGGATTCTGGGGCATCATCACCGGCGATGCACTTTCCCAGATGTACTACTCCACCGCTGTCCGGGAGCTGCGCAAGGGGGAAGCAGTCAGTGTGGCACGAAAGTTCATTACGCTGGCAGACGATCTTCTACGATGTCATGAAATGCGTAGCCTGCCGGCGTTGCTGAGGTCGGCGGCCGAAGAATACAACCGAATCCCCGTTGACGATAGCCCGCTGCCGCGCATTGGCATCGTAGGGGAGATCTATGTGAAGTACAACAACTTCAGCAACAACTCCATTATCGAGTGGCTGCATAATCATCAGGTAGAGGTCGCGCTCCCCCCGCTGATTAATTTCTTCATACAGGGGTTCGTCAACGTCGAATCGGACACTCGTCTTCACCTGGCACGAAAGGATCTCTCCGGAATGATTGCCTGCCTTGGTGAGAGAGTGGTGCGCAGACAACTCGAGCGCGTCGATGAAGTGCTTCACCGGTACAAACGCTATGTACACCAGACCGCTATCCGCGATCTGGCTTCCAGGGCCTCCCGGATTGTCAGCCTGGCCGATCAGTTCGGGGAGGGCTGGCTCATCCCGGCCGACATCAGTGAGCTTGCGGAGCGGGGTGTGCACAATGTACTGTGCCTCCAACCTTTCGGCTGCATTGCCAATCACATCGTGGCAAAGGGTGTCGAGACTCGCATGCGGGAGCTCTTCCCGCAGCTCAACATGCTCTACCTTGACATGGACCCCGGAGCCGGTGAAGCGAATTTATTGAATCGCCTGCACTTCATCGTTCAGGGAGCAAGGGAATGTGCTGAAAGCGCCGCGTGATCTACCCCGGCATCCAAACATTTCGTATATTGCCGGTTGATCCTGCGGAGATTCCCTTGACGTCCGATCGCAAAGTCGGGATAGGTGCTTTTTTTCTTGGTTCCCTCCTGGTGTTCATCCTCAAGACCACGGTTGAGCTCCTCAACCCGGAGTTCATGTCTCTTCTCCATCCCGCCCTGCACGTCGGATTCAACATCATCGATGCGATGTTGGTCAATCTCATCATCGGTGTAATTACCAACTGGCTCAACATAAGTCTTGAACGCTATCTCTCGTGGCGGGCGGTGCCGGTGAGACGCTTTCTCGTCCAGGCACTCATCACCGGCGTGCTGGCGTTCCTTGTCGTTGCGCTCATCGCCCCGCTCGCATTCAATTACATCGTTCCGTACGCCGACCCGGCCGCCGCGCGGCAACGGACGTTCATCATCGGAACCATTACGGCAATGATGATGAGCAGCTTCTACACGGCGGTCTACTTCTTCAATCAGTGGGGGCACTGGGCGGCGGAGGCGGAAAGGCTCAAGCGCGAGAATCTGCATGCGCAATTCAGCACCCTGAAAACGCAGGTCAATCCCCATTTCCTGTTCAACAGTCTGAGCGCGCTTGCCGATCTGATTCCCGAGGATCAACGGAAGGCGGGCGAATTTGTGCACAATCTTGCGAGCGTGTACCGTTATATCCTGCAATCAATGGAGGACGACATTGTCGACCTCGGCACTGACCTGGATGCGATGCACGCGTACGTATTCCTTCAGCAGACACGCTTCGGCATGAATCTCAGGGTGGATGTGAATGTCTGCGAAGAGTATAAGACGCTCGGCGTGGCGCCACTGACGCTCCAGATGCTACTGGAGAACGCGATCAAACACAATATCGTATCGACCGAACAGCCCCTTACCATCGATGTCACGGCAACGGCGAACGGCTCGCTGGTAGTAAAGAACAGGATACAGAAGAAAAGCTCCGTAGAGGAAACAACGCATTTGGGCCTGAGGAACATAGTGAACAGGTACGCGTTGCTGGGCCGGAAAGCGGTCGAAATACTCGACACCGGCTCGGAGTTTGTAGTGACCATCCCCCTCCTGGATCGCGGGTCTGTATGAACGTTCTCATCGTAGAAGACGAGCCTCGAGCCGCCCGCAACCTTCAGGGGATGTTGCGGCAGATCGATGCCTCTATCGGTGTCCCGGCGTGCATCGAGAGTATCGCGGGAACAGTCAGGTGGCTGCAGGAACACACACCGCCGGATCTCATCTTGATGGATATACAACTCGCCGACGGACTGAGTTTTGAAATCTTCAACCGGACTGAGGTCAATGCACCGGTGATATTCACCACCGCATACGATGAATACGCGATCCGGGCGTTCAAGGTGAACAGCATCGATTATCTCCTGAAGCCGGTGAGAAGAGAGGACCTTGCCAAGGCATTGCAGAAGTGGGAGAAGGTTAAGCATCAATACGTCAGGGACGGCGGTATGCAGGCCGTTGAGTCGATGCTGGCGAATCTGCTGCAGAATCAGCGGCATTACCGATCCCGGTTTCTCGTCAAATCCGGGCAGGCTCTCGTCAGCGTTCCGGTGAAGGAAGTTGCCTACTTCTTCACCGACAGGAAGCTGACCTTTCTCATCACGCAGCAGGGGAAGAAACACATCGTTGCCGAGCCATTGGACAGATTGGGGGAGCAAATCGATCCGAGGCGTTTCTACCGGCTGAACCGAGCGTTCCTTGCGAGCCTCGATTCGATCGCGGGCGTCTCAACATATTACACCGGCAAACTCAAACTGCACCTCAAGCCCCCTGTTGACGGTGAAGTACTGGTGAGCCGGGAGAAGGCGACTTCGTTCAAGCAGTGGCTGGATCGGTGAGAGTGTAAATTACGGCAGCTTATCCATGCCATATGCGGAGGCATGCGATCGCATGATGGCACGCAATTCTGAGAGGAGGCCGGGCGAGAGAATCGATTCCGCGCTCTCTTCAAGCAAGCGCTTGCGTTCGGTGGCGGCTCTGTCAGCCAGTGTAGGTTTCCCCGCGTCGATCCACTCCTCCGCTCTCCCCCGATCAATGATCTTCGGATACCAGTGTTCCGTCCGGACCCATTGCACGGTATGCATAAGGCTCATGAACTCCTCTCCCCGCAGGATATCGGCAAACAGTCCAAGTGCCATCGGCTCGTCCCGCTGCGTAACCCCGTCGATTAGCCGGTAGGCCATCCGTGCAATTTCATGATCGATGATGAGTTTCTCGAGGCTGATACAATTCTCGTAATCCATCATTCCGCCCCCTGAGACGACATTGATTCCCGCGAGTGCGGCCAGAATTGCTCCGATACCGGTTTCCAGACCGGCCTGAGCATCGACACATTTCGCGTCACTCAAACCTATATACGCATGCGTCGGGAGTCCCAGTGATTTTCCGATCTGGCTCGCGGCCATGTCGAGCATCATGGTCTCGATTGCTCCCATGGGGGGCATGCCCTTCCGGTGGTCAAATGCCGCCGGAGACCCGCCGAAGACGACGGGCGCACCTTCAGCAGCACACTGCGCGATGACGAGGCCTGAGAGGTTTTCGGCCACGTGCTGAACCAGCGCCCCGGTAAGAGTCACCGGGGCTGTCGCACCTGTCAGCGGCATGGCAACGAACTCGCTGGGAATGCCTACCCTGGCGCATTCAATAACGCTCTGGGCGGTTAGAGTGCTCCATTTCAGCGGAGGCGAAGGACACGCATCGAACATGGCCAGAGGGTGAGCACGCAGTTCAATGGAGCCGCCACGAAGCGCCACAAGCATATCCAGCATTGGTTTGAAGCCAGCAAGGATAAACGTGCCGGTGACAATTGGCTTGGAGCAATGCTGGAATGCCACCAACAGCCGATAACAGTCCGCGACTTCGCGGGGAACGTCGCTGCTTGTCAGGGCGGTGCTCTGGAGATGAAAGTGCTCGAGCTTTTCCGTGAGCCGTGCGAGGTCGATAAGGTCCGGCGTCCGTGCTTCACGCTCAACCTGAGTAGAGTGGTCAAACACGCGCAACGCCGTGGAGCCGGGATCGAAGTGCAAGCCGTCGCCGCCGATGAAGTATGAGCGTTTGAGCGGCACATCCCAGAGATTGAACAAATCGGGCGCCTTGGACAACGAGTGTTCCACGAGAGACTGTGGGATCATGACCCGTCTCGCTGCGCTCTCTGTCGCCCCGCTGTCGAACAGCAGCTGCCTGGCATCGGAGTTCTCCACAAGAATGCCGATAGTGGCAAGAACTTCGAATGCCTCATCGAGGATCCGGTCGACGAGCGCGCTGGAAAGTATTTGGGTCCGTGGACGGACTCGGTCAGATATAGTCATATGTCATACCCCCAGGGTGCGGGGCACATGAAGGAGGTTGCGTATCAGCAACCACCGACAACCGATTGTGGGAAAAGTAACAATATCAATTGCGAGCCGCAACAGCTATTCTCTTGCATCTGACGGCGCGCGGTTGTACTATTTCTAACGGCTCAATTCCCGTCATGAACGACCTCCGCAACTCAGTGGATATCGATCTACTCCGGACCGATCCCCACAAACTTATCCTCCGTTACCAAGAAACCATCGGCATTATCGTCAAAGCGTATATTCGCAGCGGTATGTTTCGTGCCGCGGAATTCGAGGATATTGTCCAACATGTCAACGAGGACCTTCTCGAAAAACTCCCCCGGATACGCCGACAGTACAACGGGATGAGCCTTTTCCGCACGTATCTCTCGAATATCATCCGGCATTCCTGTTTGAGTCTCAATGCGAAGCGACAAAGCGAACCAGTGATTCTCGATCTGGAACGCTCATACATCTCCCCGGACTCTGAAGTACCCGAGCGTCAACTCCTCATCGAACACGACATCCTTGTACTGCGCGCGATCATTGAGCAGTTCCACACGGAACGGTTCAAGCTTCTGCTCTGCCTTAAGCTCTTCTACAGAATTCCGATCACCCGCTCGGATCTGCTGCAATGGTGGCCCGAATGCCCTGGAAGCGAGATTGATACCCTTGTGTCGGCCACAGCCACGGAAGATCGAAAACTGACCGACAAAGAGGCCTTTGCCCTATTTCAACCGTTGGTGAACATGGCCGAGAAGACCTCGAGCTCCGCAGATTCCATCCGACGGTGGGCCGATCAGCGGGTTCTAAGGATTTTGGACCTGCTAAATGGAAGTCCGCCGACATCGGCCCACAACAGGGAGACCCTGGGAATACTCATGGAAGACTTTTTCGCTCCGTTCTTGCTGAAACGATAGTATATATCTTCAGATGCAGATGAACTTCCAGTAACTTAGGGGTAAGTATGCGTACGGGGATAATCGTTCATTTTTTCCACAAGGAGGCACATCTTTCCCAAGAAGACGTGTCATTGTACGTGGATGCCCTCAAATTGGGCCGTGTCGACCAGCTTCCCCCGCTGCTTGTCGAACATGCCAAAAACTGTCCGGAGTGCCAAGGGGAAATCACAGGGCTGTTTTCGCTCCTCGCAGAGGAAGACTACTCGAAAACCGGACCCCACCCGTTCTTCGATAACCCGGCGGGACCGGTGCAGAGAGAGCCGCTTCCGATCCTGAAGATCGCGGCAATGCTGGCGGCGGCGGTGGGAATCGGGATCATGGTGTATTGGCTGTTCCTCCGTGCCCCCGGGGACGATCACCGGACACAACCCGTGGCGGTCAGCACAGGTATCGACACCAACTCTGCAAGACCGCAGGCCGGCGCCACCCCCGCGATACCGAAAGTCCGGCAGGGACAGATTGCGGAGCGATTCACCACATCTCCCGGACTTGAAGATCTGATGCGCAGTTCTGTCCGGTCTGCCGAGACGGAGGTACAGTCGCCCACTATCGGGGGCACGGTGCACGCCGGATCGATCTTCCGGTGGACCACGTCGGCTCAGCCTCCTTTCGATCTCACGATTTTGGACAATAGGGGGTCTCCGGTCGGAACATACAAGCTACATTCCAGCATGTACAAGCTCAAAGATTCGCTGCAGGCGGGTCTTTACTACTGGAAACTGGTGGGGGAAGAGACCCTGCTTCACGTGGGGAGATTTGTGGTGCGGTGAGTCCGGGTGGGCTATTGCCGATGAGAACAAATCCGGCCCAGCTGAAAGGAAACGCGGTCCGTTCATGGGAGAGCATCTGTAGTTTGGCCATCTGCAGGGCCTTTCCAAACCGCCATCCTTTCAGCACACCGTCATAGAAATGCTGCATGAGTTCACTCGTCTGGTGATCCATAACCTGCCACAACGAGTAGACGATATTGCGCGCCCCTGAGTGGAGGAACCCGCGCATCAACGCATACACACCTTCGCCTGTGACGTACCGGCCGATCCCGCTTTCGCAGGAACTGAGCACCACGAGCTCGGCGCGTAGGTCCAGATTGTATGCCTCCGCGGCATATAACACCCCGTCTTCTCCATTGACGGTGTCGCCGGCCTGTGCGAAAACGAGTGCCGAACGGCTTGGATCGCGCCCGTTCACAAGTCCGTGTGTCGCAACATGGAGGTACGTGAAAAGGGGTGCGTTGCGCTTGAAGTTCTCTTCGGTGGCCATGCCGTTGAGAAATGCCCGCGCCTGCAGAGCCCGTTTTGTGAACTCGTCCGCGATACCCGTGACTTCCGCATCGGAAAAACTCAACTCCCGAAAACGCCTTCCATTGACGCTGATGGAACGGAGTTGTGTGGTGTCCAGCCCGTTGGCGAACCGGTTCGAAGCGAGGATTCGGCCTGTCGCAGTCGACTCGCCAAACACTGGCGCGAAGCCGGCAAAATTCAGAGCCTTGACCGGCTCATTCGTTTGGGGACTGCCTGATTCACAGAAGAGCCGGGCAGAGGGCGACATCGCAATTTCGTGCGATTTGATGAGGAATGGCAGAGCTGAGAAGTTACAGCGGTTGCCTGTTCTGCTGCTGCCGGGCGGGAGGAGCACCTCAAACGGAACGCTCGAAAGATCCTTGTCGGGAACAACGATCATCCGTGCGTATGAAGCGAGAGTATGCGCGAACGGGGAGATGACCTGCGCATAGAGCCGGCGGGCAGCCTCGGTGAACCCATCCCGGTCAACAGTGCGAATCGATCGCATGAGGGTTCCGGCTGCGGAAATGATACCTGTGGGAGAACGGAGGATGTGAACATCCGACTTCTGCTTGCCGATGACAAAGGCGTATGCAGCCTTGTCGCCGAGGAAATACTCGACGAGCAGCGTGCTATCGTCCAGCGTTTGTTGTACGTTCTTCATCAACGCAAAGTTGTCGCCTGCAAATAGGTGCGCATAAGAAGGAGACGCTCTCCGAAGCTGTTCCGTTGCCAGGCGCAGTTCTTCTCGCAGCGAAAGCGCATTCCATTGAAGCGTTTGGACTCTCGCAGAGTCGCCGGCCGGCAGATCCAGCGCTTTTGAGAGCTGCAACTCGGATGCCGTAAGGCGGGTTTTGAGCGAGCGCACGTTCAGGAGGAGATTGCTGGGAACGCCGGCAAACTCTCTCACACGCGCATTGCGGATGCCTTCGAGGAGGATCCCGGCTTTGTTCAACTCCGCAAAACAGAAAGCGGACTCCAGATAGTCCTGGCGCCGCGTGAGCTCCCGGAGCCTCAATGCAACGCCAATACCCCTCTCGAATATGTCGGAGAACTCCTCCAGGAGCCGGAACTTGGATCCTTCGGATTCGTAGCTCGACCGCAACTTCAGTAATGTCTGGCTTGCCTGCTCGTAGGCCTGCAATGCAGATCTCAATCGTTCGACCGCGGAACCAGGGTCGTGCGAACACTCAGCAAGACAGATCCCTTTCTTGCGAAGGACTCTGAGCAGGTGAACGCCGCGTGCTAGATCACACGGAGCGTCGTTGAGCACCGACTTCGCTGAATCCTCCTGGCACAACGAAGCTATGGCAGCATTGTACGCTGCCACTGCCGCCGCCGGCATATTGCGTTCGTGATGGATATCGGCTTTTACCTCGTGCATCCGGGCCAAGAGGAGTGGATTGCTTTGCGGAGATCGCCGGAGAAAGATCGAGGCCCGTTCCACTGTGACAGCTGCGCTGTCCAGTTGGTGCATTCGCCGTTGGGCACCTGCCATCTTGATCATCAGGTTGACAAGATCGGGTCTGCTAGTTCCTCCAGGCACGAGAAGTCTGATTCGGATGGCTTCGCGAAGATGTGCGAGGGCCCGGGCGTAATGGCCGGTCCCCTCCTCCACTTCGGCGAGCACTTCACGGGCTGCAGCGAGATCGGGGTGATCCTTCCCCAGAGCTGTCGATTTGAGCCGCAGCGCCGCCATGGCATGCGTGCGCGCGGCGGCGAAGTCCCCCTTCTCGACGCAGGCGGAAGCCGAATACTGGTGGATTTCCCCGATGCCGGCCGGAGTGCCGAAATTGTACTGCCGGGTCCTAAACAATCCGTCATTGAATGCATCCAGAGCGCGGTCGTAATCGCCCATTTGCGCGTACACATTTCCCACGCTCGTACGTATACTCACAAGAAGGGTTTGGTTGTCTGGATCCACCACCTTTGCGAGGGCTGCCGCAGAGTCGTAGAGTGAGACGGCAAGAGTGAACTGACCGGTCTCGGCATGACATGCAGCGAGATAGATCATGCCGGTAATCATCGAATGCGAACGCTCCAGACCGATCGTCCGAAGGATCGCCAAGGAGCTGTCGAGGTATCGGCCAGCCTCGCCATAGTCTGCGCGTTCACGGAGGACATTCCCCAAGAGCATCAGAATACTCGCAGTGAAGGTGGAATTCGCGGAACTTGCGCAATAGAGGCGGAGGGCTTCGTTGAAGTCATTGGTCGCATCGCCATACAAGCCCATCTTCCGGTGCGCCAGGCCAAGCGCGTAGTAGTTCCCTGCGAGAAGCGGATGATTGGGCCCAAGGAGAGTCCGACGAATATTCAGACTCCTGCCACCGTAGTCGATAGCAGAGTCAGGTCGGTTATGGTAAGAATGAAAATACGAGAGGTACGAGTAGCTCTCAGCTACTGACAGAGTCTTTTCTGACAATCGCGGTGCAGCGAGGGCGAAGGCTGATCTGGTCAGATACTCGGCTGAGTCAACATATCCCTTGGCCAGCAGTGCTTTTGATTTGCCATTTGCGCAGATCAGGTAGGATTCCCATTCCTTGCCTCTGAACAACCGGGCGGCCTGATCACAGAAGTAATAGGCGCTGTCATATGACTCGCGCGTGAGTAGTTCCAGCCCTCGCTGGAGCAACGTGGTCCCGACCGCAACGGAATCATCCCGGGTTTCGGCCGGCGCCTGGCGGAGGAGTGCCACCACCAGGATTGAAAAGAAAGCGGTCCACAGGAAAAATCGACTGCGGAATTGTCGAACCCGTGGCTCCAAATTCGCGTCCTCAACAGTAGATACAGATATAGTTCCAGACGATGGGACCATCGCTCTGGTCGCAGATCCATACCCCAATCACACACAACAGAAGGAAGGTCGCAATGAAGACAAAAGCAGCGTTGACACTCGCAGCAGCCCTGATTCTCCTATCGTCCGTAGGAGCAACGAGCTGGGCATCAGGTGCGCCGGTTACTGCCGACGATACGGCAGCCACACGGACGGCTGACCCTCCCACCCTCCCGCCACCGCCGCCTCTGCGGTCATAACGGGCCGGTGTGGACCTGAAACGACACAAATCTGCTCTGC
>Ga0105107_10003731_pt1 | contig 10171 bp, 7 predicted proteins | sample PPLLaktember2015_6_FD_79335 | JGI IMG/M metagenome (GOLD analysis project Ga0105107, IMG submission 79335) | Freshwater sediment microbial communities from Prairie Pothole Lake near Jamestown, North Dakota, USA - PPLs Lake P8 Core (1) Depth... | ecosystem: Environmental > Aquatic > Freshwater >...
ACGGACAAGCCCATCAAGTACGTCGTGCTGTCGCACTACCACGCCGTGCGCGTGCTGGGCGCATCGGGCTACAAGCCCGAGCACATCATCGCCAGCCACGACACCTACGACCTGATCGTCGAGCGCGGTGAGCAGGACATGAAAAGCGAGATCGAGCGCTTTCCGCGGCTGTTCCGCGCGGTCGAGTCGGTGCCCGGGCTCACCTGGCCCACGATCGTGTTCGAGAAGCGCATCATGCTGTGGCTGGGCAAGTTGCAGGTGGAGATCATGCAGCTCGGACGGGGGCACACCAAGGGCGACACGGTGGTGTGGTTGCCGCAGGAGAAGATTCTCTTCTCCGGCGATCTGGTGGAGTACGATGCCACGCCCTACACGGGCGACGCCTATCTCACCGACTGGCCCGCGACTCTGGACGCCATCGCCGCGCTGAAACCCGAGAAGCTGGTCCCCGGCCGCGGCGCGTCGCTGCAGACGCCAGCACAGGTCAAGGCGGGGCTCGACGGCACGCGCGCCTTCGTCACCGAGATGTTCGAGTCGGTCAAGCGCGGTGCCGCCGCCGGCAAGGACCTGCGCACGGTATACAAGGAGGCCTACACTGCGCTCAAGCCGAAGTTCGGTCACTGGGTCATCTTCGATCACTGCCTGCCGTTCGACGTCTCGCGCGCCTACGACGAGGCCACCCAGTACCGCGATCCGCGCATCTGGACCGCCGAGCGCGACAAGGAGATGTGGCTGGCGCTGGAAGGCTGAGCTGCTGGCGCTGCGCTAGCGCTATGACGCACTGATTCCACCTCTCACCACGAAGACACGAAGACACGAAGAAAACCGGAATGAGGAGCTGTGCGGGCTTTCGGCGCGCGCCACCTCTGACCTCCGGTGTCTCGCAACTGACGTGTCTCCGGCCACGTGGAATGTAACGATGAAATGCGGAGCGCACTTCCTCTCCCTTCTTGTGAGAGGGTAAAGTTAGGGCCGGGTGAGGGGTACTACTGAATCGGCCGTTACGGTCCACAGGCGCGGGTGACGGCGGGGCACACAGAATTACCTCCCCTTCAAGGGGAGGGCCGGGGTGGGGATGGGTCTATGCAGACGGAATCGAGAACGCGGGATAGCACGCTTCGCTACCAATCCGGCTTCGGCAACGAGTTCGCCACCGAAGCGCTCGCCGGCGCGCTGCCGGTCGGACAGAACTCGCCGCAGAAGTGTCCTTATGGGTTGTACGCCGAGCAGCTCTCGGGCACGGCGTTCACCGCGCCGCGCGGCGCCAACCGCCGGTCCTGGCTGTACCGCATTCGCCCGGCTGCGCAACACCGCCCGTTCCAGCGCATCGGCAACGGGTTGCTCACCTCCGAGTTCGGCGCAGTGGCCACGCCGCCGAACCAGCTGCGTTGGGATCCGCTGCCCATTCCCACCAAGCCGACTGATTTCGTCGAAGGGCTGGTGACGATGGCGGGCAACGGTGATCCGCATGCCCAGGGTGGCTGCGGCATTCACCTGTACGCGGCCAACCGCTCGATGAGCGATCGCGCCTTCTACAACGCCGACGGCGAGATGCTCGTCGTGCCGCAGCAGGGGCGGCTGCGCTTCGCCACCGAGCTGGGCGTGATTGACGCGCAGCCGCAGGAGATCGTCGTCATCCCGCGCGGCGTGCGCTTCCGCGTCGAGTTGCTCGACGGAGCCGCGCGCGGGTACATCTGCGAGAACTTCGGCGCCAGCTTCCGGCTGCCCGATCTCGGGCCGCTGGGCTCCAACGGGCTGGCGAATCCGCGCGATTTCCTTACGCCCGTCGCATGGTACGAAGACAAGGAAGGCAAGCACGAGCTGGTGGCGAAGTTCATGGGCAACCTGTGGGCCGCCGAGATGGATCACTCGCCACTGGATGTGGTCGCCTGGCACGGCAACTACGCCCCCTATAAGTACGACCTGCGGCGCTTCAACGTGATCGGCTCGATCAGCTACGACCATCCCGATCCGTCGATCTTCCTGGTGCTGCAGTCGCTATCCGATACCCCCGGCGTGGACACCATCGACTTCGTGATCTTCCCGCCGCGCATCCTGGCCATGCAGCACACCTTCCGGCCGCCCTGGTTCCACCGCAACATTGCCAGCGAGTTCATGGGCCTGATCCACGGCGTGTACGACGCCAAGGCGGAGGGCTTCCTGCCGGGCGGCGCCAGCCTGCACAACTGCATGACGGGACACGGACCCGATGCCGAAACGTTCGAGAAGGCCAGCAACACCGATCTGTCCAAGCCGGATCACATCAAGGACACCATGGCCTTCATGTTCGAGACGCGCTGTGTGATTCGTCCAACGAAGTTCGCGCTCGAATCGGCGCAGCTTCAGGCGAACTACTTCCAGTGCTGGCAGGGTTTGAAGAAGCATTTCTCTCCCTGACGCGATTCGATGGAGAAATCCTTCCGGAGTGAAGTCGAGCTGCTGCGGCTGGGCAGTGGCAGCGTGTTCCACGGCGAGGGCATTCTCGCCATCACCAATGGTGGGAGCCGGGCAAAGCACCTCGTCGCTTTCAGCGCTACCTCGTCTTGGAAAGGAGGGAAGAGAACATTCCCCTCCTGCCTGAGGAGGGGTGCCGGCGCAGCCGGCGGGGTGGTGGGAGGCTGCCCGAGGACGGGTGGGAGCGAAGCTGACGGGGTGGTGGGAGCTTGCCTGAGGAGCAGTGGTGGTGGGGAGCCCGCTCACGCTCCGGCGCAGCCGCCTGGGCTCAACGATGCCCCGCCACGGCGCGCTGCATGACGTCCGTATCCAGTCCCACCGACCGCGCCGTTTCGAGAATGAGACTCCAGGTCTCGTCCGGCAGCGGCACGCCTTCGGCCAGACGCTGCGTGCGCATATGTGCCTCCGGTTCGCCGGGCAGCAGGGTCTCGCCGCCGGGCGAGGCTGGCTTGCTCGACTTCACGAAGTCGACGTAGCGGACCGCTTCCTGCGGAAACATCCCGCCGGGATCGACGCGGACCGGATCGATGTAGATCGAGAGCATCCCGTTGGTGAATCGCCGGCCGACCGCCGCGCAACCGTTGCCCGACAGCGCGCCGCCGAGCAGCTCGCACATCAGCGCGAGCCCCGAGCCCTTGTGCTCGCCGAAGGCGCGCAGCGCACCCTGGCCGTTGCGGATGTCGCGTCGGCCGGTCGTCTCGTAGTCACCGTACAGCAGGTGGGCGTCGTCGCTGGTGCGGCCGTCCGGGCCGATCAGTGCGTCGGAGGGAATGGGCCTGCCGCCCTGACTGGCGACCATCACCTTGCCTTCAGCGACCACCGAGGTTGCGAAGTCCAGCAGCAGCGGGGCGCGCCCGCTGACCGGCACGCCGACACAATATGGCGCGGTGGATAACCGCCGCTCGACGCTGCCGAACGGGGCCACCAGCGGGCTGCCTGCCGCGTTCACGAAATGCACCGAGACCAGCCCGCTTTCCGCCGCCATCTCGGCCCAGTCGGCCACCCGGCCGATGTGTCCGGCATTGCGCAGCGCGACCGCGGACAGGCCCATCGCCTTGCACTTGTCGATGCCGATCTGCACTGCCTGCGGCGCGACGGTCTGGCCGAAGCCATATTTGCCGTCGACCACGGCCAGCACCGGCGTGTCGACCACCACTTCGATCTGCCGGTCTGCCAGGAGCATTCCTTCGCGCTGCATCTGCACATAGCGCGGGATGCGGGCGACGCCGTGGCTGTCATGGCCGGCGAGGTTGGCTGCGACCAGGTAATGGGCGACGCGTTCCGCCTCGGGGCGGGAGCACCCGGTAGCGGTGAAGACGTCGGCTGTGAGTTGTTGCAGGCGTTCGGGGGATATCGAGATCATGGGCGGCATGATACCGCGCCGCGCCGCTCACGCGGGCGGCCCGGCCGCGCCGCGTGGGCGATCGGCCGGGCCGGTTACTGCTTAACGGACAAGGATCAGCGATTCCAGGTCGCGTAGCCGCTGGAGTTGCCGTCGGCCCAGTTCACCTGCGTCACGCCGTTGAACGTGTTGTTGCCACTGAGGCCTTTGTACTTGCCGGTACCGCCGGTGTAGGTAAAGGTGCCGGGGCCTGCGCCACCGGGCCCGGGGGTGCCGGCATTCTGCCAGGTCAGGTAGGCCTGGTCGCCCTCGAGGTCGGTGACGATGCAATAGCCGCCCGCCGAACTCTTCTTGTTGTTGAAGTCGGCGTCGAACCAAGCCGGGCACTTTACTCCGGCGCGATGGAACATGCTGCCCGCACCTTTGTCGTTGAAGAACGTTCCGCTGAACTCACCGACCCAGTAGAAGTGGCCCTTCTCGATCTCGGTTGCCTTCCCCACACCGTACCAGCCGAACTCGCCGGTGACCTTGTCCGCAGCTTGGGCCGGCAGGGTGAGCCCGATGGCCATCGCCGCCACTACGGTTGCGACGGAGAGGTGGTTGGATGGGTGTGCAGCGGTACGGCGCTCCTTCAGTTGCATGGTTTCCTCCGTTACGGTTCGTATTGTTCCCATGGCTGGGCTGCCGGCTGACGCGTGGTCCACCGTAGCATCCCAGGGCGCAGGATACGTGCCGCGGGGTTACAGATTACTTACCGATAACGTCGACCTTCGCCTGCTGCGCCGGCGCCCCTCCTCGAGCAGGCTCCCGCCACCCCGTCAGCTTCGCTGCCATCCCTCCTCGGTCCAGCTCCCACCACCCCGCCTGCTGTGCAGGCACCCCTCCTCCGGGAGGAGGCGGAAACAATGTCTGCCTCTGTCCCACGCCTTCGGGGCGCACTGGGCGTATGATCTCGCTGCCCACAGACTGCATGCGACAGGAGGCTGGCATGTCCGACACACGCACCCGCACCGCGGCCGAACACGCGATCCCCGCGCGGGCGTTGCGGCAAGCATGGCAGACGGCGGTTGTTGCGCTGATCGGGCTGGTCATCCTGCTGGGGGTCGGCTTCGCGCCGCTGCACGCTCTCCACGACGCCGCGCACGACACGCGGCACAGCTTCAACTTCCCCTGCCACTGATCCAGTGAAGTGAAGCGCCTGCGGCATCTGCTGCTGGTGGGGTTGGTGGCGGGCGTGGTCGCCGGGTTGGCGGCGAGCGTGTTGCAGGCCTTCCTGGTCACCCCGCTGATTCTGGAGGCCGAGCGCAGCGAAGCGGTGCACCCTCCCGCCCCGGACTCGCAGCACGAAAGCCATGAGCACGAATCCTCGCCTCTGCAGCGCGGCGGCCTGACGTTCGTGTCGAACACGCTGGCCGGCATCGGCTTCGGCCTGCTGCTGGCGGCGGGCTACAGCCTGCGCGGCGCGGTGAACTGGCGCGCAGGGGTTGCGTGGGGGCTTGCTGGGTTCGCTGCCTTCTACCTGGCTCCCTCGATCGGGCTCCCGCCGAGTCTTCCCGGCAGCGACCTCGCGGAGCTGGGTGCACGCCAGGCGTGGTGGCTCGGGACTGCGGTGGCCACGGTAGTCGGTCTGGCGGTGCTGCTGCTGGGACGGCCGGGGTGGGCGAAGGGCCTGGGGGTCGCGCTGCTGATCGTCCCGCATCTCATCGGCGCGCCGCAGCAGGCGGCACGCTTCGGTCCGCCACCCGAGCTGGCGCAGACGTTCATCCTCTGGTCGGGCCTCGTCGCCGCCGTATTCTGGCTCGTGCTGGGCGCATCGTCCGGCTGGCTGTTCGCGAGGCTGGATCGTCGGATGCAGTAGGTCGCGCGTCGGGGGGGACGTTGCTGGGCCTGCTGGGGATCCGGCTGGCCGTTGGCCCGGCACGCGCCAGGCGGAGATAACCGACTTGCGGGGGTTCCTGACTGGGCGCTTAACCGCTGACCGAGACGCGGCGAGCGATGCGCTCCACCGCGGCCGGCTCGCCGTCGGGCTCCACCAGATCTTCGCGGTCCAACTCGCCGGGGCCACCCAGGAAGGACTGCGCTCGCACGTACTCCTGCTGCTCGGGGCCGTCCAGCGAACCCTGCCGCGCAGCCCGCACGCGATTGATCGCATCCTGTGCGCTGCAGCCAGCCTCCACCAGCAGACGCGCCGCCACCAGGCCGGCTCGGGTGCTGCCATCGCGGCAGTGCACGGCGATGCGGCCGCCGCGCCAGAGGATGCCGACAAGCTGTGGGGCGAGCGCGCGCCAGGCGTGCTCGAACGCAGGATCGGCCATGTTATGCGGGTGCAGGGGGACCTGGTGCCAGGCGATTCGATTCGCCTCCAGAAGGCTGGGCAGGGCCTTCACCCGCAGCCTGGCAAGCTCCAGGTCGTCGAGCAGAGTGATGAGCACTTCCGCACCCCAGCGGGCGATGGTCGCGACATCGCGCTCGAGCAGGCGTGCCGCCTGGTTGGGAATCGGCATCCCGCCCGCTCGACCGGGGCAGCAGGTGATCGCGATCTGGCCACGCGCACGCCCGGTGCCGACGATTGCGAGCGCAAAGCCCGATCTATCCCCGTTCATTGCGGCCCTCCTCCGGACTTGTTCTGGTCCCCATATGAAACCATAGCAGGGAGCGAGGCAGCGAAGCAACGGGGCAATGGCATTTTCATGACGCGTGTCTGCGCAGCGCGACGTCGTCGCTGCGCTACAATCGCGCGGACTCGCCTCGGGCCGGCGTACCCCCACCGCGCTCCTGCCGTCGGGCGCGTTTTCCGCTAGCCTATGTCGCGTCACCCCGGACCGATCGAGAGGAGGAGATGCAATGCCCTACGTGATCCAGACCCAGGACAAGCCCGACGGCGCAAAGATACGTGCCGAAACACGTCCCGCCCATGTCGAGTACCTGACCAAGCACAAGAGCAAGCTGCTGGCCGCCGGCGCGTTGATCAGCGACGACGGCACCGGCGGGCATGGCGGTGTGTTGATCGTGGACATCGACGATCGCGCCGAGGCCGAGCGCTTCATCAACGAGGATCCCTTCACCAAGGCCGGACTGTTCGCCAAGATCACGGTCACGCGCTGGCGGAAGGCCTTCTTCAACGGCGAGAAGCTGATCTGAGCGGCTCCGTCGCCGCGTTCGACACAAGCAGAACAAATCCGGGTCCGCGCCGGCCGGGCAACATCGGCCGGCCCGCGACCCGGCCGTGCTCCCCATGTGGATCGTCCAGCTGGCCCTGCGCCGGCCTTACACCTTCATTGTTCTCGCCCTGCTGCTGCTGATCGTCGGCCCCCTGACGATCCAGCGCACGCCGGTCGACATCTTCCCCAACATCGACATTCCGGTGGTGAGCGTCATCTGGCGCTACACCGGCCTGTCGTCGGAGGAGATGGAGGGGCGCATCGTCTCGTCCTTCGAGCGCGCGATGACGGCTACGGTCAGTAACATCGAACACATCGAATCGCAGACCACCAACGGCGTGGGGGTAGTGAAGGTTTTCTTGCACCAAGGCGCGAACGTTGAGGCCAGCCTGGCGCAGATCGTGGCGATTGCCCAGACCATGCTCTACACCTTCCCGCCCGCGGCCACACCACCGCTCGTCCTGCAGTACAACGCTTCCACGGTTCCGATTCTGCAGCTTGCCCTGTCCAGCAAGACGCTCGCCGAGCACGAGCTGTACGACCTCGCCAACAGCTTCATGCGCACACAGCTCGCCACGGTGCAGGGAGCGGTGTTGCCTTTTCCGTACGGCGGCAAGACGCGCCAGGTGATGGTGGATCTCGACCCGAAGGCGCTGCAGGCGAACAACCTCGGGCCGCAGGACGTGGTGGAGGCGCTCAGCCAGCAGAACCTCATCCTCCCCACCGGCACCGTCAAGATCGGATCGCTCGAGTACGACGTGGCGCTGAACGGCAGCCCGAAGAGCATCGAGGAGCTGAACGACTTGCCCATCCGCACGATGGCAGGCCGGGGCACCACCTACATCCGCGACGTCGCCCACGTGCGCGACGGCTTCCAGCCGCAGATCAACATCGTGCGACACGACGGCGAGCGGGCGGTCCTGCTCACCGTGATGAAGTACGGCCTCGCCTCCACGCTGGACATCGTGGACCGCGTGAAGGCGGAGCTGCCGCGCATGCAGGCCGGGCTGCCGCCGGCACTCATGATGCAGACCGCGCTCGACCAGTCGCTGTTCGTGCGCGCCGCGGTGGATGGCGTGATCTTCGAGGCGATCCTCGCCGCGTGCCTGACCGCGCTGATGATCCTGCTGTTCCTGGGCAGCTGGCGCAGCACGCTGATCATCGCGGTGTCGATCCCGCTGTCCATCCTCACCTCCATCGCGATCCTGTCCGCGCTGGGCGAGACCATCAACATCATGACTCTCGGCGGGCTGGCGCTCGCCGTCGGCATCCTGGTGGACGATGCCACGGTGGCTATCGAGAACATCAACCAGCATCTGGAACAGGGCAAGGGCCTGGAGCAGGCCATTCTCGACGGCGCGCAGCAGATCGCCGTCCCCACCTTTGTCTCCACGCTATGCATCTGCATCGTGTTCGTGCCCATGTTCCTGCTCACGGGCGTGGCGCGCTATCTGTTCGTGCCGCTGGCCATGGCGGTGGTGTTCGCCATGCTCGCCTCGTACTTCTTCTCCCGTACCCTGGTGCCGACGCTGGCCAAGTACCTGCTGCGCGGACACGAGCACGACGCGCAAGTCGCGCCGGGCCGCTGGGATCTGCCTGGGCGCCTGCACGTGGCTTTCGAGGCGGGATTCGCGCGGATGCGAGAGGGATATCGCAACTTGCTGGCGCGCTGCTTGAACGCGCCAGTGCCGTTCATTGGTACGGTGTTGGCCGGCTGCATCGTGTCGGCGGCGCTGGTTCCCTGGGTGGGACGCGACTTCTTCCCCACAGTGGATGCCGGGCAGTTCAAGCTGCACCTGCGCGCCAGGACGGGCACCCGGTTGGAGGAGACTGCCCGTCTCTGCGATCTGGTCGAGGGCCGGATCCGGAGCATCATTCCGGAGTCGGAGCTGGAGACCATCCTCGACAACATCGGTCTGCCGACGAGCGGCACTAACCTCACCTACAACAACTCCGGTACGATCGGCCCGGCGGACGCGGACATCATCGTGTCGCTCAAGAAGGGCCATCGCCCCACACAGGAGTACATCCGCACGCTCCGGGCTCAGCTGCCGCTCGAATTTCCCGGCGTCACCTTCTATTTCCTGCCGGCCGATATCGTCAGCCAAATCCTCAACTTCGGGCTGCCGGCGCCCATCGACATCCAGGTGATCGGTCGCACAGTCGAGGAGAACCGCGAGTTCGCAGTGAAGCTGCTGGAGCGGCTCAAGGGCGTAGAAGGCATCGCCGACCTGCGCATCCAGCAACCCTTCGATCAGCCCAAGCTCGACGTTACCGTGGATCGGACCAAGGCGCAGCAGGCCGGCTTCTCGTTGCGCGATGTGGGCAGCAACCTGCTCATCACGCTGTCGGGCAGCTTCCAGACCAATCCGACCTTCTTCCTCAACCCGAAGAACAACGTCACCTACCAGGTCATCACCCAGGCCCCACAGTACCGCATGGATTCGCTGCAGGCCTTGGCGAACATCCCCCTCAGCAGCAAGGGCGCGCAGCCCGACATCCTGGGCAGCTTCGCCAGCGTGAGCCGCGGCACCGAGCGGGCGGTAATCAGTCATTGGAACGTGCAGCCGGTGATCGACCTGTTCGGCGGTGTGCAGGGCCGCGACCTGGGTGGAGTTGCCGACGACGTCACGAGAATCGTCGACGACAGCATGAAGGACCTGCCGAAGGGCTCGCGCCTGATCATGCGCGGGCAGATGGAAACCATGCTCTCGTCGTTCAACGGGCTGCTGTGGGGGCTGGCGTTCGCCATCGTTCTGGTGTATCTGCTAATGGTGGTGAACTTCCAGTCCTGGCTCGACCCCTTCATCATCATCACCGCGTTGCCGGCGGCGTTGGCCGGCATCGTGTGGATGCTGTTCGTCACCCAGACCACCATCAACGTGCCGGCGCTCACCGGAGCCATCATGGCCATGGGGATCGCCACGGCCAACAGCATTCTGATGGTGAGCTTCGCGCGCGAGCGCCTGCGCGGCGGGGACGATGCGATCACCGCGGCCATCGAGGCCGGGTTCAACCGCCTGCGGCCGGTGCTGATGACCGCACTTGCGATGATCATCGGCATGCTGCCGATGGCGCTGGGCCTGGGGGAGGGCGGCGAGCAGAACGCACCGCTCGGACGCGCGGTGATCGGGGGCCTGCTGTTTGCCACGGTGGCGACACTGTTTTTCGTGCCGGTGGTGTTCGCGCTGATCCACGGCTGGCGCGGGCGCGC
>Ga0105107_10003732_pt1 | contig 10169 bp, 8 predicted proteins | sample PPLLaktember2015_6_FD_79335 | JGI IMG/M metagenome (GOLD analysis project Ga0105107, IMG submission 79335) | Freshwater sediment microbial communities from Prairie Pothole Lake near Jamestown, North Dakota, USA - PPLs Lake P8 Core (1) Depth... | ecosystem: Environmental > Aquatic > Freshwater >...
GTAGATGTGCGGGACGCCGAACTTGTCGCGGATGATGCGGGCGTCGTAGGTCGCGGCTGCCTCGCGCGCCTTTGCGGGATCGAAGGCTGCGAGTTTGGCTTCGGGCGCAGAACAGGCTGCGAGAGCCATGAACGCCGCGCCAGCGAGCGTCGAGTTCCGGAAGGTCACGGCGTTCTCCCCTTTGTGTTTTGCCGAGAGACTAGCGGGTTTTGGCGCCGGCGCCAAAGCTGGGACCGCCGGGCGCCTGCCCGGCAGTCGCTGCGGAGCAGCGAAGCTGGTTGTCGTAGAGGTGGTCGCGTCGTTACACGACGCGCTGCCAGGCAGGCGCTTGGCGGTCCCGGATTAGAAGTCTTTCTCGCCTACGCGTTTCAGCACATACGCCGCGAATTCCGACAGCGTATCATCCCTTGCGCCCATCACCACGATGACGTCGCCGGGCTGGGCTAGGTCGACCAGCTTGTCGCCGCAGGCGGGGCGGTCGGGGAGGGCGAAGGCGGTTCCGCCGCGGGCGGTGACGCCTTCGGCGATGACGGCGGAGCCCATGCTGCGATCCACCGTGCCGCCGAAATAGGCGGGCTCCGGCATCAGGAGGATGTCCTGCGGGCCGAGATCGCGCGCAAACATTTCGATGAACTCGTCCTTCATCTGGCGGATCGGGCCGTAGCCATGCGGCTGCCACATGACGAGAAGCCGGCCGGGAAACTGGTGAAGCGTGGCGAGGGTGGCGGCGATCTTGTCGGGGTTGTGGCCGAAGTCGTCGATGACGGTGATGTCTTTCGCTGTGCCGACGACTTCAAGGCGGCGGCGGATGCCGACGAAATTCATCAGGGCCATGGTGGCTTCGCGCAGGCCCAGCCCGCAGGCGCGGGCGGCGGCGATGGCGGCGAGGCCGTTGGAAAGGTTGTGGCGGCCGGGCGTCTGCAGGCAGACGCGCTGCTTCTCGCCGGTCGATTTCTCGGTGACGATGCAGGACTGGCCGTCGGCCGCGTTGACGATGTCGGAGACGGAGAAGTCGGCGTTCGTGTCGGTCAGAGAATAGGTGTACGCGTTGGGATGCCTGATCTGATCGGCGAGCCGACGCGTCTCGTCATTGTCGAGGTTGAGGATGGCGACTTTGGCCTTGGAGACGAAGTCCGTGAAGAGACGGCGCAGTTCGTCCATCGACTTGTGGTCGAGCGCGATGTTGTTGAGCACCGCGATGGTGGGATTGTAGAGCGCAATCGAACCGTCGCTCTCGTCCACCTCGGCGACGAAGATATCGCCCTCGCCGACGATGGCGGAGGCGAAGGGTGCGTCGCCCGCGACGAAGTTCTTCATCACCGCGCCGTTCATGACGGTGGGATCGCGGCGCGTGGCGTAGAGGATCCAGCCGATCATGCCGGTGACGGTGGACTTGCCGGAAGTGCCGCCGATGGCGACGCTGACTTTCGATCCGTTGACGAGCTGGGCGAGGAGCTGCGGGCGGGTGATGCTCGGCGCCCCGACACGTTTCGCGGCCACAACATCGGGCACCGTGTCCTCGATGGCGGCGGAGACGACCAGGAGCTGGTCCTTGCTGACGACGCCGGAGCCATCCTGCGCGTGGAGCTTGATGCCGCGGGCTTTCAGGAATTCGAATTTGGAGGCGGTGCGGCCGGCATCCAGCGAGCGGTCCGATCCTTCGACGTCGTATCCCCGCGCGCGGACGATCAGGGCGAGGGGCAACATTCCGCTGCCGCCTATGCCGCAGAAGAAGTAGGGTCCGGAATGGGCGAGGGGCGAAGCGGACGGTAAGTCTGACATGATTGCGATGTCTCAGCGGGGAATGCATGGGGTCAAGTGAAAAGACGTTCCGCATTGGCCTGGTGGCGCCGGGCGGGCGAATGGCCGAATCCGTTGCCGCCCAGGCAAAGGCGGTTGCGCGCAAGACCTATGGCGACAAGGTTGAGCTGAAGTTTCATCCGCAGTGCTTTCTTTCGTCCGGCCACTTTGCGGGGGACGACCGCCAGCGGACGCAGGCGCTGGTGGAGATCGGCAACGATCGCGAGATAGACGCGGTATGGTTCGCGCGCGGCGGCTATGGTGCGTGCCGGGTGGCGGAGGAGGCGATACCACAGCTCGGCGATGCAGCGCGCAGGAAGGCATGGCTCGGATACTCCGATGCGGGCTTCCTGCTGGCGGGGCTTTTCAAGGCAGGCTTCAAGCATGTCGCGCACGGGCCGATGCCGGTGGACCTGGTGCGCGAGGACGAAGGCGCCGCGATGAAGCGCGGGCTGGCGTGGTTGGTCGACCGCGATCCGCGCGCTCTGGAAGAGGGGCTCGGCGGGAAGCCGAGTCTGGCGTTCAATCTCACCATCCTATCGCAGCTTCTCGGCACGCCGCTGGAGCCGGATCTTTCGGGGCGTGTGCTGCTGCTCGAGGATGTGGGCGAGTACATGTACCGGATCGACCGGTACTTCTTTCATGTCACCTCGAACCCCAACGTGCGTCGTTGCGCCGGGATCAGGCTGGGCCGGTGTTCGGCCGTGCCGAAGAACGACCCGGACTTCGGAATGGACGAGGAAGAGGTTGCGCGTTTCTGGTGCGAGCGATCCGGCATTCCCTATCTCGGCCGCGCCGACATCGGCCATGACAGCGACAACAAGGTTGTGCCGTTCGGCTGAGCCAGAAAGAACCAACCGCGCGATTCACCATCATGGGACAAGCGAGCGATCGCGAGGCTGTTTCGTGCGCAGGGGGAATTAGGCGTCGCATCGAGGCGCCGTGGGCCTTGCGATCGCTGCGTCTGCAAGCCGTTAGGTAAATTCGCGCACGAGGCGCGGCCAGTCTGGCTCGATGGCGCCTCGATTGCTTCCTCAATCGCAAACCCTCGGGGAACACGTAGTGGCGCCTGCCCGACAGACCGTTGAGTCGCAAAATTTCGTTTTGCTCGACGGCTTGCGTGGGCTCGGCGCAGCGCTGGTGCTGGTCGGCCACATCCTTCTCGTTCTTGGTCCGGTTGTGGTGCCCGGCGGCGCCGTGATTGTCGACCTGTTTTTCCTGCTTAGCGGCTTCGTCATCGCGTTTTCGTACGAACCGCGGTTTGCGACGGGCATGCGCGCCGGCGAATTCATGATGCACCGGATCGTGCGGCTCTATCCGCTCTACCTGCTCGGAATGGTGCTGGGGTATCTGCTGTTGCTGGCGATGGCGATCGGCGATGCGGACGGCGCCGAGCGCAGCTGGACATTCACGCTACAGCTCATTCCCGAAGTCTTCGTCCTGCCGGCCCCGGCGGTCCTGGGCAACCACGACGCCTATCCGCTCAATGTTCCGGCGTGGACATTGTTCTTCGAGCTCCTGGTCAACCTGGTGTACGTGCTGGCCTTCCGCTGGCTACGCGACACGCGCGTGCTCGCCGTCGTCACGGTGCTGTGCGCCCTCGCGCTGGTTGCAACGGTCATGACCTTCGGCAGCATCGACGCCGGGTCGCGATTGTCGGACTTCTGGGCCGGGTTCGGCCGCGCAGGATTCGGCTTCTTCGCCGGCGTTCTCTGCTACCGGCTGCTCGGCAGGCCGACGACGACGCGGCGGCCGGTCAGCTGGTGGGCGCTGGTGGTGCTGGTGGCGATTCCAGTAGCCTGCTTCCTGCCGGCGACGCCGGAGCTTCGTCCCCTCGTCGATCTCACCATGGCTATCGGCCTCGGCATGCCGCTGCTCTACATTTCGCAATCGATCGAACCGCCCAAACAGTTCGTGCGTCTCTTCACCATGGGGGGACGGATTTCCTACGCCATCTACATCCTGCACTGGCCCTTCCTCGAAGTGGCGCGGCACGCAACCTGGCGTTGGCCGAACCTCGCCGAGATGGGACCGGTGCTGGGGGGAATCATCTTCCTGATCGTGCTGCCCTTCGCCTATTTCGCCGAAGGCTATTGCGACCGTCCGGTGAGACGCTGGATCGTTGCGAAGCTCAGGCAGCGTGCTGCATCTCGCAAACTTCTGGCCGCCGCGAAGTCCGACCCGGGTGCCGCTTTCGCCGAGTAGCGCTACTGCGCCACCCAGCCGCCGTCGATCGACAGCGCGGCGCCGTTGATCTGGTTGGCGGCCTCGCTGGTGAGGAAGACGGTCAGCGCAGCGATATCCGAGACCTTCACGAACTCCTTGGTGGGCTGCGCTGCCAGCAGGACGTCCTTCACGACGGCTTCCTCGGATATGCCGCGGGCCTTCGCGGTGTCGGCGATCTGGTTCTCGACCAGCGGCGTGCGGACATAGCCGGGGCAGATCGCGTTGACGCGGATGCCGAACTGCGCGCCCTCCAGCGCGGTAGCCTTGGTGAAGCCCAGCAGGCCGTGCTTGGCCGCGACATAGGCCGACTTGAACGGCGAGGCGACCAGGGCGTGGGCGGACGCGATGTTGATGATGCGGCCCCATTTGCGTGCTTTCATCCTGGCGAAGGCGAAGCGCGTGGTGTGGAAAGCGGCGTTGAGGTTGAGATTGATGATGAGGTTCCATTTCTCGACGGGGAAATCCTCGACCGGCGAAACGTGCTGCACGCCGGCATTGTTGACCAGGACATCGACCGCCCCGAGCGCTCCGCGCGCGGTCGCGAACATGGCCTCGATCTCGTCCGGCTTCGTCATGTCCGCGGGTGAATAGAGGCATATCACCTTGTTCTCGGCTTCGATCGAGGCGCGGATCTTTTCGATCGCCGCAGGATCGCCGAAGCCGTTGATGACGACGTTGCAGCCCGAGGCCGCGAGCGCCCGGGCGATGCCTTCGCCGATGCCGCTGGTTGAGCCGGTGACGATGGCGACGCGCGCGGTCATGGGAGGTTTCCTTTTTGGGAGAGCCCTTGTCGCGCCGTGACCTTGCGGAAGCAAGGCGGGATATTGCCGCCGCGCTGGCGACGATTGCCAATGCTGAAACGCAAGATGAGAGTCGTCCAGCTGGCGGGTGACGGCCAGAAGACATTCTTGTATTATCCGAAGTTCATCTGCGGGGGGCGGCATGAGATGTCTCGCCATTTGGACTGCTGCATGGGCTGCCGCCGCACTTTCAGCGTGTGCGGGGCTCGATAAACCTGGTCTCAAAACGTACGAAGAAACCCGGGCCGCAATTGTCGTCACGACCGACGGGGCGACCGGAGTTGTAACGGCGAGTTCAGAGTTGGCGGCGAGGCAGGAAATCAGGATTTCCGATATCGGCGTCGCCTCCATGGATGAGAGCGGGTTGTTCGGTGCGCCTGTCAATTCTCAGCGACGTCGGGAGACGGTGTTCGTGCAGGTGGATCGCAAACCCGCCGGTGTGAGGCAGGTCTACATCGTTCACCGCCGGAACTACCCGATTTCGGATACCGAGCTGCAAACCAAGCCATGGACAGATACCGACCTGGATCGCACTGGCTTTGTCGGCGAGCCGTGGCGCGAGGTTCCGTGGGAGCTGGTGGAGTTCAGATATGAATGCCCCGGCTCGCTGCTGAACTGCACCAGGTACTCGACAAACCGGCTCAAACTGTCGTCGGAAGATGTGCGAGCGCTGCTTCAAGAGAACAGGGACGAGATTCGAGTGTCCTTCGGCGAGTCAAAGATCGTCAGCTGGCGCCTTGACGCTCACGAGCTGCTCGCCGCGCTCGATGCCGTGGATGCGACGAACCAATTCCGTTCACCAGCCTGACGTCAGCGATATCGATAATCGAAAAAAATAATCGCGCAAACCCTTGTAGCAGCTGAGGGAGTGGGCACGTAATGTCGTATGGCGCTGCGCCTCCCCACGCGGCGCGGATGGAGGGATCAGGATGGCGGATGTTCCAGTAAAAGCGAGCCCGACGGCGCTTCAGTATCTCGACAAGGCGATGGGTTCGTTGCGGCAGCTCGGCCTGCTGCCCGAGAAGAAGGGCGATCCCGCGCCGGTGGTGGCGCTGCTGAACCAGATCACCGACCTCCAGCCCGACAAGGTGACGGCCATAGCGCGCACGCTCGACCAGGCGTCGCACTTCAACGACGTGGTGCGCGAGCATGTGTCGGCGATCACGGTTGGCGAGCGCTATGAGGGCATCTCGACCGCATTCAATTCGATCCGCGACGACGCCAAGGCGCTGGTCGACCAGTATGCCGACGGCAAGATCTCCACGATGGAGCGAATCTCGAACGCCTGGATGAAGATGACGCGCGGCGACATTGCGGCGCGCTTCGGCAAGATCAAGAACCTCTATCTCGAAGTGCAGAAGGAAACCAAGCTGCAGATCGAGAAAGAGCACCTCATTCTCGAAGCCTATATGGATTTCCGCGGCGCGATGAAGCAGTCGGAAGTCATGGCGCTCGACGTGCTGAAGACGGCCGAGGGGAAGCTGGAAGAAGCCAAGGCGAAGATGACGGCGGCGTCCGAGAAGGTCGCCGCCTATGCGGGAACCGATCCGGCCGAACGCGCTACGCTTGAACTCGCGCGCGACGAGGAGCTGCGCAGGCTTCAGGCCGAGGAGAAGCGCTATCAGGTCGCAAAGGACCTCTCGGACAATCTGACGGTCGGCTACAACACCTCGGAAGTGATCATGGCGCGGCTGGTGCAGACCACCAACGCCAAGGAGCGCATCTACTCCCAGTCGGTGTCGTTCTTCGGCACCAACGAGGTGGTGCTGACCGCGCTGACCGCCACCTTCACCGGCATGCATGGGCTTCATGAGTCCACGCAGACGCTGGAAGCCATGAAGAAGGGCGTCGACCAGTCGCTCGAAGTGCTCGCCGAGATTGGCGGCAAGGTTCAAGAGGCGGCGCTCAAGGCCGGCTATGGCCCGACGATTTCGGCCGCCGCCGTCAAGAAGCTGGTCGACTCGGTCGTCTCCTATCAGGAGCGCTCCATCGCCATCGTCGCCGAGATGCGCAAGCTGGCGACGCAGAACTCGGCCGAAATCCGTGACGCAGTGGAAGATGGCAAGAAGCGCATGGCGCACCTCATTGAACAGGGCGCAGCTGCCGCGCTGACCATCAAGACGACATGAGCGATACTGCCGTACCGGCGCGAGCGGAGCCCAAAGCTCCGGTCGCGCCATCAACTGCCAGCGGGGAACCCCGCAAGCTGGACGACGTGCTGCTGGCGATGGACGTGGTGGACACGCTGCGCCACCGTACGCGTGTCGTCGACATGGAGCTGGACGCCGACGTTCGCGAAAAGCAGCTCATCGACCGGCTGAAGGAAATCTACGGCGCGCAGGGCATCGATGTGCCCGAGAAGATCCTGAAGGACGGCGTCAAGGCGCTGGCCGAACAACGCTTCGTCTACCAGCCGCCGGAGAACACGCTCCCGGTGAAGCTGGCCAAGCTCTATGTCAGCCGCAAGCGCTGGGCGCCGGCGGCGATGACTTTCACGGGCGCTATCGTGGCGCTGGTCGTCGGCTGGCAGGTGTTCTGGGCGATCCCGCAGGCGAATGCGTGGAGCAGCATGCCGGCGGAGATCACGAAACTTTCCGCGGATGGCCAGGCGCTCGCCGTAGATCCGGCAGTCGATACGCAGATACAGGCGCTGGAGCGCGCCGGCCTGGCGGCTGTCGCGGCGAAGGACCAGGGCAGGGCGCGCGCACAGCTTGCTTCGCTGAAGGACATCAACGGCCAGCTGGCCGCCGAATACGATGTGCGCATCGTCTCGCGGCCCGATGAGGATACCGGCTTTTATCGCACGCCCAACGACAACCCGGCTGGCAGGAACTACTACCTCGTCGTCGAGGCCGTGCCGCCGGGCGGCGGCCTGATCAAGGTTCCGGTCCGCAACGAGGAGACGCAGAAGACCGAACGCGTCGACAAATGGGCGCAGCGCGTGACGGAGGCGACGTTCGACAAGGTGAAAGCGGAAAAGATGGGCTCCGGGCTCATCTCCAACGACGTCCTTGGCCACAAGACGCGCGGCGAACTCGAGCCGAAATATGACGTGCCGACGCCGGGTGGAGCGATTACGCAATGGTAAGCCAGGCGGATCTCATCACCGGGCGCGACGCGCTGCACAGGCTGGACGAACTCGCCGCCTCGGCGCGCGGGGAGTTCGACGCCGCGGCGCGCGGCGCCGACAGCCATTCGCGCCGCCGCGCCGATCTCGCACGGCTCAAGGCGGAAGGCTATCGCACGCTGGCGGCGATGCGGATCGACGTGATCAAGGCCGGCGCCGACGCAAAGCTCGATGCGGCGGAGAAGGAAGCTGAGCGGCTGCTGGCGGATCACGACAGGTTTCTCGCGAGCATCGACGGCGAGGTCGAGAAGGCCGCCGCCGCTTTGGCCGACGCCGAGGCGAAGCGCCGGGCGGGCGAGGTGGAATCCGATGCCGCGCTCGCCGTTTACGAGGAGCTGACGGCAAAGGTCGAGAAGCAGCTCGAATCCGATCCGGCCTATCAGCAGCTGCACCAGGTGCTCGAGAACGCGAGATCGGTGACGACGCGTTCGATACAGAAGCTGGAGCTGGCGAAGACTGACCGCCAGGCCAAGAGTAAGCCCTACGAAACCGATCCGCTGTTCTCCTATCTCTGGCAGCGCAAGTTCCGCACGACGGAATACCGCGGCGGCGGGCTGACGCGCATGCTCGACAACTGGGTCGCCAAGCTGTGCCGCTATGACGAAGCGTATCTCAACTATGCGCGTCTGACAGAGCTGCCGGACCGCATCGCCGAACACCTCGCCAACATGAAGCTGGAGGAGGCCAAGTCCGAAGCCGCGATCGAACGTTTCGAGGCGCAGAAGCTGGAAGAGGCGGGAGCGGGCAAACTGTCGGCAGCCCTCGACCAGTCGAAGGCGAAGCTGAAAGCGCTGGACGTCGAGCTGACATCCGCCGAAGCGCGGCATTCCCAACTGCGCAAATCGCAGGAGCAGGCTGCGAGCGGAGATGCGGGGCCATCGGAGCAGGCGCGCAGCGTGATCGAAGCGGCGTTGTCCCGGGCCAGTTTTCCGGATCTCCGCGTGCTGGCGGCCGAGACCACGTCGCCGGATGATGACCGCATCGTCGATGCGCTCATCAAGCTGCGCACCGAAGAGCTGCAGATGGAAGTGAACTGGCGCAATGTGGAGGCGCTGCCCGCGCGCCGCCGCGCCGGCGCCGATACGCTGGAGCAGGTGCGCGGACGCTTCAGACAGGCGGGCCTGGACAGTCCCTATGTGCTGCTGTTGCGCGGCGCGTTCGAGGCTGCGGTGCAGGCCTATGGCCAGGGTCCCGCGCCGGACGGCGAGCGGCTCTGGCGCGCCATCACCGCCACCGTGCGGCAGGCGCCGATGCAAGGTGACAGTTATTTCGGGGGCAGGCGCAGGCGCGAGAGCATCGGACTGCCTGATGGCGTGGTCGGCGGTGTGGTCGGCGCCATCGTCAACGAAGTGATCCGCGAAGCTGTCCGCGGTGGCGGGCGCGGTCGTTGGGGCGGTGGTTGGGGTGGCGGCGGCGGCAGTTGGGGCGGTGGTGGTCGCAGCGGAGGTTTTGGCGGCGGTGGGTTCAAATCCGGCGGCGGCTTTGGCGGCGGCGGTTTCAAGACCGGCGGGAAGTTCTAGCGATGGCCGCGCGCGCCGAGCGGCTGGCGTGGCGCGATGCAGGCCGGCGCAAGGTCGGTTTGAGCGATCTCAAGATCTGAGAACTCGTCTGGGCGGGTGACGACCGGCTCATCGCGCCGGAGTGCGTCGCACACACGTCAAGGTCTATGTCGTGTCGCTTGCGCAACCACTTGCAAAGCAGCCTCTGCCGTCGACCGATGAATTCCGCGATTTCGGCGTCGAAGGCGCCGAGACGAGTTCTGGCGCATCAGCTTCGACGAAACGCTGATGTGAGTGCGCGCATCGTTGCCTCGGGCTGCGCGCGTCGCTACGACTGCAGGAGGAGGAGACAGCCAGGGAGACGAGGATGGAGCGGTCTTCGGACTGGAGTCGTCGTGCTCTGATCGGCGCAGGCGCCGCGTTGCCGATGCTGGGGTGCGCCAGTGAGCCGGGCCCCGCACCGCAGCCTTCGACGCCGCAGCCATCGCCAGCGCAACCCTCGCCCGCGGCGCAGCCGGTCGTCTCGTCATTTCCCCTGATCATCGATACGGCGACCGACACGCGCCCCTATCTCGCAGCGCTGAAGGCGCTCGGGGTGCGGGCGATCTTCCGCTACTACGCGCTGCAGGCGCAGCCGGAGGTTCCGCAGAAGCAGCTGACCGTGGCGGAGAAGGACGCGATCCTCGACGCCGGCTTCGCGATCGGATCGGTCTACCA
>Ga0105107_10003733_pt1 | contig 10169 bp, 7 predicted proteins | sample PPLLaktember2015_6_FD_79335 | JGI IMG/M metagenome (GOLD analysis project Ga0105107, IMG submission 79335) | Freshwater sediment microbial communities from Prairie Pothole Lake near Jamestown, North Dakota, USA - PPLs Lake P8 Core (1) Depth... | ecosystem: Environmental > Aquatic > Freshwater >...
GGGCGAGGACTTCGCGGCGATCGTCGACGTCGGGCCGCGGCCCGTGCCGTACGAGCACGACTGCAATCAGGCCTGTCGCGAGGACCTGCAGCGCTTCGTGCACGACGAGCTGCTGCGGCGCTGGGTCGAGCTCGTGACGACGACGGTGCGCGCGACGGATCCGGATCACCTGCTCGCATCACCGCGCATGGCGCTGACGAATTCGTCCCGCTACCGGTTCTGGGCCGGCGCGAGCTCGAGTGCGCCCGACCAGTGGTACGACGAGCCCGGCACGCCGGTGCCGACCGACGCCGACGACGTCGTGTACTGCCCGTACGACCTGCTCGCGCGCACCGGCGACGCCGGCTTCGATCTGATCGCGGTGAACGTGTACGAGGGCGCGGCGCAGTTCGAGGAGCCGTGGCTCGGCGACGGCTTCCGCAAGCTGCACGAGCGCTCGGGGCTGCCGATCGTCGTCAGCGAGTTCAGCGTGCGCGCCCGCATCGACGGCTGGTCGAACCTGGGCGGTGCCGGGTCGTTCGTGCCCGACGACGACGAGACCGACGACCAGATCCAGCGCGGTGCCTACTACCGCAGCCAGATCGAGCAGTTCGCTGCGCATCCGTTCGTGCTCGGCGCGTCGTGGCACGCGTGGAGCGATCGCTACGACAGCGGCGATCCTGCCCACCAGATCGACATGGGCCTCGTGCAGTGCGACGACCCGGCGCGCGGCTTCGTGGCGGGCGAGCGCTGGAACGAGATCGACGACCGCATCGCCGACACGAATTGCACGATCATGGATCGGCTGGCCGAGCTCACGGGGCTCTGATCACTCCCAGCAGAACGACAGCTCCGGGCCGGCGCGCAGCTCGAAGAGGGCCTCAGCGCGTCGGCGCCGGGACGCCGCCACGGACCGCCGGCGAGGGTGTATCCTGGAGGGGCGACTTGGCGGGGCGCTCGGCTCGCGCTATACCCCGCGCGCGACGGTCATGAATGCCGCGTCCCCACGGGCTGCTGGGCTGCGACACCGCCACGGTGCCGGCCCGGGCACGCGCCGGCGGCGGGGCATGCCGAGCTGGCTGTCGCGGCTCACGCTGTTCGTCGCCCTCGCGTTCGGGGTGCTGGGCCCGGTTCGGGCAGCGCCGCAGGAAGCGGAGACCGAAGAAGTCGTCGAGGGCGACCGCGCGGAGACCGAAGCGACCGCCCACGCGCGCACGGTAGTACGAACGTCGCGCCGCGGCGAGCGCCAGGATGGACCGGCGAAGCAGGGCATCGCGCTCGCGCACGTCCTCGTCGACGGCGCGGACGCGAGCATCGCGATTCCGCGTCCGCGGTGGTTGCGACCGCGGCGCGTGAGCGTGCCCGACGACGGCGATCCGCTGGGTTGATGGATGCGTCGCGGCGCGGCGGCACCTCGGTGCTGCCGCGGTCGTGATCGTTCGTCCCCGGTCGTCCGTGCGCTCCAACCCTTCGTCGAACGCGGTGTCGCCACGCGCACCGCCCCGTCTCCATGCCGAACCAACACACGCCCAGAGATCGTCTCGATCCTTCCTCCCGGCGCGGTCCGATCCGCAGCTCGAGATACGCGCTGCCGAAGACGCACCGCGCCTTCCGCTGGCACCTCGGCATCCCCGACCTCGTGCGGCAGTGGCGAGCGCTGATGACCAGCCGCTTCCTCGTCCGCGACACGGTCGCGGGCGTGACGGTCGCCTTCGTGGCGGTACCGCTGTCGATGGCCATCGCGCTCGCGAGCGACGTGCCGCCCGCGGCCGGCCTCGTCACGGCCGTCGTCGCCGGTGCGCTGTGTGCGGTCTTCGGCGGCGCACCGCTCGGTGTCAGCGGTCCGGCCGCGGCCATGGCAGTGCTCGTGGCGTCCGTCGTCGAGGAGCACGGCATGGGCGGGCTGGTCGTCGCGAGCCTGATCGCCGGCGGGCTGCAGCTGCTCACCGGCGTCTTCGGGCTCGGTCGCATCGCCCGCCTGGTCCCGTTGCCGGTCATCGCCGGCTTCACCGCGGGCATCGGCGTCGTGATCCTGGTCGGCCAGCTCCCGCGCGTGCTCGGCTTGCCGCCGCCGGATCAGGCCCACGTGATCGATGTCGTCACGCACATCGGCGAGCTGTTCGAGCACGCCGATGCCGCGGCGGTCGTGCTCGCGCTGGGCACCCTCGCGATCGTGTTGATCTCCGCGCGTCTGTCCCCGCTGGTCCCGGGGCACCTCATCGCTGTCGTGCTCGCGACCGTCGGGGCGGTCTGGCTCGGCCTCGGGGTCGAGCGCGTGGGTGCGCTGCCGGACTCGATCTTCTCGGTGCCGGCGTTGCCGGATCGCATCGACGACTGGCGCTCGCTGCTCGGCAACGGGGTGATGCTGTACGCGCTCGCGTCGCTCGAGACGCTGCTCTCGTGCAGCGCGACGGATCGATTGGCCAAGACGGCGCCGCACGACTCCGATCAGGAGCTCATCGGGCAGGGCATCGGCACGCTCGCCTCGGTGGCGCTCGGTGGGATTCCGCCGACCTCCGTCATCGCGCGTTCGAGCCTCAACGTCGCGGCCGGTGGACGCACGCGGCGTTCGGCCTTGATCCACGCGCTCGTCGTCGCCGTGCTGGTGGCCGCGTTCGCGCCGATGATGGCTCTCGTGCCGATCCCGGCCCTGGCCGGCATCCTGCTCGCCGTCGCGTTCCGCATGATCTCGGTGCGCGAGCTCGTGTACCTGTGGCGGAACAGCCGCAGCGAGGCGCTCATCTACCTGCTGACGTTCTCGGCGATGGTCGCGTTCGATCTCGTGGCCGGCGTGCAGGTCGGTCTCGTGATCGCGTTCGTCATCGCAGCCCTCCGACTCGGTCGTACCGATGCGCGGGTGATGTCGCTCAGCCAGACGGGCGGACCGTACCGCCTGGCGCTCGCCGGTCCGCTCACGTTCATGGGCCTCGATCGCATCGACAGCCTGCGCGCGCGGCTGTCGGAGATGGACGTGACCTGCGGGGCGATCCTCGACATGCGCGAGGTCCCCACGCTCGACGTCACGGCCCTGGACGCACTCGTCGGTCTGTTCGAGGACCTCGACGCGCGCGGTTGTGCCATCGCGATCCTGCACGAGGGGCGCGGGGTGCCGGAGGCGCTCGCGAGCGTCGACCGAGAGGGCAAGTGGACGAGTCGCCTGGTCTCGACGGAGGACGAGGCCATGCGCATGCTGGGCAGCGCGCAGACCGTCGCGCCCTTCGATCGGCTCCTCGAAGGCGTCGATCGGTTCCGCAACGTCGCGCGCCAGCGCTATCGCGGACTGTTCACGCGTCTGGCGGAAGGCCAGTCTCCGCACACGCTGTTCGTCACGTGCTCCGACAGCCGTGTCAGTCCGTTGCTGGTCACCGGCACCGAGCCCGGCGAGGTGTTCGTCCACCGCAACGTCGGCAACATCGTCCCTCGCAGCGGCGCCGATGCGATGCCCGCCGAGGGCGCCGCGGTCGAGTATGCCGTCGGTGTGCTCGGCGTGAAGCAGATCGTCGTCTGCGGGCACTCGAGCTGCGGTGCGATGAACGCGATCCGCAACGGGGCGATCCCACCCGAGCTGCCCAGCGTCGCGAAGTGGCTCGGCGACGCGCGCGGGGTGCTCGACCGCGTGCCGCCGGGCGCCTCCCCCGATGCGATGGCCCGGATGAACGCGCTCATCCAGGTCGAGAACCTGCGCAGCTACGACATCGTGCGACGCAAGCTCGAGAGCGGCGAGCTGACGCTGCATGCGTGGTTCTACGACATCGGCAGGGCAGAAATCGAAGCCTGGGATCCGGAGAAGAGCGGGTTCTCACCGCTGTCGCCAGCGCAGACGCGGGCCGATGTCGGCGTCCGCGTACCCCCCGATGCGCGGCCGGTGCAGGCGGTCGAACCAACGGTAGAACCAACAGAGCGGGAACCGGACGACATGCACGAGGCATCCGCCTGATCGCCGCGGCCGACGGCAAGCACACGTCCCGCTTCGAACGACCCCCTTGAAAGGCGGTTGTCGCGGCGGTATGTTGGGCGGAACGATGTCGCGCCCATTGGCGATGGTGCTGGCGTTCGTCGTCGGGTTGCTGCTCCGCGGCCACCACGACGCGGCGATCGGTCACGACGCCTTCCATGCGCTGCAATCGGTCGAACAGGGGGATATCTCCGCGAATTCGGAGCGCCGCACGAGCGTCGCGCCGAGGATCGCCACCCCGCGGGCGGACGAGCGATCGACGCCCGACGACGCCGACGACCTGTTCGTCACCCGTGCTCCGGGTCTCCACCTCGCGGTGGCGACCGGCCGGATCGCGGTCGATCGGCACGCCGATCGGCATCGACCCGTTCGGCTCCTGACGGACGCGCAGCCGCGCGGTCCGCCGCACGATCCGACATAGCGCCGCGTCTTCGCGCGCATCGAGTGTCGTGGTTCGTCCGACGGTGACATGCCGTCACGCGCGGACCGTCGACGTTGGATGACGCCCGAGCGCCCGGCGCATCGCTGCGCGCGAACTCTCGCCCGCCGTCCGCTGCTCGTCACGAGCCGCGGATCGGAGCCAGGGCGGTGACCTCGTCGTCGTCGGAACCGTGCGTCCATGCTCCAAGCCCTCCTGCGTCACTGCATCCAGCGGCGGTATGCCGCCATCCTCGTCACGCTGCTGATCGCGGCGTTCGGCGTGCACGCGTACTCGCGCACGCCGGTCGAGGCGTATCCCGACGTCACCAACGTCCAGGTCGAGGTCGTCGCGACCCTGCCCGGGCTCGCGCCCGAGGAGATGGAGCGCCAGGTCACCATCCCGCTCGAGCGCGCCCTGAACGGCAACCCGGGCATGACCATGATGCGCAGTGAGAGCGGCTTCGGTCTCACGATCATCTGGTGCGTGTTCGAGGACGGCATGGACAGCTTCGAGGCGCGCACGCGTACCGCCGAGCGCCTGCTGCAAGCGGAACTGCCGGAGCTCGCCGACGTGCGGCTGACACCCGATGCCACCCCGCTCGGCAAGATCTACTACTACCGCCTCGTCAGCGATCGTCACGACCTCTACGAGCTGCGCTCCGAGCAGGAGTGGACGGTCGCACGCGTGCTCAAGCAGGTGCCCGGTGTCGCGGATGCCGTGGGCATGGGCGGCTTCCTCAAGGAGTTCCACGTCGAGGTCGATCCGGCGCGCCTGAACGCGTACGGGCTCACGCTCGCGGAGGTCACCGATGCGGTCGAGCGCTCGAACCTGAACGTCGGCGGCGGGTTCCAGTATCGCGGCGATCAGCAGTTCATGATCCGCGGCATCGGCTATCTCGGCTCGCCGCAGGACATCAAGGACATCGTCCTCGAGGTCGAGGCCGGCACGCCAGTCACCATCGGTGACGTCGCGCGCGTCGTGCAGTCGTACACGCCGCGCCAGGGATCGGTCGGCTTCAACGAGGAGCGCGAGATCGTCGAAGGCATCGTGCTGCTCCGCCGCGGCGAGAACCCGGAGGAGGTGCTCGACGGCATCCACGCCAAGGTCGCCGAGCTGAACGGGGGCATCCTGCCCGACGGCATGCGCATCGAGCCGATGTACGACCGCAGCACCCTCACCGGGCTCACGCTGCACACGGTCAACGACAACCTGATGCACGGCTTCTTCCTGATCGTCGCCGTGGTCTGGCTGTTCCTGCGCAGCATCCGTGGCTCGCTGATCGTCGCCGTCGTCATCCCGCTCTCGCTGTTGTCCGCGTTCGCCGGGCTCTACCTCATCGGCTTGCCGGCCAACCTCATCTCGATGGGCGCGATCGACTTCGGCATCATCGTCGACGGCGCGGTCGTGCTCGTGGAGAGCGCGATCCACGAGGCGCGCATCGTCAAGCCACCCGACAAGCGCGGGATGCTGCGGCTCGTCGGCGTCTCGGCGTTGCGAGTCGCGCGGCCGACCTTCTACGCAATGGCGGTGATCATCGTCGCCCTCATCCCCGTGTTCACGCTCGAGAGCGTCGAGGGCCGCATCTTCCGTCCCCTCGCGCTCACGTACAGCTTCGCGCTCGTCGGTGCGCTCGTCTTCTCGCTCACCGTGGTGCCGGCGCTGTGCGCCGTGCTCCTGCGCCCGAAGGACGCGCTGGTGAAGGAGCCGAAGACACTGCTGTGGTTGCGCGACACCTACGGCACGCTGCTCGCGTGGTTGCTGCGTGGCGGGCACAAGGCGGTCGGTCTCGCGGTCGGCGTCGGACTGTTCACGACCGCGCTGTGGGTGGCACCCCACGTGGGCACCGAGTTCCTGCCCGAGCTGGACGAAGGCGACGTGTTCGTCGTGGTCGAGATGCCGCCGTCGATCAGCCTCGAGCGCGGTCAAGACGTGCTCGCCGAGGTGCGGCGCAAGCTCATGGAGTTCCCCGAGGTGATCAGCACCCCGTCGGAGCAAGGCCGTCCGGAGGACGGGCTCGACAACGAGACCACCAACATGTCCGAGACGTTCGCGCGGCTGAAACCGCGCGAGCAATGGCGACCGGGGCTGACGAGCCATCAGCTCGTCGCCGAGATGCGCGACTCGCTATCCGAGATCCCGGGTGTGAAGTTCAACTTCTCGCAGCCCATCAAGGACCGCGTCGAGGAAGCGGTCAGCGGCGTGCGCGGCAAGGTCGTGCTCAAGGTCTTCGGCACCGACCTGCCGCAGATGCGCCAGACGCTCGTCGACTCGATGGACGTGCTCGAGGGCGTCGAAGGCGTCGTCGATCTCGGCCTCTATCGCGACGCGACGGTGCCGCAGCTGCAGATCAAGCTGAACCGCTCCGCGCTCGCACGCGCGGGCATCAGCGTCGACGATGCTGCGCAGGTCGTCGAGACGGCGCTCGCCGGCCGGGTCGTCACGACGATGTGGGAGAAGGAACGCATGGTGCCGATCCGCGTGCGTCTGCCCACCGCGGAGAAGAACGACATCGAGCGCATCGGCCAGCTCATGGTGCCCACCCAGTCGGGCGCCCGCGTGCCGCTCTCCGAGCTCGCCGACATCACCATCGAGGACGGTCGCATCTCGATCATGCGCGAGGGCAACAGCCGCTATCTCGCGATGAAGTTCAACGTGGAGGGCCGCGACCTCGGATCCACCGTGGACGCGGCCATCGGCGCAGTGGAGGACAACGTCACCACGCCCGACAACCAGTATCTGGTGTGGGGTGGCGAGTTCGAGAACCAACAGCGCGCCATGGGGCGCCTGAAGATCATCGTGCCCGTCGCGATCCTCATGGTGTATCTGCTGCTCTACGGCGCGCTCGGCTCGGGTCGCAGTGCCGCCGCGGTGCTGCTGTCCGCACCCTTCGCCGTCACCGGCGGCCTGTTCGGCCTGTACTTCAGCGGCATCGCGCTGTCGGTGAGCGCGACCGTGGGCTTCATCGCGCTGCTCGGGCAGGTGTCGCTCGCGGGCCTCCTCGTGATCTCTGCGATCGACGACGAACGACGGGCCGGCGTGCCGCTCGATGCGGCGATCCTCGCCGGCGCGACCAAGCGGTTCCGCGCGCTGCTCATGACCGCGTTGCTCGCCATGCTGGGCCTCTTGCCCATGGCGGTGTCCGAAGCCGTGGGCTCCGAGACGCAGAAGCCGTTCGCGATCGTCATCGTGTGCGGCATGGCGACGACGTTGCTCGTCGCTCTCGTGTTCGTCCCCGTGATCTACCGCCTGCTCGCAGCCCGCCAGATGCGGGAGACCGAACAGTTCGATCTCGAGCTCGACTCTTCCACCGGTGCTGCTCCGCATTGAGCCGGAGAACCCCCGAGGTCCGTCACCATGTCAGCCAAGACCATGCGTTCCCATCTCCGCCTTGCCATGCTGCTGCTCGCCTCGGCCTGCCAGGTCGGCGCCCACGCGAGCGGTCCCGAAGCCGAGGAGACGCGGCCGCTCGCCGCGAAGCTCGACGGTGGAGCCATCGTGCTCGACGAGGCCGCCCGCGCCTACGTCACCGTCGAAGCGGTGGGTAGCGCGGAGAACGGAGTCTCCATCCGTGCACCCGCACGGCTCGCCTTCCGCGACAACGCGGTGTCGCGAGTCGGTGCACCGATCGCGTCACGCGTCATGAAGCTGAACGTGCGTGTCGGAGACGAGGTGCGCACCGGCGATCCGCTCGCGACGCTCGCCAGCCCCGGCGCGTCGGGCTACCACGCCGAGCTCGCTCGCGCGAAGGTCGAGCTCTCGGCGGCCCAGGACGTCTTACGCCGCCAGGAGGACATGCTCGCGAAGGGCGTCGGCAAGGAATACGAGAAGGTGATGGCCGAGATGCGGGTGAAGGACGCCGAGGAACGAGTGCGCGCGGCGAAGCGCGACGTCGCTCTGCTCGGCAAGAGCTTCGGCGGCACGGTGATCGTCACATCGCAGATCGAGGGCACGGTGTTGCGTCGCAGCGCCACCGTCGGCGCGCAGGTGGATCCCGACGGCGAGCCGTTGTACGAGATCGGCAATCCGAAGGACCTGTGGGTCGTCGCCGACGTGTTCCAGGACGACCTGCCGATGATCAAGGAGGGCGCGACCGTCCAGGTCGAGCTCGCGACGCGCAACCAGCCCGTCGACGGCGAGGTCGCGTCGATCGGCGTGCTGCTCGACACGGCGGTCCGGCGCGCGCCGGTCTACATCGATCTGAAGCAGCGCGACCTGGAGGACTTGAAGGCCGGCATGTTCGCGCGCGCGAGCATCCGCGGCGCTGCGACCGAAGGCCTCACCGTTCCGGTGGGCGCCATCCTCATCAAGGACGGCGATCAGCCGATCGTCTACGTGGAGAACGCCAAGGGTGGATTCGAGCGCCGCGACGTCGACATCGGCCACGCCTACGAGAATCGCGTGCAGGTGCTCTCGGGCCTGCAGCCGGGCGAGAAAGTCGCGAGCAAGGGCGCGCTCTTGATCGACGGTGCCGCCAACCAGTTGCTCTGATCCGACGTGCTCGCGCTCCTCGCTGCCCTCGCGCTGGCGCCTCCGCCGGAGCCGACGGCGTCGGATCGACCCGACGTCACGAACGGAACGCTCACCGTGCCGACCGGCGCGTGGCAGGCCGAGGTCGGCGTCGATGCCGAGCTCGCGCAGCGACGCAGCGACTCGGCTCCGGTCGCACTCGAGTCCACGCTGCGCGTGGGCATCCACGAGCGTGCCGAGCTGCGCCTGCTCGAGGGCGATCTGCTCGAGTGGATCACCGCCGCGCAAGATCGCCACGGCACGTACATCGGCGGCCGCACCCTGCGTGCGTCGACCCGGGCGGTCGACAACGTGCCCCTGCTCGAGTTCAGCAGCAAGCTCCGGCTGCGTGACGACAACGTTGCGCGCCATGTGCCGGCGCTGGGGCTGCAGCCGTCGATCGCGCTGCGCCCACCGGGTCGCGCGTACCGCGGGCTGCCGGTGGTCGGCATCGTGTTCATCGTCAGCCAGCCGTTCGGCAAGCTGGTGATCCTCGACATGAACGCAACCGCACGCGTCGACGGCAACCTTGCACTCCGGCGGGTGCTGTCCGGCTACGTGTCCGGCTCGCTCGGCGTGCAGGTGCACCCGCGGGTGCTGCTCTACACGGAGATCGTCGGCGTGCTCGCGTTCGCCAGCGAGGAGGCGCTGATTCTCGACGGCGGTCTGCTCGTCGACGTGCACCACCGCGTCGTGTTCGATCTGTCCGCCCGCGTGGCCCCGGTGGGCGCGTTGCGAGCGGCCGGCGTGATCGCGGGCATGACCGCGATGCTCGCGGACGGGCGGCGTTTCCGCCGGCGTCGAGCCGCGGATTCTTTCGCGGACGATGGGGACGAATGGGGGAGATGACCCCTACGACCAAAGACGGTGCATCACGATCGTGGCGGTGGCACATCGTCTGCACGTGCCTGCACTGAGTCGAAGAGCGATGGAGCACTCGCATTCAGCAACGATGGTGCTCGCCGAGATCTCCGATGACGAGCTGCGCCGAGCCGCGGCCAAGCTGCTCACCGAGCTCACCGCAGCGCAGACGCGGACGTCGGCGATGGCGGAGCTGGCATCGGCACCGGCGGTGCGGCGCGGAAACATGGCGGGGTTCGTCCTGCCCGCCATCGAGGACGAGCATCTCCTCGATGGTGTGTTCCCGAAGCACGGCTTCGTCTGGCTCGTGCTCGCGTGCTCGCCCGAAGAGCTCGAAGACGCACTCCGGCTCGCATGACGGCGCCACGCTCGGGCTGTGACACCAGCTTACCGCCTCAGCCGGTGCCGAGCATGTCGTCGAGGCTCGACTGCGTGATCGGGTGGTAC
>Ga0105107_10003734_pt1 | contig 10167 bp, 4 predicted proteins | sample PPLLaktember2015_6_FD_79335 | JGI IMG/M metagenome (GOLD analysis project Ga0105107, IMG submission 79335) | Freshwater sediment microbial communities from Prairie Pothole Lake near Jamestown, North Dakota, USA - PPLs Lake P8 Core (1) Depth... | ecosystem: Environmental > Aquatic > Freshwater >...
ATATTTCAATTGCCCCCTACGGTTATGGCAACACATGGGTCAGCAATACCTTCCATCATTATTGCCTGAACTTTCAAAAGCCGGATTGCCACGCAACCATGTACCCGGAGCCGGAATCGAACCGGCAAGGGAAAACTCCCACTGGTTTTTGAGACCAGCGCGTCTACCTATTCCGCCATCCGGGCATCGGAAGAACGTATAATTCAAAATTCCGCAAAGGCTTGCGAAGATATGGAAATGTTTTTGTTTAGACAAATGAATGTATGACTAAAGCTTTAGGATGAAGTTATCCCAAATACGGCTTCATCCAATATAATACCTTTGCTGCCTAAAGTATTGACATATTTGATCTCCGAAAGCCACTTATAGGCTCCTTCCAGAATGACTTTTGCCGGTTTTGAACCGATGGGGAGTATGCCTGAAGTGCAGTGAAACGGGCTGAAAAACAGCCCTATTCAACCACTATTTTATAAGCGCCTTCTTCTCCTTTCATTCTGATCAAATAGGTGCCTTTATTCCATGCACTGACATTTACTGAATTCGTAGTATTGGCCTGAACCCTGATTTCTTTTACTACGCGGCCCGATAAATTATATACTGCTATGATACCGGACCTTTTGGTCTGTATGTGTAGCATATCGGATACCGGTACAGGGTAAATGCCGAATGGAAGTTCTTTGGTCGCATAGTTTACCGTGGTAGGCACCACTTTTGCCCAGCGCGGGTCACCTATTGGCCCGCCGTCTTCGCTCATTTGCCTCAGGTCGGAGTTTTGCGGCAGATTAAAATTACCTGTATCCGGATGTTCAAATTCCGGATCAATATCCACTTCATTCCACTCATCAACATCCCAGGGCACCCGATCATAGGCTCCTGCCGTATCTACAACAAAATCGCCGGTCATGACCGAATTGGAAATCTCCGCATATGCTTCTTCCAGGAACCTGAATGCCCTTACCAGCACTGTTTCACTGTTAGTTTTACCCAGAATGCTGTTGGTGATTTTTAAATTAGCCTGATCATTATCCTGGATGTCGAAAAGGTACTGACCGTCTTTGCCACCTCCCCATGCATAGAATGTACACTTGTCAATTTCAATATTCATTTCACTGGATATTACGTCCTGAACATCTATGAGCTTATTCAGGAAGTCATAAAGGGTTGAATTCTTAATGATAAAATGATTGATGGTGATGCTGCTTTTAAACCTGAAAGGGCCGTAATCTCCTCCTCCCCTGAAATCAAATGCAATGCAATCGTCAATCATTATGGTATCTGCAGTGTGAGCCGGTGACCGGTCGCCACGGATGATGCTCCGGTTGAAATTCCTGATCACACAGTTTTTAAGGATAATGTTATTTGTAGAGACGTTGTCAACCGTTAGGTTGATCAGATAATCAGCCGCAAGTACGGTATCGGTGGCTTCACCAGTGAGAGAATCCACCAGGGTAGCTCCGGTAAGCTCCAGTCCTTCAAATACCAGGTCGATACCGGTACCTGCTACATCAAACTGGCTGACATATACAACAGGTTTAACAGGCCCATCAACACCTTTAAAGGTAATGGATTTGTCCAGCACGGAAATTCCCTGATCCTGCGCATCATGAATTCCTCCGTCTATGAATATGACAGACCCGCTGGCAGCATCCTGCACCAGCTTGTTCAGATCATCCCCGACATGAAGGGTGTCTTGAGAAAATACCCTTCCCGGCAAAAGGACTGACATAATCAGTAAAATGTAAATATTTGCTTTCATAGTTTTGATTTTTGTGGTGTCTGATTAAGTGAAATTAATAACCGTAGTCGTTCCTGAGCTTAGTATTAATATCGATTATCTTAATGTGAATAGGCAGTAGTTCGCCATGATTTGTGGTAAAATACATAGCCAGCAGATCGATATATTCCTCCGTGATATTATCCGCCCAATCTGTCACATTCGGCCATAGCACCGAATCGCGGGCAGCTATGTCAACCGAATCCATCATGACTGAAAGGTTCAGGATCTGCAGGTTACTGACATTATTCCGCCATACAAGCCTCCTGGGTACATCCTGGTAAGGTTCTTCCCCTGTGTACAGTTTTTGCAGGTTTTCCTTAACTTCTGCCAGCTTTGTACCAAGCAGATTCCAGCGGATAAGGTCGTATTTACGGATATTCTCTCCGCCGAATTCCCATGCTCTCTCCTGTACAATAGCGTTAAAGAAATCGGCATAATTGTCGGGAACGGGCGGCATTTTATCTGTATCAGGGGCAAAAGCACGATCCCTGACCGAGCGGAGGGCTGCGATTGCTTCGGAAGTGGGACTCTGGTTCAGCTCGTTATCCGCCTCGGCAAACATAAGGAGTATATCTGAATAACGAAGCAATATCCAGTTAATGCCTGTATACTTTGCTGTTCCGGGGAAAACAGGTTCCATCCATTCCCTGCGCCATTTGGCCAGGTTTATATCGGTAAATTCTCTTAGTAGCCTGTTGTCGTCCTCATCAATTTCATAAATGGCAATAGTTACATCGCGCCGTTTGTCGAGCGAATCAAAAGAGATGAAATAAGTGGGTACCGCCTGTAAGCCTGGATTACCCCTGCCCCAGGTGGAATTATCGTGGCTTTTGTTTCCGATATAATATCCGACTTCACCGCTCACATTCTGGCCCATGCCTACTTCCCACATATTTTCACCGAATTGCCCGTCGAGCTGGAACCTGCACATCCTTCTGAAAATATTCTCATAGTCAGGATTCAGCATATGTTCACCGCTTCGCATGATTTCCAGGCATTGATCCCGTGCAATCTGATAATAATCAAGGTAGTCGGTACTCCTTTCCATGGTATTTGACTCACGGCGAAGAGAATATCCACCTCTTGCAAGGGCAATCCGGGCTAGTAATCCCTTCACCGCCCCCTTTGTTATCCGCTCATCAAGGGCCACTTCGGATCTCCATGGTACTAATGTTTCTGCGAGCAACAGGTCGTCAATTATCACATCATAAATGGAATCCCTGTCGGTTTTGGGAAGATTAAAATCATCACCGGCCTGGGCAGCCCAGGCTTTAAAAGGCACATCACCCCAGTTTCTTATGAGTTCATAATAAAACAATGCTCTGAGCGTTAGAGCCTCACCGTACATTCTCCTCATCTCACCCTGCTCATCAGCTGTTCCTCCATCATAAAGAATGCTTTCCGGTATATTGGCGATGCAAATATTTGCCCTTTCAATGCCTTTGTAAAGATTCGTCCACGGGAGCTCAATTTCGTCATTGGCAGGACTGCACCTGTACCTTGCTATATCCCTCCTGCCGTTGTCAAGATCACTTCCGCTGCACATCTCTATGTCGTTGTCAACCCCATAGTACATGCTTAACCGCTTTGAATATCCCTCATCCCGGGTCATGAGCTGGTAAATTCCCAGGATGGTCTTTCTGGTGTATTCCATATTCGAAAAGACAATTTCCGGCTCAAAACTCGACACCTCCGTCGTTTCAAAATAATCATCGCATGATTCGAAACAGAGGCCTGCAATTATCGAAAGGATGATCAGCCTATTTAATATGGATTTGTATTTCATGATTGATTATTAAGATTAAAAGTTGAGGTTTAATCCGAGAATCAGTGACCTGCTTCGCGGATATGCTGAATAATCCACTCCCGGTGTCAATGGCGTTGATCTGCGTGTATCCACCTCCGGATCGTAACCTGAATATTTTGTGAATGTTAACAGGTTGGAACCTGTCATATAAAATCTGAGACTTTTAATATACATTCTTGAAGTGAGCTTCGGAGGTATGGTGATTCCTAATGTTATATTATTAATCCTCAGAAATGATCCATCTTCCACAGCCCATGAATGCATAAGGTAGTTGCCCGTTGTCGGTTTCCATATTTTAACTCCGGCATTCAAAGCTGTCAGTTCAGCCGGATCAGTCACAACAGTGCCCTCGCTGTTTACAGTCATCCACCTGTTTTGTGAATTCATATCTTCTGTCAGATTGGTATAAGCCCTGTAACCGCTCGAAAATTCAATCCGGTTCGCGTTATAAATGTCGTTTCCGTATACCCAGTTTAAGAAGACACTCAAATCAAACATTTTATATTGCATCATCAGATTATAACCACCTATATGTTTGGGATTGGCATTACCGATAACGGTCCTGTCGTCCTCATTGGTTACCGCATTGCCATCATCGGATCCGTCTTCCGGTGATGCAATGTTTTTAAATTTTATTGAACCCGGTGTCAGCTCTGCATTTAGTAACTGGCTGTTATTTGCAATTCCGGGTTTAAGGGTATAATCACCTGTTCCCGGATCATAGGTGAAATCATCAACGGTATAAAAACCATCTGTTACAAATCCATATATCAACCCGACCGGCTGACCGACTGCAACTACATAATCATAAGCTATATCGTTGTTCCACCCGGATGAATAATAGCTCCTTTTCAATATTCCATCCAGTTTATCCACCCTGCTGTGATTGAATGCTATATTAAAATTTGCAGACAATCTGAAATCGCTTTTCTCAATGATATAAGCTTCTGAGGTAATCTCTATGCCGTAGTTGGTGGTCTGGCCGATATTCTGCACCTGTGTTTCATACCCACCCGAAGAAGATGGATCGATTTCTTTTTCTATTAAGAGCTTTGATGTGGTATTATTATAATAATCAATCGACAAGGTCAGCCGGTTTTTATATACTGCCATATCAAGTCCCGCATTCCGGGAAGTAGTTTTTTCCCACTCCAGGTCAGGATTGGGCAGCACCGGCTGGTACAAATAGGAATAAGGAACTTCACCGAGATAATAGGGTTTGCTTGAACTGGTTTCAAATCGCTTTAAAAACAAAAGGTTGTCGATTCGGTTATTTCCGGCAGTTCCGAAACTCACTCTCAGTTTCAGGGAAGTGATCGGGTCGATATTCTTCATGAATTCTTCCTGTGATATACGCCATGCAAAAGATCCCGACGGAAAATATCCCCAGTGCCTGCTTTTCCAGAATTTAGAAGAGCCGTCGGCTCGCAGGGAAAATGTAGCAAGGTATTTGCCTCCGTAATTGTATAAAATCCTTCCAAACCAGGAAAACAATTTGTCCTCTGATATATATGACTGGGAAAATTGCGGATCGGTTCCCAGTGAAAGCATCCCTAATGCAAGTTCCCTGGGCACTTCGGCAGGAAAACTGTGAATTTCCTGTCCAAAATCCTTACTATTAGTTCTTATCAATTCCTGTCCCAGCAAAATGGTCACATCGTGCTTATCGTTTATCAGTTTCTGGTAATTCAATGTATTGGTGATCCTGAATATATTTCTGGCTTCATTCTCTACCCGTACTACCGGCCGGTCGCCATACCGGCGGGCCATAGAAGTAGTCAGCCCGTAAAACCTTTCCAGATCGATATTACGGGAATTATATCCTGCCTCACTTTTGAAATTAAGTTCGTTTAATATCCTGAAGGTAAGCCCTCCGTCAATTGTGGTATAGGTAGTGTGACGGAACCTGTAATCGTCGATAGTTAGCCTTACCGGATCGGTAAGTCCCGATGCCGTATAATAATCCTCATCTTCAAAAAACTCGTTGGGATCAGCCAGCCCGTTAACAGGCCGGTAAATAACACTGTTTTTCAACTGGTTGGTTGTTGATGTCCCAGGATCGCTGGTACCGGCACCCTTCACTTTATCATCCGAATAACGTGCATTAAAGTTGATCTTCAGATTTTTAAAAGTCTGATTCTGAAATTTGAAATTCACGTTATTGCGTATATATCCTGATCGTATCATAATACCCTCATCACCGGTATATGTATAGCTCAGGTTATAATTACTGTTTTCCTGTCCTCCTGTAATATTAACATTATGATAGTTTATCCGGGCATTCGTACCGAAAACCTCTTCCTGCCAGTCAGTGGCAGGTGCATTCCCGTAAAGGCCTTCCAATTGGTCAAATGTTCCGTAGATCGTCTGAAAACGGTTCCGTTCCTGGAAACTGCCACGGGATCGTTCGTACTGGTAAAGTACATATTCATAAGGATCCAGTACATCAAGCTTATTGCTTAATTTTTTGAAACCCATATAATAGTTGTACCTTAAAGATACTTTGCCTTTTTCCCCGCTCCTGGTGGTAATGATGACAACGCCGTTAGCGCCTCTTGATCCGTATATGGAAGAAGATGAAGCATCCTTTAAAACGGTAACAGATTCTATATCAGCGGGGGCAATGTCATTGATGCCGTCAACAGGAAAACCATCAACAATGTATAGCGGCGAATTATCCTGCGTAATGGAGCCTCCCCCCCTGACTCTTATTTTGATCGCAGCATCGGGCGATCCCTCCGTGGTAGTAACCTGAACTCCTGCCATACGGCCGGTGATCGCCTGGGCTATATTATTAACCGGCATATCCTTTAACTGATCGGCGGTTACCGTGGAAACGGATCCGGTAAGATCCTTTTTTTTCTGGCTCCCGTAACCGATAACCACAATTTCGTCTAACTCCTCGAGCGACGGTATCAGCTTAACATCGATAATACTTTTCCCCCTGACCGCAACCTCCTCGGCATTATATCCGATAAATGAAAATACAAGGGTATCGGAATCAGGATATTTCGGGGTTATCAGGTATCGGCCATTAAGATCACTAACAGTCCCGGATTGGGTTCCCTTCAGCATGATGTGCGCACCGGTTATCGGTTCATTGTTCTCATCGGTAATTTGGCCTTCGATGGTAACCTGTGCAGCCAGGAATGCAGAAACAAGGTGGCCTAGAACGATCAGAACTATAAGTTTCTTAATATCCATGGACTCTTAGATTTGCGTGATATTTGCGTGTCAGTCGTATGCAAATTAAAATTAGCAGAATTCATTATTATTCATGGAGATAATTTATCGGAATTTGGCAGAGGAATTGTTATAAGTTAATCGTCTGATGATCTGGCTACCATTTTAGATCAATTCATCTACCCTCTAATTTAATACATCTTCTAATTTTGTAAATAGGGTGATGTAATCATTAAGTAACTGTTGTTTTTAAACCCTTCTTCCGGTGAACAGAATGCTTTTAAACTGATATTTAACCTTGAAAAATCCCTAAGACTATGAGAAAAATCTACACTTCATTTTTTGTAATCTTTGCTATTGTGCTGGGAGCACAAGCTCAGAGCTGGATTGTATATGATGCGGATGTTCTGCCTGATGCAGCAACTCCTGCATTTTCCGAAAGCAACGTCAGCGGTGAAGCCGCTACCAATGTGTTGCTTACAGATCCAGGTAATGCGGGCAATAGTCTTCTTGAGCTCATTTGCGGTGCTGATGCATCAAGATTCATGTGGAAAATGGAACTGGAAAATTCACCTGAAGATTCGATCACCGTTGCAATCAGATTCAAAGGAACAAGTGATACCCTCGACAGGGTGATGGAAATTGATCTTCAGCAGGATGGCTTCAGGGAGCGATTATACATTTATACAGACAACACTTACAAGCTGCAGGAAGCCAATGTGTCCGGCGATCTGCCCGGAAGCGTAATGGACTGGCACATTTACAGGCTGACCAAAACAGGTGATTCTGTCAATTTTTATTTTGATGAAAATCCGGCAGCACTCGAAACAATGAAAACTCCGACCAGCACTTCTGAGAATTATTTCAGATTTGGTGACGGAAACGGCAGTTCCACACTGGGGGGAATTGTGGATTGGGTAATCTGGGATACAACCGGCGCATATGCTCCTTTAGCCGGAGCGGCCATTCCCGACACTTTGGTAAGTAAAGTACCTCTTTGGAAGGTATATGCTGCCAATCAGGTGCCCCTAAGCAGTGATCCTGCCTTTGTTGCCAGTAATACAAGCGGTAGTGCCGATACAAATACTTTCAACACAATAATGGAGGATCCGGATATTCCCGGCAATAACCTTCTCGAAGAGATCACCAATGTTTCAGATGCCAGATATATGTTCAGGTACACTTTCCCTGAGAATCCAACAGCTGAATTAACAATTGTTGGCAGGTTCAGGGGAATTTCCGGTGAATATGACAGGGTAATGGAAATAGATATGGATCACGGGGGCTTTCGTGAAAGACTATACGTAAATACCGACAGTTCCTTCAGATTGCAGGAGGCAGGATTGATCGACACACTGGATGCCGGAGTTCTTGGCTGGCATTTATACCGTCTGACCAAAACCGGAGATTCGGTGAACTTTTACCTGGACGAGAATCCCGAACCTGTCGCCACTGTTAAAACACCCACAGTATCAGCCACAAACAACTACTTCAGATTCGGAGACGGCAACAGCAGTATAACACTGGGCGCTTATGTCGACTGGATCATCTGGGATGAATCGGGAGCCTATGCTCCCGGCCGCGGAAACTACATACCCGATTCACTGGTTATTTCGGTTTCATCGGCCGATCTCTCAAATCTGACTCTCAGCGCCGGCACACTCGATCCCGACTTTCATGCCGATACGCTGGAATATGATGTAGTGCTCCCAGGCGGAACTGAAACAGTTACCGTAGATGCCGCAGGATTGGATGCAAGTTCTACAATAACAGGAACCGGAGATGTGGATGTTTCATCCGGCTCAGGGATTGCGACCCTGGTTGTTACAGCATCCGATATGGTAACAACTAAAACGTACACCGTAAATTTCACGGTTACTCATTCTCCATCAAATGATGCTACCCTGTCATCCCTGACCGTTAGTGCCGGGACTCTTGAACCCGCCTTTGATGCCAACACAACAGAATACGCTCTGACCGTACCTTCAGGAACAACAGCTGTCACGATTACGGTTACCACTACTGATGCAAATGCTACGGTGGCAGGCGACGGTGAAATCGCGGTATTGCCGGGAACTGCTACCCTTGTAATTACTGCCGAGGACGGATCCACACAAAAAACTTATACGGTTGATATTACCATTCAGACTTCCATACAGGATCGTGCAGATGACCGCATGCAGTTATATCCGGTTCCTTTCGGCGACAGGCTTGTCTTTAATTCTGCTTCCGTGATTAGGGAAATTACCGTTTACAATATGGCAGGAAAAATGGTCATGATGAGAACAGTCAACTCACGAAATCATGAATTGGTAACTTCAGATCTAAAAGCAGGTGTGTACTTTATAAAAATAATTACAGCAGAAGAAGTCTTTATCAAAAAAGCAGCAAAGAACTGATTTCTCATAACTTTAATATTAAAGCCCGGCGGATTAATCTTCCGGGCTCTTTTTGTGAATAACCAAATATGTACCTTAGTAGCTGACTTTAAATACAGTGTTCATCATGTTAAAAAAATTTCTGCTGATACTCGCGATTATACTCTGTGGTTCCGCTTATACTCAACAACTTGCCTTTCCGGGTGCCGAGGGATTCGGGAAGTATACAAGCGGTGGACGCGGTGGCGATGTCGTTGAAGTTACCAACCTCAACGATAGCGGAGAAGGCAGTTTTCGTGCAGCCATCCAGAAAAGCGGGGCCCGAACTGTAATATTTAAGGTTTCCGGCACAATTTATCTGCAGTCTGCTCTTGAGATCAGGAATGGTGATCTTACCATTGCTGGGCAAACTGCGCCGGGAGACGGCATAACCCTGGCAAACTATAATTTCGAGGTTAAGGCTGATAATGTAATCATCAGATACGTTCGCAGCAGAATGGGTGATAAGGTCAACCAGGAGGATGATGCGTTCACCTGCCGCGGCAGGAAAAATATTATTATTGATCACTGCTCTTTCAGCTGGGGGATCGACGAGGTGGCTTCAACCTATGAAAACGAAAATTTTACCATGCAGTGGTGCATTATCTCCGAAAGCCTTTACCGGTCAATACATGAAAAGGGCGACCATGGATACGGTGGAATATGGGGAGGTTCAAGAGCCACATTTCATCACAATCTTATTGCACACAACTCGAGCAGGAATCCCAGGTTCAACGGAGCCAGGTACAGATCTTCACCCTGGGAGGAGATTGTTGATTTCAGGAACAATGTTATTTACAACTGGGGAAGTAACAGTGCCTACGGTGGAGATCCCAGTGAGATTGACGGCATTAAGGCCGGAATCAACATTGTGGGCAATTATTATAAATCAGGGCCGGCAACCCGTACCGGTAAAGTACAGTATCGCATCGTGGAGCCCTATGATATGCTGACATACGGATACAGTTACTGGTATATTGACA
>Ga0105107_10003735_pt1 | contig 10164 bp, 10 predicted proteins | sample PPLLaktember2015_6_FD_79335 | JGI IMG/M metagenome (GOLD analysis project Ga0105107, IMG submission 79335) | Freshwater sediment microbial communities from Prairie Pothole Lake near Jamestown, North Dakota, USA - PPLs Lake P8 Core (1) Depth... | ecosystem: Environmental > Aquatic > Freshwater >...
GCGCCCGCCGCGGAAGCCCGAGGCGCAGCTCACCGTGATGCGGCGCGAGGTCGCGGAGCTGATCGCGAACGGGCAGCCGCTCACGCTGTTCGGCGACAACCTGTTCGTGGAGCTCGACCTCTCCGCCGCGAACCTTCCCGTCGGCACGCGCCTCCAGGTCGGCGAGGCCCTCGTCGAGATGACGGCCGAGCCGCACAACGGCTGCCGCAAGTTCCAGCAGCGCTTCGGGCAGGGCGCGCTGCGCCTCGTGCAGGCGAAGGACACGCGCGACCAGAACTTCCGCGGCGTCTACTGGCGGGTCGTCGAGCCGGGCGCGGCGCGCGTCGGCGACGCGATCCGGGTGGTCGCGCGCCCGTGACGGCGGCGTCTTCCTATGAACGCATCTACGCCGTAGTGAGGAGGATCCCGAAGGGCCGCGTCGCCACGTACGGGCAGATCGCCGAGCTGGCCGGGCTCCCGCGCCAGGCGCGCCAGGTCGGCTATGCGCTCGCGGCGCTCGAGGACACGCGCGTGCCGTGGCACCGCGTGCTCAACGCGCGCGGCGAGATCAGCGCGCGCTCGGACCCGGGGCCCGAGCGGCTCCAGCGCGCGCTGCTCGAGCGTGAAGGGGTGCGCTTCGATGGGCAGGATCGCGTTGCGCTCGCGCGCCACCTCTGGCAGCCCCGCGTCCGCCGGCGATGAAGCTCACGCTCAGCTTCGACAACGGGCCCTTCCCGGACGTGACGCCGGGCGTGCTCGACGCGCTCGCGGAGGCGCGCGCGACCGCGACCTTCTTCGTGTGCGGCAAGGAGGCGGCCGACCCGCGTCGCCGCCCGCTGCTCGAGCGCATCCGTGCGGGCGGCCATCGCATCGGCAACCACACGCAGAGCCACAGCGTCGAGCTCGGCGCGAGCCGCGACCCGGACGCGCCGCGGCGCGAGATCGAGGAGGCGCAGGCCGCGCTCGGCGCCTTCGCCGGCGCCGACAAGCTGTTCCGCCCTTACGGCGCCGGCGGCGTGCTCGGCCCGCGCCTGCTCAGCCCCGCGGCGGTGCGACACCTCTGCGACGGCGGCTACACCTGCGTGCTCTGGAACAGCGTGCCGCGCGACTGGGAAGACCCGGCGGGCTGGCCCGAGCGCGCGCTCGCCGACCTGCGCAGGCAGCCGTGGACGCTGCTCGTGCTGCACGACATCCCGACCGGCGCGATGCGCGCGCTGCCGGCGTTCCTCGCACGCGCGAAGGACGAGGGGGCCGAGCTCACGGCCGAGCTACCGCCCGCCTGCGTGCCGATCCGGCGCGGCCGGATCGTGGGCGGGCTCGAAGGGCTGGTGTCGGGCGACTAGCGCCGGATCCGCTTCCACACCATCTCGGTGCGGGCGCCCGGGTTCACCCACTCGCCGGGGCTCTGCTGGTCGACGTGGCCGAGCAGGCCGCGGTAGGTGCCGTAGCCGACGAGGGATTGCAGGCGCGGCGGGAACGCCCCCACCTGCTCGCGGGGCAGCGCGAGGAGCTGGCACTCCTCCTGCCGCAGCCAGCCCGCGCAATAGTTGCAGACGATGGCGAGGCGGCGCGCGCCGCTCGCGTTCGCGCCGCCGCCGTGCCAGAGGCTGCCGTGATAGACGAGCACGGAGCCGGCGGGCATCACGGCTGCGACGGACGGCGTATCGCGCTCGTCCCTGCGCGGCGCGTGGTCCGCACGCTGCGAGCCCGGCACGATGCGCGTACCGCCGTTCTCCTCCGTGAAGTCCGTGAGCGCCCAGATCGCGGTGCAGGTGATCGGGACGTGCGGCCTCGGCAGCGGGATCGAGCCGTCGTCGGCGTGGAGCGGCTGCGCGGTCTCGCCAGGATTCATCTCGATCGCGGTCAGCGACGAGAGCAGGCACTCCGGGTCGAGCACGCGTTCCACCACCGGGAGCACGGCCTCGTGGATCGGCACCTGCGCGAAGAGCGGATCGCGCGCCAGCAGGTTGAAGATCCGCCGCGTGCGCGTGCCGAGGAAGTCGTTCGGGCCGAACGGGATGGCCAGCTCCACCATGCGCCGGTCGATCGCGGCGACGAGCTCCGCCACCAGCGCCGGCTCGATCGCGCGCTCGAGCACGGCGTAGCCGTCGTCGACGACGCGCGCGGCCGCGTCCACGCTACTTGCGCCCGCGCAGCATCTTGTAGATGGGAGCGAAGCGCTTCATGGTCTCTTCGGGCAGCGGCACCACCTTGCCGAGCGCCTGCGCGCCCCACACGATCTCGGCCGTGCGCTCGACCAGGCGCGCCACCTTGAGCGCGCCGGCGAGGTCCTTGCCGACGGTGAGCAGGCCGTGGTTCGCCATCAGCACGGCGCCGCGCTCGCCGACGTGGCGCGAGACCTCTTCGCCCAGCTCGTCGGAGCCGGTGAGCTTGTAGTCGGCCACCGGCACCTCGCCGCCCACATACACGTCGAACTCCTCGATCACACACGGGATCGCGCGGCGCGTGATTGCGAACATGGTGGCGTACTTGGCGTGCGAGTGGATCACCGCGCCGAGCTCGGGGTGCTTGCGGAGGCACGCGAGGTGCAGGGCCTTCTCGCTGGTGGGCGCGCGCTCGCCTGCGAGCACCTTGCCGTCGAGGTCGCAGACCACGAGGTCGGCCGGGGTCATCGTCTCGTACGCGAGCGACGACGGCGAGAGCACGACGTTGCCGTCGGGCAGGCGCGCCGAGAGGTTGCCCGCCGTGCCCTCGACGAGGCCGCTGCGCAGCAGCTCCTGCGCCGTGTCCACGAGCTTCTGCTTGATCACCGCCGCCGTGTCGCTCATCTGCGCAGCCCCGCCTCCGTGAGCCGCTCCTCGAGCAGCGGCATGCGATCGTGGCCCCAGAAGGGCTCGCCGCGAAAGAGGAAGAGCGGCACGCCGAACACGTGATCCGCGTGCGCCTCCTCCATCGCGGCGTCGAAGTCCCGCGCGCCTGCGCCCGCGAGGTAGGCGAGGTAGCGCGCGCCCGTCCCGGCACCGGCCACCTCGTCGAGGAAGACAGCCACCTCCTCGGGCAGGTCGAGCTCGAGGCGGTGGTCGAAGAAACGCGCGTAGGCGCCGAGCGTGTACTCGCGGAAGCAGCCCTCGCGCGCCGCGAACAGGCCGCCGATCAGCGCGGGCCGCGAGTCGTAGACCTTCCTCGGGCCGCGGATCTTGAAGCCGCCACGCCGGTTCGCCCAGCGCCGCGCGTCGAGGTAGGAGTAGCGGGCCTTCCACTCCGAGTACTCGCTGCGCTCGCCCTTGCCCTTGATGCGGAGCTGGAACGGGATCCAGCGCAGCTCGACGGCGAACTTCTCCGGCAACGCGAACGCCGGCTCCGCCGCGAGGAACGCGAACGGGCTCTTGTAGTCGTAGTAGAGCTTGACCGGCTCGCTCATCGCATCGGGGTCGGAGTTTGGATTCAGATTCCCGTTCAGATTCGCCCCGCAGGGCGAATCTGAGAATCTGAAAATCTGAACTCCGACCCCGCCCTCGCCTCCTTTGGAGTCAGTCTTCGACGAACGCGCTCGAGGCCTGGCCGGCGAGCACGTTCTTGAGGATCTTGCCCGAGGCGTTGCGCGGCAGGGGCTCGCCGCGGATCTCCCAGGCGGTCGGCACCTTGTAGGCGGCGAGCGTCTCGGCGCAGAAGCGCGCGAGCTCCTTCGGGTCGGGCTGCGTTCCCGGCTCCGCCACGATCACCGCCTTCACCTCCTGGCCCCACTCCGGGTGATCGACGCCGTAGACCGCGGCCTCGCGCACCGCCGGGTGCTTCTCGAGCCGGTTCTCGATTTCGGCCGGGTACACGTTCTCGGCGTTCCTCAGGATCATGTCGCGCGCGCGCGAGTTGATGTAGAGCAGCCCGTTCTCGATGCGGCCGATGTCACCGGTGGCGAGCCAGCGCCCGGGCTTGATCGTCTCCCGCGTGGCGTCGGGCTTGCGCCAGTAGCCGAGCATCACGTACGGGCTGCGGATGTGGATCTCGCCCTCGACGCCCTCGGCCAGCGGCTTCCCCTCCGGGTCGCGGATCTCGATGTCCACCGTGGCCACCGACCGCCCGGTCGAGGTCGGGTGCAGGTCGTAGTCGCTGCCGCGGATGGTGGCCGCGGTCGAGACGGATTCGCTGCTGCCGTAGCCGATGCCGAGGTTGCTCTTCGCCTTCGGGAAGGCCCGGCGCATCAGCTCCTGCACCGCCTCGGTGGTGGGCGCGCCGCCGAAACCGACGTTCTCGACGCTCGAGCGATCGTACTTCTCGAGGCTCGGGTGCGTGGCCACGCGCGGGCCCATGCTGCCGAGCGCGGCCCAGGCGGTGACGCGCTCCCGCTCGATCAGCTCGAGCACAGCCTCCGGGTCGAAGCGGCCCGGCCGGATCACGAGCTTCCCGCCCATCGCGAGCTGGAGCACGATGTTCGCGTACAGGCCCGACATGTGGAACATCGGCGGCGTGGCCAGGAAGACGATCTGCGGGCGGTTCACCGGATCGGGCGCCTTCATCTTGCCGGCCATCACCTCGGCGAGCACCGACTCCGCGCCCGACAGCGTGGTGGTCTGCACGAAGCCGATGATCGAGCGCTGCGAGGCCAGCGCGCCCTTCGGGCGGCCGGTGGTGCCGCTCGTGTAGAGGATGACCGCCGGGTCGTCCTCTTCGATCGGCACGTCCGGCAGCGCGGCGTCCGGCGCGTGCTCGAGCAGCGCTTCGAACTCCGACTCGATCTCGAGCACGGGCACGTCGAGCTTGCCGGCGCGCGCGAGGCGCTTGCGATCCGCGATCACCAGCTTCGGCTCGCTGTCGGCGATGCCGTACGCGATCTCGTCCGCCGTCCACCAACCGTTCAGCGCCGCCACGATGCCGCCGAGGCTCATCGTGGCCCAGAACGAGAGCGGCCACTCCACCCGGTTCTCGGCCAGCACCGCCACGCGGTCGCCCTTGCCGATGCCGTAGCGCTCGCGCAGCGCGGCGGCGACCGACGCCACGCGCTTCACGTGGTCGGCGTACGTGATCCGGCGCTCGCCCTGGACCAGGTACTCCTTCTCGCCGTGCGCGGCCGACTGCGCGAGCAGCTCGCGCAGCGCGCGCGGGCGGTTCTTGAAGACGCGCATGCGCTCGCCGAGCACGGTCTCCTCGACGATCTCGAACATCCCGCCCGGCCCGGTGAGCCGCCCGCGCAGCTCCTCGCGCGCAGTCATATCACCAGACCCTCACGAGATGAAGGCGATGCTGCTCGATCATGATCGCTGCCCCCAGTCCACTGTCCTGACTCCGTTCGCCTGCGGCTCACTGCGCGCGCCGCAAGGCGGCGCTTGCTATTGCTTCTCCGGCAGCTTGCCGCCCATCACCGCCTTGCCGAGCATGGGCTCGATGAAGTGGCCGAAGTTCGGGCCGCGCCGCAGGTGATGGCCACCGTCCACGTCGATGCAGGTGCCGGTGATCCAGCGCGACTCGGGCCCGATCAGGAAGCGCGCGAGATCGGCGACGTCCTCGGGCTCGCCGACGTCGTTCATGGGCGTGTTCTCGATGTACGAGCGATAGGTGGCGTGGTCGCGCGGGATGCCCGCCATGATCTCGGTCGAGATGAATCCGGGGCGGATCGCGTTGAAGCGCACCTTCTGCGCGCCGAACTCGTCGGCGGCGTTGCGCATCATCGCCTCGATGCCGGCCTTGCCCGCGGTGTACGCGCCGAAGTAGGGGTGCACGAGGTGGCCCGCGATCGAGGACATGCCCACGAAGGAGCCGCCGCCCGCGGCGACCAGATGCGGGACGCTGTGCTTGATGCAGAGCATGGTGCCGAGCACGTTCAGGTGGAGCACGCGCAGGAACTCCTTCGTGTCCTGCACGTGGTAGGGGCCGAGGCCGCCGCCGCCGCCCGCGTTCGCGACCACGCCGTGGAGGCGGCCGGTGGGCTCGAGCGTGCGCGCGATCGTCTTCGCGACGTCCTCTTCGTCGGTGACGTCGCAGCGGATCCACTGGATGCTGCCGTGCCCGGCCTGGGCCGCGATGCGCTTCGCCGCCTCCTCGAGCTGGGCCTCCCGGCGCCCGCAGATGGTGACGGCGGCGCCGTCGGCGGCGAGACGCGCGGCGCAGGCGGCGCCGATGCCGGTGCCGCCGCCCGTCACGAGCACGGCGAGCCCCTCGAGGCCTCCGGAGGGTCGCTTTCGGTCGGGCATCGGGACTCCTCGTGCCGGTGTCTCATCCCGGCGAAGCGATCAGGATAGAGGGGCCGCATTCCGCGCGCCCCCAATTCGCGCGAGGGCGTGGCATGCTGCGAGGGGTGAGCGCCCGTGTCCTCCTCGCCGTCGCGATCGGCGCCTGCCTGCCCGCCGCCGCGCGCGCCGAGCCCCCCGCCCTGCGCATCGACACACCGGCTCCCGGCGCCGAGACGCGCCTGCCTCTGATCGAGCTCTCGGGCGGCGCCGGCCGCGGGGCCAGCGCGGGCTGGGACATCGCAATCGTGCTCGACCTCTCCGAGAGCACGCTGCACCCGTCGGGCCTCGACCTCGACGGAGACGGGCCGTCGGGCCGCACCGACCCGGCGCTCGTCGCCGCCTTCCAGCCCACGGGCTTCGCCGGCCCGGCCCTCGCAGAGCGCATGCAGGGGGACTTCGACTTCGAGGACACCATCCTCGCGGCGGAGCTCGAGGCCGCGGGCGTGCTCGCGGCGCGCGTGGCCGGCCCGCGCTTGCGCACGGGCCTGGTCGGATTCTCCGACGGCGCGCGCGTACTCGCACCGCTCGGCAGCTCGCCCGCGGCGCTCGCGCGGGCGCTCGCGGAGCTGCGCACGCACCTCGGTGAGCACCTGCGCGGCACGCACTACGCCGCCGCGCTCGAGACCGCCGCACGCATGCTCGCGCCCGAGGCCGGGGCCGCGCAGGACGACCGCCAACGCGCCATCGTCTTCCTCTCGGACGGCGCACCGTCGCTGCCCGTCTTCAGCGGCGACAAGGGACGCACCGAGGCCCTGCTCGCCGCGCGCGAGGCCGGCATGGCCGGCATCCACCTGTTCGCCTTCGCCTTCGGTGAAGAGGGCGCGGCGGCCACCGAGGTGCTCGCTCAGATGGCGGAGTGGACGGACGGCCGCTCGCAGCGCGTCGAGCAGCCCGAGCAACTGGTGACGGCGCTGCGCGAGCTCAATCTGGTGGACGTGGCGCGCGTCTCGATCACCAACACGACGACCAGCCTGCCGGCGCGCGCGGTGCGGCTGTTCCCGGACGGATCCTTCGACGCGCTGCTGGGCCTGGCCGAAGGCGAGAACGTGCTGCGGGTGGAGGCCTTCGCGAGCGACGGCAGCGGGGTCTACCTCGAGCGCCGCGTGCAGCGCTTGCCGGGGGCGGCCGACACCGGCGAGGCGGCGCGGGGCCGCGAGATGCTCGCGAAGCTGAAGCAGCGCACGGCCGAGATGGAAGCCTGGGCCGAGGTGGAACGCCGACGCCAGGAGCAACGCCGATCCGTCACCATCGAAGCGGCGCCACAGCCGTAGGACGCCGCGCTCTTTACGCCGCGACTCGCGACGAGGTAGGCCGCGAGCGGATGCGGGCGGCGTGGTCCGGTGGTCCGTAGGCGTTCGCGAAAAGACCCCCGGCAGCGCCCCGTCCCGTGGTAGCCTGGGCCGCCATTCAGGAGGGGAAGTGCATGTTTCGAGGGATCGTCACCGCGGCGGCTGCCGCGTTCTTGCTCACGGCCGGCGCCGCGAGCGCCGAGCTCGCGCAGTGGAACCAGGAGCGCGTGGCCAAGTACGGCGAGGAGCTGGCGGTCGCGACCCAAGCGCTGAAGGAGGCGCTCGACGACGTGGGCATCCAGAACTTCGCGCAGCAGAACGCGATGTATCAGGTGAAGGACACCGTGGAGATCCTGCACAGGACGGCGGGCGGCCTGGCCGAGGCGCTCAAGAGCGGCAAGGGACGCGAGGAGACCATGCCGCGCTACCGGCGGCTGAAGTCGCTCCAGCGCGACGCCCAGGAAGAGGGCCGCAGCGCCGACATCCCCGAGTCCGTCTTCGAGAAGGTCTTCGCCGCCGGCAGCGCGTTGATCAAGCTCGCCCCGTACTACGAAGAAGATCAGCCGCCGAAGACCGAGTAGCCCGCCGAGCTTGGACGAGCGGCTGCGGAGCTTCGTCGAGCGCGCGGCGGGCGCGCGCGTCGCGGGAAGCACGCGCGTCGGGACGGGAGCGTCGCGAGCGACCTGGCTCGTGACGCTCGCGACGGGCGCGGAGTGCGTGCTGCGCGCGGACACCGGCGACGGCCCGATGGCGGGCACCGAGCTCACGCTCGCGCGCGAGGCCGCCGTCTACGGGGCGCTCGCCGGCAGCGCGATCCCGATCCCGCGGCTGCTGGCGGCGAAGCCCGAGGGCGACGCGTTGCTGGTCGAGCGCGCGCCGGGGACGGAGTCGCTCGACGGCCTCGAGCCCGCAGCCCGCGCCCGCGTGATGGACGGCTACGTGGACGCGCTCGCGCGGCTGCACGGGGTGGACGCCGGCCGCCTCGCGCTGCCGGGCTTCGCGCGGCCCGCGCCCGGCGACCCGGCGCGCGCGGAGCTCGCGCTCTGGCGCGGTGTGCTCGAGGCGCGCGTCACGCGCCCCGCCCCGCTCGCGCGCTTCGCCTTCGCGTGGCTCGAGCGCAATGCGCCACGCCACGCCGACCGCATCTCCCTCTGTCACGGCGACGTCGGGCCCGGGAACTTCCTGCACGCGGAGGGCCGCGTCTCCGCCCTGCTCGACTGGGAGTTCGCGCACCTCGGCGACCCGCTCGACGACCTCGGCTGGCTCAGCTTCCGCGGCCACCACCTCTCGGACGGCATCGGCGACCTCGACGCGCAGCTCGCGCGCTGGGCAGAGCGGACCGGGCTGCCCGCCGACCGGCGCCGCATCGCCTGGTACCGCGCGCTCGTGATGCTGCGCATGCTGGTCTCGTGCCAGGCCGCGCTCGACTCCGGCGCCGCCTCGCTCGACCGCACGGTCTACTTCTCGCTCGCCGCACTGCTCGCGCTGGTGCTGCCGCGCGCGCTCGCGGAGCTCGCGGGCGTCGGGCTGGACCCCCCGCCGGCGCCGCCCGCCGCGAGCGCGAGCGAGGACGCGGAGGTGCTGGCGTCGCTCGCGTCCGATCTCGCGGGCGTCGTGCTGCCGGCGCTGCCGGCCGCCGCGCAGGCGCGCGCGCGCGGCAACCTGCTGCTGCTGCTCCACCTGCAGGCGGCCGACCGCTTCGGCGCGGCGGTGCGCGGCGCGGAGCGCGAGCGGCTCGCCGAGGCGCTCGGCCGGGACGAGGTCGATCCCGGCGCTGCACAGGCGGCGCTCGCGGCGCGCGTGGCCGCCGCGCCCGCCGCGGAGGACGAGCGCTGGATCCGCTGGTTCGCGGACTCCGGCGCGCGGCGCATCGTGCTCTGGCCCTACCTCGCGGGGCTCGCGGCGAAGCCGCTCGCGAAGCTCACCTGATGGCCCGGCCCGAAGACGACCGCTTCCATCCGCCGACGTCGGACGATCCCTGGTGGACGGAGACCTGCTGGTTCTCGTTCGGCGACCCGCGCCTCGATCTCTCGGGCACCTTCTATCCGCTGTTCCGGCGCAACCTCGGCGTGGCGGCGCTCGGCGTCGCGATCTGGGATGCGAGCGCGCACGAGCCGTGGCGCGCGCCGTACCATCGCACGCACTGGCACCTGCCGTGGCCCGGCGGCGAGCTCAGCGACCTCTCGCTGGCGGGCTTGCGCTACGAGACGCTCGAGCCCGGCGAACACTATCGGGTGCGGTATCGCGACGGCGATCTGCTCGACGTCGACCTCGACTACCGCGGCCTGATTCCCGTGCACGAGGTCGGCGGCGGCGGCGGCCACGGCCACCTGGACCAGCCCTGCCGCTTCGAAGGCGTGGTGACGCTGCACGGGCGGCGCCACGAGGTCTCGGGCTACGACATGCGCGACCGGAGCTGGCAGGTGCGCGCCGACGACCGCAGCACGCGCGGGAGCTACAGCTACGGCATCGCTGGCGCGCGCGACGCGTTCCTCGCGTTCACGTTCCGGATCGGCGGCGAGGACCGCGTGGTCGCGGGCTTCCTGCTGCGCGACGGCGAGAAGGCGGACCTCGTGGCCGGCGTGCGCCGCGTCGAACGCAGCGCGGACGGCTGGCCGGCGCAGGTCGTGATCGAGGCGCGCGACGCGCGCGGCCGCGAGCTCGCGGCCCACGGCGTGACGCGCAACCGCCTCGCCCACCAGGCCAGCCCC
>Ga0105107_10003736_pt1 | contig 10163 bp, 10 predicted proteins | sample PPLLaktember2015_6_FD_79335 | JGI IMG/M metagenome (GOLD analysis project Ga0105107, IMG submission 79335) | Freshwater sediment microbial communities from Prairie Pothole Lake near Jamestown, North Dakota, USA - PPLs Lake P8 Core (1) Depth... | ecosystem: Environmental > Aquatic > Freshwater >...
CAACAATAACGTTCCTAGGGAATCATCCTCGAAAGACTTGAGGATATCTTCTAGCTCAGCTGGCTAGAGCGTCGGACTTCGAATCCGACGGTCGAATGCTTGAATCCCCTTTCCGGCACGCCTTACGTTAGAGGCGTGCTGTTGATCTCGCCTATCCTTTTAGCTTGATCAGCTCTTCTTTGAGATGCGGGATGACCTCGAAGAGGTCGGCGACAATACCGTAGTCGGCGACCTTGAAGATGGGCGCCTCGGGGTCCTTGTTGACGGCGGCGACGAATTTAGATCCGGAAATGCCCGCCAAGTGCTGGATGGCGCCCGAAACGCCGAAGGCCATGTAGAGGTCGGGCGAAACGGTCTTCCCGGTCTGGCCGACCTGGTGTTGGTGGCCGATCCAGCCGGAATCGACGGCCGAGCGCGATGCGCCCACGGCCGCATGCGGGAGCAGGGCCGCAAGTTCCTTGAGTAGACCGAAGGCCTCGGGCCCCTTCATCCCCCTCCCCCCCGTGACCACGACTCCGGCCTCGGTGACATCGATCTCCGCCGCCGGCTCTCTGAGGATATCGACGACTTTGCCCCGGACCAGCCCGTCCGGGACATCCGCGGACTTCCGGATGACGGCGCCCGCAAACGGGACCGCAGGCTCAAGCGGGAAGATGTTGGGCCGCAAGGTCGCCAGGGCGGGCGCAGCCTTCATGGAAAGGGTTAGGAGCGCTTTTCCGGCGAATACAGGCCTCGTGAATTCGAGCCGCCCGTCTTTCACCGCGAGCTTCGTGCAGTCGGAGGCCAGGCTGACGCCCAGGGCCGCCGCGAGCCTCGGGGCGAGGTCCCGGCCCATGGCCGTCGCGGAAAAGAACACCGCCGCAGGCTTCAAGTCCCCGACAAGCAACGCCAGCGCGCGGCAGAAGCCCTGGGAGGAATACGTATCCAGCGCCGGATTCTCGAGGATATGGGCTTTAACGGCCCCGAACGGAAAGACCTCGGCCGCCGTTGCGTCCGGAACCGTCCCGACGAAAACGGCTTCGATCCCGTTCCCCAGATCGGCCCCGCGCCTTTTCGCCTCGGACAGGGCTTCGAGGGAGCTCTTCTTGATCACGCCGTCCCGGGTCTCTATGAACACGAGTATCATGGCCGCCTCCCTCAGATGACCTTGGCTTCTTCGCGGAGGAGCCGGACCAGCTCTTGCGCCGCTTCCGCCGGACCGCCGCCGATGATCCGTCCGGCCTGCCGCCCGGCCGGGATGTCGATCCCCGCGATCTCGATCCCGGATGCGAGCTCGCCGTCCGAAAGCCCGAGCTCCGCGACCGGGATTACGGGGATGACCTTTTTCTTTGCCGCCATGATGCCCTTCAGCGTCTCGTATCGCGGCTCGTTCAGGCCCTTCTGGGCGCTCACGACGGCGGGGAGCGAGAAAGCGACCTTCTCCGTGCCGCCCTCGATCTCCCGGTAAGCGACGCCTTCGGGACCGGAGATCTCGAGCTTCGTCACGACGTTCGCCTGGGGAAGCCCGAGGAGCTCGGCCGTCATCGACGGCACCTGGGCGTTGTCGGCCCCGACCGACTGCTTCCCGAAGAGGAGCAGGTCGAACTCGGGATAGCGGCTTTTTACGGCGGCCGCGAGGATTCGCGCCGTGCGCAGGCCGTCATAGGATTCCGGCGCGTCGTCGCGGATGAGGATGGCCTCATCGGCGCCCATTGCCAGGCATTTCTTGAGGATGACGAGGGACTCCTCGCGGCCCGCGGCGAAGACGCGGATCGTGCCGCCGTTCGCCTCGCGGAGCCGCAGGGCCTCCTCCATGGCGTACTCGTCGTAGGGGCTGATGATGAAGCTGAGGCCCTCCTCGACGACGGCCTTCGCGTCCCGGTCGATGCGGATCTTAGATTCGGTGTCGGGAACGCGCTTGACGAAGACGTGAATGTTCATCGCGATCTCCTCGGGTCCGGCCCCCGTCCGGCAGGCCGCCTCAGCCGTCGAAGCGACGCAGCAGGAGGGATGCGTTGGTTCCGCCGAACCCGAACGAATTGGTCAGGCCGTAAACAAGCTCGGCGGGCCGAGCCGCGTTCGGGACGTAGTCCAAGTCGCATTCGGGGTCCGGGAACTCGTAATTGATGGTCGGGGTCATGACCCGTTCCTTGAGGCAGAGGGCCGTGATCCCGACCTCGACACCGCCCGCCGCGCCCAGGAGGTGTCCCGTCATGGACTTGGTCGAGCTGACGCCGATGCGCCGGGCATGCTCGCCGAAGACGGTCTTGATGGCGATCGTCTCCGTCTTGTCGTTGTAGGTGGTCGAGGTGCCGTGGGCGTTGATGTAGCCGACCTCTTCGGGCCGGACCCCGGCGTCGGCGAGCGCGCGGATCATCGCTCGCGCCGCCCCCTCCCCGTCCGGCGACGGGCTCGTGACGTGGTAGGCGTCCCCGGTCGCCCCGTAGCCGGCTATCTCGGCGTAGATGCGGGCGCCCCTGGCCCGGGCACGCTCCAGCTCCTCGAGCAGGACGATCCCGGCGCCTTCGCCCATGACGAAACCGTCGCGTTCCGCGTCGAAAGGCCGCGAGGCCCTCTTCGGCTCGTCGTTCCTCGTGGAGAGGGCCTTGATGGCGTTGAACCCGGCCAGGCTCAACGGCGTGATGGGCGCCTCGGCGCCCCCGGCGAACATGACATCCGCGTCCCCCCGGGCGATCATCCGAAAGGAGTCTCCGACGGCGTGCGTTCCGGTGCTGCAAGCGGTGACCGGCGACGTGTTCGGCCCCCCGGCCTTGTAACGGATGGAGATCTGGCCGGCCGCCTCGTTGATGATGATCTGGACGAGGAAGTACGGCGAGACGCGGCTGGGGCCCTTTTCGAGGAGGATCTTGTGCGTTTCCTCGAGGGAGCCGATGCCGCCGATGCCGGAGCCGACGCAGACGCCGGTCCGTTCGCCCTCGAGCGCTGCCGGTTCGATATTGGCGTCCTCGACGGCCAGGGCCGCCGCGGCCACGGCGTACTGGGTGAAGAGGTCCATCTTCCGGACCTCTCTTTTGTCGATGAAGAGGAGAGGATCGAAGTCCCGGACCTCTCCGGCGATTCGGGTCTCAAAACGGGCGGCGTCGAAGCGCGTGATCGGGCCGATGCCGCTCTCCCCGCGGAGAAGGGCGTCCCAGGTCTTTTTCGTCCCGACTCCGAGCGGGGTGATCAGCCCGATGCCGGTGACGACGACCCGGCGCCCGGAGTTCCGGGGCGCGTTCGGGGGATGAAGGGTCATACGGTCGGAAAGTGCGGGCTTATTTCGAGACGTGGCCCACGATGTAATCCATCGCCTTGCCGACGGTGGTCAGCTTTTCCGCTTCTTCGTCCGGGATGTCCAGACCGAACTCGTCCTCGAGAGCCATGACGAGCTCTACGGTGTCCAGGGAGTCGGCGCCGAGGTCGTCGATGAAGGACGCGCCTTCCGTAACCTGGTCCTCGCTGATGCTGAGCTTGTCGGCGACGATGCCTCTAACCTTCTTGAACAGATCGTCTCTTTCCATCGTGTCCTCCTCTCCAAGGATCGAAATTTATGGTCTCCGGCGTCACATGTACAATCCGCCGTTGACGTTGATCACCTGGCCCGTGATGTAGGCGGCCTCGTCCGAAAGAAGGAATCTTACAGCAGATGCCACTTCTTTGGGAAGCCCGAACCGCTTCACGGGGATATTGTCCATGAAGGCCTTCTTGACCTCCTCGGGAAGCCGTTCCGTCATGGCCGTGGCGATGTACCCCGGGGCCACGCAATTCACCGTGATCCCCCGGGACGCGACCTCCCTGGCCAGGGCCCGGGAAAAGCCCATGACGCCCGCCTTGGAGGCGGCGTAATTGGCCTGGCCGGGATTGCCGGCCAGCCCGACGACGGACGCGATATTGACGATCCGGCCGCCGCGGGCGGCGACCATAGGCCGGATGACGGCCTTGGCGAAGTTCCAGGAGCCCTTGAGGTTGACGCCGATGACGGCGTCCCACTCCTCCTCTTTCATCCGGAGGAGGAGGTTGTCCCGGGTGATGCCGGCGTTGTTGACGAGGTGGTCGATCCGGCCGCAGTCGCGGATGATATCCTCGACGACGGCGGTGACCTGGTCCAGGCGAGTGACGTCCGCGACATGGGCGGACGCCTTTCCCCCGGCGACCCGCAGGCGTCCCGCGAGAGCCTCGAGCTTCTCCTTCTGGACGTCGACCAGCGCGACGTGGGCGCCCTCGCGGGCGAGCTCCTCCGCGATGGCCTCGCCGATCCCCTGCGAGGCGCCGGTGACGATCGAGACCTTGCCTTCGAAGAGCATTTACCCGTTGACCCCCGGAACGGCATGATCGAACCGGGCCATCTCGCTCTGGATCCTTTCCTGGATCCTGTTCATGACGATCTCCCGGCTCATGCGCACCGCGTTCTTGACGGCCCGGACGTTGGAGCGGCCGTGGCCGATGATACAGACACCGTTGAGCCCGAGCAGGTGGGCCCCGCCGTATTCGGAATAATCGACCTTCTTAAAGACTTTCTTGAGGTTCCGTTTCATCAGGAGGAGGCCGATCTTGGCGAACAGGTTCTTCATGACCTCGTTGCGGACCATGGAGAACAGGCTCTCGACGACCCCTTCCGAAACCTTCAGGGCGACGTTCCCGGTGAAGCCGTCGCTGACGATGACGTCGGCCTTGCCGGAGTAGATGTCCTTGCCCTCCATGTTGCCGACGAAGTTGAGCGGCGAGTCCTGGAGGAGGCCGAACGTCTCCTTGGTCAGGTCGTTCCCCTTGGACTTCTCCTCGCCGATGCTCATCAGGCCGACGCGCGGGTTGGGCTGGCCGAGCGCGGTCTCCATGAAGGTCTTGCCCATGACCGCGAACTGGACGAGGTGGTGGGGCTTGCAGTTCGCGTTGGCCCCGGCGTCTATGAGAAGGGTGGCGCCGCGCATGTTGGGCAGGAGAAGGGCCAGGGCGGGCTTGTCGACGCCCTTCAGGGCCCCGATGGTCTTCCGGGAGATATAGACCACGGCCGCCGTGTTCCCCATGGAGACAAAGGCGCCGGCGTCCCCGTTCCGGACGAGCTCGGTCCCGACCCGGATGGAGGACTGGCTTTTCTTCCGGAAGGACAGGAGCCCCTCGCCCATCCCGATCGCCTCGGGGGCGTCGCAGATGGTGATGTGGCCCCCGGCGGCGCCGAACTTGTCGACCTCTTTGCGGACGATGCTCTCGACGCCGACCAGGACGATGTCGACGTCGTACTCTTCGGCAGCGCGGACCGCTCCCTCGACGGTGACCCGGGGTCCGAAATCACCCCCCATCGCGTCGACGGCGATCTTCATGGGCGACAACCGTCGTCAGTCTTTGGTTCCCGCGATGACCTGCCTCCCCTTGTAGAAGCCGCAGTCGGGGCAGGCCCGGTGGGGCAATTTGGGGTTGCCGCAGTTGGAGCAGACCGAAAAGGTCGGAAGGGTCAGAAAGTCGTGGGCCCGTCTATTTCCTTTTCTCGAAGGGGAATGGCGTCTTTTTGGGTTTGGCATATTAACTCTTGTCTCTCACCAGGAATTTGAGTTTTTCCAGCCTGGGGTCGGATCCCCCGACCTGGCAGGAGCATTTCCCTTCCCGAAGGAGCTCGCCGCAGACGGCGCAGAGGCCCTCGCAGGTCTCGGCGCAGAGCGGCTTGACGGGGAAGGTCAGATTGAGCTGTTCCAGGACGACCAACCGGAGGTCGATCTTCCGGTCGTAGTGATACAGGGTGTCGAGGTCCGCCTCCTCGAGCTCATCCTTGGCCGATTCCATCTCCTCGGGGAGGAAGATGAGGTCGAACTTGGAATCGACCGGGAATTCGAAGGGCGTCAGGCACCGGCCGCAGATGAAGCTCAGCCTGGCCGTGACGCTTCCCTTGATCCAGACCTCGTCCCCGATCTTGCGGACGAGGACATCGGCGTGGACGGGCTCGAGGAAGACCGCGCTCTCCTCGACGAGATCGACGCTTAAAAAGTCGAAATCCCTCGAGACTTGCAGTCCCTCTTGCGGCAGACGATCGATCTCAATAAGCATAGCAATTCCATTCGGGTTTGTTTATTATACCAAGCAGAACCTGTTTGTCAACTTGATGTGGATACGACATGACGGGTCATCCCGGGAGTCCAGGGCTGCCTCGGACCCTCGCCTATGGGGCTTGGACGGGGCCCGCGCTCCCGGGAAGATATGAGGACGGCGATCGCGGCAGGATCCCCGGCCGCAGAGGCCAGCGGGGACCTGTCGATCGGAATATCGTCGAAACGGGGTCCCCGACCCACCGTCAAAACGGGATTATTCCCACCGTTTTCTAGGAACACGACTTGGGTTCGATGTGGATATGGTGCCCGCCGAACACGCCGTCGGGGATGATGGACCTTTCGAACCGTGCCGCCGCCAAGAGCTTCTCGAAGTCGATCCCCGTTTCCCTCCCCATCTCGTTCAGCATGTAAACGACATCCTCCGTGGCCAGGTTGCCCGAAGCCCCGGGAGCGAAAGGACACCCGCCCAGACCTCCCAAAGCGGACTGGAGCTTGTCGACGCCGGATTCGATGGCGGCAAGGGTGTTGACCATCCCCATGTTCCTCGTGTCGTGGATGTGAACCATCAGATCCAGCCCGGGGAAGGCCTTTTGGACCGCGGAGATGATCTCCCGAACCTGCTTGGGATTCGCAATGCCGATCGTATCGCAGAGGTTCACCTTTTTGACCCCCAGCGTAACATAGGGCTTCAGAAAATCCACCACGGCCCCGGTGCTGAACTTCCCCTCGAACGGGCACCCGAAGGTCGTGGCCAGGTCGAGACAAACATCCATTTCCGGATAGGCATCGACGATCTTCTTCAACTCATCGAGGGACTCCTCGTGCGTCCTGTTGATATTGGCCTTGTTGTGGCTTGCGCTCAAGGACACAACGAAGGAGACCTTCCTGATCCCCGTTTCCCAGGCTGTCCTCGCTCCGAACAGATTGGGAACGAGCGCGAAGAAATCGACCCCCGGATATCTTTCGAGACACGCCAATGTGACCTCCTTGGAATCCTTCAGCTGGGGGACCGCTTTAGGACTGACGAAGGACGTGTGTTGGATGTGCTTGATCCCCGCACCTACCAATCCCCCGATGATCTCCAGCTTCCTTTGGACGGGGACGTACTCGGCCAAGTTCTGAAAACCGTCCCGGGGCCCGACTTCATAAACATGGATTCTCCCCATTGTCATCGCCTCCCTTGCGAATTCGTCATGATCCGGTCGAGTTCCCGTTGCGCCTTCCCGGAGCTGGATCTGCCCCCCCGAGATACGACTCGATCTTGCCGCCCTCGCCTTCCGGGTCTCCGCTTTACGCCATCACTTTTTGTCGCGCTCTTCCAGCCGGTCGGTGGCGAGCGGAGGCGTGACCGACAGGGCCGAGATCTCATCCCGCCATTCGGGCGTCATCTTGACATTCAGGGCGGCCAGCGAGCCCTCCAATTGGGTCAGGTTGCGTGCGCCGATGATCGGGGCCGTCACCGCCGGATGCGCCATGACCCAGGCGACCGCCAGGGCCGCGGTCTCGACGCCGCGCTCGCGGGCATGCCGGGTGAACCGGTCGGCCGTTTCAAAGTATTCCGGAGGGCTGTATCGCTTCATATATCTGGCGTTCTCCACCAAGCGGCCGACCTCCGGCTTCCGGCCGGACCCGTACTTGCCGGTGAGCAATCCGGCGCCCAACGGGCTGTAGGAGATCACCCCCATCCCCTCCGCCGCGGCCAGCGGCAAGAGCTCGACCTCGGCCTGCCGCTTGACGAGATTGTACATGGGCTGCATGCACTCAAACCGCGCCAATCCCTCACGCGCGGAGATGCCCAGCGCCGTAGCGATCTGCCAGGCCGCCGAGTTGCTCACCGCCGGGTAGAGGATCTTGCCCTGCCGCACGAGATCGTCGATAGCGCGCACCGTGTGCTCGAGCGCTGCGGTCGAATCGAAATTGTGAATGAAATAGAGGTCCAGCCGGTCGGTGCGCAACCGGCGCAAGCTGGCTTCGACCGCCAGCATGATATTCCGGCGCGAGAGCCCCCGCGCGTTCACGTCGTCGCCCATCGGACCGTTCACTTTTGAATTCAGGACGATCTCGTCGCGGCAGCCGGCGATCAGGCCGCCCAGGATCTCCTCCGAACGCCCCTGGCTGTAGACATTCGCGGTATCGAAGCAGTTGATCCCAACGTCCCGACATCGGCCGAACATCGCGGCGGATGTCGCCTCGTCGGCCTCCGCGCCGAACGACATGGTCCCAAAACAGAGCTGTGAGACTCTGACTCCGGTTCGACCGAGGAAACGATATTCCATAGTTTCACTCCCTTAGGACGGATTCCTACCGTTTGGCCTAAAATGCATACCCATTATACAGCCGCCATGACCTAATCCCAAGAGAGGGACTACCCGCGAGCGGCCGGCCCCTCAAGCGGATTTCGGCCTTACTCCGAGGTTCGACCATCCGGGGCGAGATAGGCCCAACCATTCAATGGCGCCGGGAGCGCCTGAGATCAACGACGGCCAGGAGCCGTCTTCAGGTCGAGCAGGTCTTTCGTCAGCGTAAGGCGAAGAAGACAAGAAAGGTTGTTCAATGAATCGCATTCCACTCCATTTCTTGGAGGTGTTTGAATACTTTTTCGAGGTCGTCGTATTTTGCCGCAGCATGTGGGTCGAGGGGCGTGGGTTGGTTGTTTACGATCGCGATTTTTCCTTGGTTTCTGAGCGTGTACTGGGGTAGCGATGCAACCGGGTTTATCACCATAGTAGAGCCGAGTATCAGCATGAAATCCGCTTTCTCTGCTTCCCGTACCGCCTTCCATAAATCCATCTGGTTGAGTTGTTCGCCGTAGAAGATTATTCTCGGCTTTACGTATCCGCCGCATTTCCGGCACCTCGGAATCTCGGCCCTGGAAATTGTTTTTATGACGTCGTCGTATGGGAACTCGTCCCCGCATTGAAGGCACCTGTGCAACGCCGGCGAGCCGTGTATTTCTATGACGTTTTTCGAGCCTGCTTTCTGGTGGAGCATGTCGATGTTCTGGGTGATGATCGTTTTGACAAGGCCCTCTTTTTCCATGTCTGCGAGGACTTGATGGATTATGTTAGGTGTTCTTTCATGCGCACTGTAAACGATTTCTTTCGAATTCTGGTAGAAGTAGCTTGGGTCTCTTCTGAATTCCTTTATTGAGAACAGGCGGTCTGAGTCAAATTTTTGGTAGATCCCTGTTTTCCCCCGGAAATCCGGTATGCCCGATAGAGTTGATACTCCTGCGCCGGTGAGGACGACGCAGTGCTTTGACTCCTTTATCAGGGTTACGAGTTTTTCCATGGATAGCCCATGCTGACGGATTAGTTGTGGCCTTCAGGTAATAATATTAGTTTAGGCCCATTTACTTGGACCTCTCTTTTATAACCTTCCCCTTACGCGGCCTTGGGTGCCACCGCCTTGGGCGCCGTAAAATAAAGGACGATGACGGAGATTATAGCCATGGCGGCTGCGAGTCCAAGAGCATATGCCCAGCCTAATCTCATAGCGACAAAGCCCGTGACGCCGGGGGCCAGGATGCCAGCAAAGGCGCTTCCCGTATTCATCATGCCCGAGATGAAACCGGCCTTCTGGGGATTCATGTCAATGGGCAATGACCAGAAAGACGGGAAGTTCAGGCCGGCGAACATCGTCATCAGAGAGATGAATGCGAGGGCCAGATAGGCGTTCTTGGCCTGGCTGACCAACACCAGGCAAACGGCCATCGCGGGGAGGCACGAGTAGATTAGGATTCGCCTGGCCTTTCCGGTGCTGAAGCCCCGCTTGACGAGCCCGTCGGAGATCCAGCCCGAGATATTCATGCTGATGAACGACGCCAGCCACGGCAGGGCCGCATAGAAGCCCATCTTTATGATCGTGAATCCGCGGGCCTGGACGAGGTACGTGGGCAGCCAATTGAGGAACAGCCAGTAAGGATACGTAAAGCACATATAGGAAACGGTGAGCCCCCAAACGGCCTTGGAGCGGGCCGGTGAACCGGAAATCGTCTCGCCGGCCTTCATGACCTGGCCGGTCGCGATCTCCTCCAGTTCCTGGTTGCTGACCTTCTTGTGCTGTCTGGGGTTGTCCTTGCTGTAGAGAACCCATACGACCATCCACACGAATCCCAGGGTCCCGTAAGCGTAGAACACGGCTTTC
>Ga0105107_10003738_pt1 | contig 10159 bp, 9 predicted proteins | sample PPLLaktember2015_6_FD_79335 | JGI IMG/M metagenome (GOLD analysis project Ga0105107, IMG submission 79335) | Freshwater sediment microbial communities from Prairie Pothole Lake near Jamestown, North Dakota, USA - PPLs Lake P8 Core (1) Depth... | ecosystem: Environmental > Aquatic > Freshwater >...
TCGGGCTTTTCGGCGGGTGACTTCGTGATGATGTTGATCACCCCCCCCAAGGCATCTGCGCCGTAAAGGGCCGAGGCGCCGCCCCGAAGAATTTCAATCTGTTCGATATCCTCCTTGGCAATAGGCAGGGCACTCAAGTCGTAAAGGCCGTTTTGGGAATCGTTGATCCTCCGGCCGTTGACGAGAACCAGGACCTGGCCGGGCGACGAACCCCGGACTTGCGGCAGGGCCAGGGATCCCAGGGATCCATATTGCGTCACCAACGTTCCGGGGGTGCGTTGGATCAGTTCCCCGATCGACTGGTCAGGCGAACTCCGGATTTCCTCCTTGGAGATCACGCTGATGGCTTGGGGGGAGTCGCTGATTTCGATCTCGGTCTTCGTGGCGGTGACCACCACCTGGCCCAATTCCGCTTCCTTCCCCGAGACGGTGACCCCGAAAAAACCCGGGCCGAGAACCCCGATGAAACACATCCCAAAGACAAACAACCTCTTAATCCGCATATTTCGTCTTCTCCTTTCCCGCGAAAGGTTTGAAAGGGTACCCGAAGAATCTCGGTCTCCTGGCTTAGGGCCTCTACTCGCCACGCCTTCCCGGACAGAGTCCAGTGGCCGGAGCCGGCATCAGGATCAAGGCAACGGGTTCAAGGCTAAAGGAATTCTCCTTATCCCCTTGAGCCTTACGCCTTGCGCCTTGCGGCTTTTTGTGGTTTTCGCTCCCATCACAGTTGCGGGGCAGCGGTGGAATTTCACCACCTTCCGCTGAAACCTTCAGGATGGAACTCCCTCAACCTCCTTCAAGATTTGTGAGTGATCGATGCAAAAAGTTGCTCCGCCGTCTCTTAATCTCTGATAGTATTCCCTCGCCTCACCTCCCGTGTAGTCCTGGGACGGATCGCTCTCGAGGACCAGCACTCGCCGCCCCTCTTGAACGGCCTCAACCGCTGCCTTCAGATTACCCAGGTTGCCTCTGCCGACGTAAAGCCTTTCCAGGATGATGAGGTCGGCACGGGCCATCAAGGCTTTATTTTCTGCAAACGCCTTCTCCGAGATGGGAGAAAACGGCGCCTCGGCGGCCATGGCCAACCCCAGCGTTTTTCCGATCAGGTAATCACTGTCTCCGACGTTCAGGACCCCCAGGCTGACGCGGATTTTCCGCGACAACAGACGGCGAATCAGATCGGAACCGCTTCCCCCCCCGCAGATGACGTGAACGGTTTGGGAAGCCTGGGATCGAACCAGGCCGGCTCGGCTCATCGGGGTCACGCGCGGGGCTCCGGAGATGGGATTGGGCTCCACCATCACCTCGATACCGTACACGCTGCGGATGTGATCTTCGGTAATGACCTGGGCCGGAGGTCCGGAGCAGAAAATTTCCCCCTGGGACAACATCAGGATCCGGTGGCAGTACTCCGCAGCCAGGTTCAAATCATGGGAGATATTCAGAACCGTCAGATTCCTAAGGGCGTTTAAGTGACGGATCCGTTCATGGATCTCGATTTGATGGTTCAAATCCAGATGCGAAGTCGGTTCATCCAGAAGGATCACTTCCGGCTCCTGCGCTAAAGCCCGGGCCAGGAGGACTCTTTGTTTTTCCCCCTGGCTGAGCTCCCAGAAAGGCCGGTTTTCCAGCTCCAAAACGTTGGTCAAAGCCATCCCCTCCCGGACGACTTCCCAATCTCTCTTTTTTTCCCAGCCGAACCGCCCCAAGAAAATCCCCCGCCCCATCAGAACGATTTCCCCGGCCGTAAAGGCAAACGGGACCTCAACCCCCGAGGGAACAACGGCGATTTTCCGGGCAATGGAGGAGCGGGAGAGCCTCTTAATATCTTCTCCCAGCAAAAGCACTCTTCCCCGGTCGGGAACCAGCAGCCCGTCCATCAGTTTCAGGAGAGTGGTCTTGCCCGAGCTGTTCGGACCGATGAGCCCCAGGATTTCCCCCTTCTCCAAAGCAAAATTCAGCTGGGAAAATATCTTTCTCCCGGGATATCCGAAATCGACCGAGGCCAATTCAATGATAGACGGCATGCCCCTTTTTCCTCAGGATGTAAATGAAAAACGGGGCCCCCGTAATCGCCGTGATCACCCCCACCGGAATTTCCAGCGGCGCCAGGAGCGTTCGCGCCAGGGTATCCGCGGCAATCAGAAACATGGCGCCTGCCAGCATCGAGGCCGGAAGGAGAAAACGGTGGTCGGGGCCCCAAATCATCCGCACCGTGTGGGGAACGATCAGCCCCACAAAGGCGATGAGACCGCTTCCTGAGACGATGGCTCCGGTGATCAGAGAAGTGAAGACGAAAGAGGTCATCTTGACTCTCTCCACATCCACCCCCAGTTCCAAGGCGGTTTCCTCGCCCAGGGTCAGGAGGTTGAAATCCTTGGCCCTGGAGAGCAGGAACAGGGCGCCCACCAGAAGAAAAAGAAAAATGAACCCCATATTTTGGGAAGCCATGTACTCGAGGCTGCCCATCAACCAGAAGGTGACGCTGTGCAGGCGTTCATCGCTGGTCATCGAGATCAGAAACATAATGATTGCGGAGAAGAACGAGCTGACGATGACCCCTGCCAGGAGCATGGTTTGCAGCGGAACCCGGCCGCCGGTGCGCGCGATGAAGTACACCAGGAAAATCGTAAGGAGGGCGGCGGCAAAAGCGGTCCCCGGGACCATATAAGAACCGAGAAGGCCTCCTCCCAAGCCGAAGAGGATCGCGAGCACGGCTCCCAGAGCCGCTCCGCTGGAGATCCCCAGAACAAAAGGATCGGCCAGGGGATTCCGCAAAAGGGCTTGCAGAACCCCCCCCACCAGAGCCAATCCTCCCCCGACGACAGCGCCCGATAGGATTCGGGGCCACCGAAGTTCGAGGATGATCGAGATCTCCCTTGGCGAGAAGCTATCCCCCGCCGGCCAACCCAGAAAATGGTGGAACAAAATGGACCAGCTCCGGCCAACGGGAATGGACACGGCGCCCCGCGACAAGGCGGTCAGCGCCACCCCCGCCAGGCAGACGAGAAGGAAAAGATTCCACCAAGCCCATCGTTTCAAGGTCCATCGCGCCATAAGACGTTACCGGGTGAGGGTTTCGCGTCAAGGAACCGATAGGTAAAAACCCCGATCCCTGATCTTGACCCGACTCACTTTTTGAAAATCTCGGGGTGCAAAGCCCAGGCGATTTCCTCCAGGCCCTTCACGATCCGGGGAGAAGGGCGCAGGATGAGATCCGCTTCGATGGCGAAAATCCGTTCGGAACGGACCGCGGAAATATCCCGCCAGCGCCGCCACCATTTTTTTTGCTCCAGAAGCGAATCACTGGACAGCATGGCCGAGAGGAGGATGACCTCAGGGTCCCGGGCCATCACCTCTTCCATGCTCAATTGCGGATGCTTCCCTCGCGCATTTTCGGCCACATTCTTTCCCCCGGCCAGAACCATCAAGTCATGGACAAAGGTCTCCTTTCCCGAGCTGATCAAAGGGTCCACTGACATGGCGTGGAGGACGCGGGGTTGGGACCGTCCCTGCACCTTCTGCTGAACCGCCTGCATCTTCTCCCTCATCGATGCGGCCAACCGCTGGGCATTGGGGAGCGACGAGGTGACCCCTCCGATCTTCAGGATGGATTCCAACACTTCCGCAACCGACCGAGGATTGGCGATGTACACGGGAATTCCGAGGCCGGATAGGCGATCGACGAAGGTTTTCAGATCCCCATCCGCCGTCTGGATCACCAGGTCGGGATGAAGAGCCACAATCTTTTCCAGGGAAGGGGTGATATATCCCCCCACTTTCTCTTTGCTCCGGGCCTCCGGGGGGTAGTTGCAATAGCTGCTCACCCCCACGATTTTTTCTCCCAGCTCCAAGGAAAAAAGAATTTCGGTCACGCTAGGCGCGACGGAAACGATCCGCCGGGGGGGAACGCGGACCTCCACCTGCCTCCCGATCTCATCCGTAAAGATCGCGGGAAACGCCTCCAAAACGAGGCCGAACAGAAAAAGGGGGAAAAAAATAGGCCAGAATTTTTTCACGTTCTTGCCTTGATGCCGGCAACCTTTGAACCTTTGCAAAAGTCGGAAATCCTTTCCGGCTTCGCTAAACCCGGCTTGGCTAACCTCTTCCACCCCCTGCCGTCCGTATTTCGCATTCGATTTTCCTTACCCATTGATCAGCTTCACGAAGGTCCAAGAGGGGGTGTAATCAATTATGTTCAGACAGCCGTAATCCTGTTCGATTCGCAACAGCTGGGAATAGGATAGCTGAATGGCTTCGGCGATGAGCAACCGGTTGAGCGCTCCATGACAGACCAGGAGGATCTCCTCCCCGCGGTGAGCTTCGACCAACTCCTGGAGTTTCGGAACGGCCCGCCGGCGGACATCGTCAAGGCTTTCCCCCTCCGGAATCCGAAATACCTCCAGCTGTTTCATCCATTGCGGGATATCCGTGGGATACTGTTCCATGACCTGCTGGTAGGTAAGACCCTGCCAGCGGCCGAAATTCACCTCGCGGAATTCGGCAAAGCTTTTCGCTTCCAGACCATGAGGGGCCCCGATGATCTCGGCTCCCTTCCTCGTCCGTAAAAGGTCGCTGGAGTAAACCGCTCCCAGAGGCTTGCCCTGAAGAAGGCCTCTCAGCCTCTCCATTTGCCGCACGCCCTGTTCCGTGATATCCACATCCGTCTGTCCGTTGTAAACACCGTGGTTGACCACTTCTCCATGCCGCGTCAGATAGAGACGAGTCCGATCAGAATCCATGAATTCCTCTTCCAAAAATATTCATCCTGCCCGGTTCATGCCGGCGATCGCGACCAGGATGAGGGTTTCGTTAAGCTCATTCCCCGCCCCGAGGACATCTCCGGTCACTCCGCCCATTTTGCGGACGAAAAATTTTTCCAGAAGGAACGCGCTCAAAACCGTAAGACCCCAAAGGAGAAAACCCGGCATTCTTAAGAACAGGAGGCTGATGGCCAACGAGAAGATCCCGGCCAAGATCCAATCCCTTTTCGTCAGGGTCTCCTTGAACGTCAGCCCCAACCCCCCTTCCTTCCGGGCATAGGGAGACCGATAAAGCATCTGCACCATGGAATATCGGCTGAGGGCCAAAGCCGCCACCAATCCCTGGATCGCCGTCTGCCCCGTAAGGGAATTCAGGGCCAGGAATTTGATCCCGAGGATCAAAATCAACCCGATGACCCCGAACGCTCCCACCCGGTGATCTTTCATGATCTGCATTCTCTCTTCGGGTGTCCTTCCATGGGCGAGTCCGTCAAGGGTATCGGCCAGCCCGTCCAGGTGAAAGGCCCCGGTCAAAAGAACCAGGAGAAGAAGCAGCAGGCCGTCCGCCAGGCTCTTCGGAAAAACCCAGACCAGGAACCAGAAAGAGATCCAGAGAACCAGACCCAGCAAGAGACCGATAAGGGGGTAACAGGCCATGGACGGCCCCAGAAGCCGAGGGTCCGCTTCCCCCTTGAATCGCCACCCGGGAAGGACAGTCAGAAATTGCCAGGCCAGAAAGAAGCGGGTCATGGATTCCTTTCCGACACCCCGGCCTCGGCGAACGTCGCCATCTGGTTGAGAATTTTCACCGCCGCCTCAATGATCCCCATGGCCAGGGCCGCGCCCGTGCCTTCTCCCAGGCGCAGGGATAAATTAAGAATCGGCTTCTGGCCCAAATATTCCCACATGAATCGATGACCGATCTCCGCAGACTGGTGGGATGCAAACAGGTAATCCCGGATCGCCGGGTTCAAAGCTACGGCAATCATCGCGCCGGCGGTGGAGATGAAACCATCCACGACCACGGGGATCCGACGGAAGGCGCAGCCGACGATGAGGCCCGCAATCCCGGCGATCTCCAGTCCGCCTACCTTGGCCAGCACCTCGATAGGGTTGTGGGGGTCGGGCGCATTGTTTCGGATCGCCTGTTCAATCGTCCGGATTTTCCGCTGGAGGCCGGGGTCATCGAGGCCGGTTCCCCGATGGGTAACCTCCGCAGCGGGGGCTCCCGTCAAGGAACTGAGAATCGCGCTGCTGGCCGTCGTGTTGCCGATCCCCATGTCGCCGGTGCCCACGAGGGTCGCCCCCTGAGCGAAAGCATAATCGGCCATCTCCAGGCCCACTTCGATTGCCCGCCTGGCTTCCGGAAGCGACATGGCCGGCCCATGGGCCATATTCCGGGTCCCCCGGGCCACCTTGCGGATCACGAGGCCGGCGGCGGGTTCGAAATCATGATCCACGCCGATATCCACCACAACGATCTCGGCGCCCGCGTGGCGGGCCAGAACATTGATTCCCGCCCCCTGACGCAAGAAGTTGTAGACCATCTGACAGGTAACTTCTTTCGGATAAGCGCTCACCCCTTCGGCCACGACCCCATGATCCGCCGCAAAGGTATAGATGATTTTCCTGCCTAAAACGGGTTTGACCTTTTCGACGATGGCGGCATAGCGCTTGGCGATTTCCTCAATCTGGCCAAGGCTTCCAACCGGCTTGGTCAGACGGTCCAACCGCTCCTGGACTTGGGAAAGAAACTCTTCCTTGAGCGGCAGGATGGCCGCCAGGGTTTTTTCCAAGGCCTCTCTCATTTCTTCATCCTTTCATTTTCCAGGGCAAGCCGCCCATCAGAAAGTAGACCTCGTCGGCCTCCCGAGCGACCTTCTGGTGGATCAGTCCGCTCAAATCCCTGAACATCCTGGCCGTTGGATTCTCCGGAACGATTCCCATCCCCACTTCATTGCTCACCAAAATAAGCGAGCAGGGCGCCTCGCGGGCCGCCCTGAGGAAACGATCCGCGGCCCCAAGGATCTTTCTTTCTCCCCAACCGGCCATCATGAGATTGGAAAGCCAGAGGGTCAGGCAGTCTAAGAGGATGAGGCTGCAGTTGCCCCCCTCGCTTTGGAGGACCTCCGCAATCCGCACCGGCTCCTCCAGGGTCCGCCAGGCCTTGGGGCGGGATTTTTTATGCCGGGAGATGCGCCCTTTCATTTCCGCGTCCAGGGCCTGGGCCGTTGCCAGGTAGGCCTTGGGTCCGGAAAACGTTTTGGCGATTTGCTGGGCGAACCGGCTCTTCCCGCTACGTGCCCCGCCGGTGATAAATATGATTTTTTTATTCATACCCTTTTCACCACAGAGGACACAGAGAAATAAATTCAAAAAGCAAAAAGTCAAGCGATTCCCAATGTTTCTTCGTCTAGTTGTCTTATTTTTGCATTTTCCTCTGTGTTCTCTGTGCTCTCCGTGGTGAGGGAAATAAAAAACCCCAACCTTTCGGGAAAAAGTTGGGGTCCGGAGACATACCTCGATTGCCCACCCCTCCCCGCGGAAGGATTGCTTATGACCATCCCGTCGAAAAGGTTTCCTGGCTCGCGGCATCCTACGCGTTCGCTCTAACGAGCGGACTTCCCACGCCTTCCCGGACAAAGTCCAGTGGCCGAAACCTTTCGCTGGCTCAAGGTTAATGGTTCAAGGCTCAAGGATTCCGCTTCTTTTCTCCTTGCGCCTTACGCCTTGCGCCTTGCGGTTTCTCGTGGTTTTCGTTCCGCTTACAGTTGCGGGGCAGCGGGGGATTTGCACCCCCTTCCCTTGTCGACGGCATAAAAGCAACAATACCGCCATGAACAATCAGCAGTCAACGATTTAACGATATACGGAATAATTCCAGCTTATCGCTGAGAGCTGAATGCTGATAGCTGTTTTATCTTCACACCTTCAAAAAAGAAAGTCAAATCCTTTTATCCCATCAGATATTTATGGATCGCATCCGCCGCCTTGCGGCCTGCTCCCATGGCCAGAATGACGGTAGCCGAACCGGTGACGATGTCGCCCCCGGCGTAAACCCCTTTTTTGCTGGTGGCGCCGGTTTCCGGGTCGGCGACGATATAACCCCATTTATTGGTCTGCAAATCCGGGGTCGTGGACTGGATCAGGGGGTTCGCCCCGGTGCCGATGGCCACAATCAACAGGTCGATCCCCATTTGAAACTCCGATCCGGGAATGGGAAGGGGACGCCGCCGGCCCGATGAGTCCGGTTCCCCCAATTCCATCCTCTGGCACTCCATCCCCGTGATCCAACCATCGTCATTGCCCAGGATCTTGACCGGAAGCGTCAGGAAGTGGAACTGGATGCCCTCTTCTTCGGCATGATGAACTTCCTCGATCCGGGCGGGAAGCTCCTTTTTCGACCGGCGGTAAACGATGTAGACATTTTCCGCCCCGAGACGGATGGCCGTCCGGGCCGAATCCATGGCCACGTTCCCTCCGCCCAGCACCGCCACGTTCTTACCCCGGGCGATGGGCGTATCATACTGGGGGAAAAGGTAGGCTTTCATCAAATTCGAGCGGGTGAGGTATTCATTGGCCGAGTAAACCCCGTTCAAATTTTCTCCGGGAATGTTCATAAAGGTCGGCAGCCCGGCCCCCGTTCCCAGAAAGACGGCGTCATACCCGTTGGCCATCAGTTCATCCACGGTTGCGATCTGGCCGAGCACCCTGTCGGTTTTGATTTCCACTCCCACCTTCTCAAGGTAGTCCACTTCGGCCTGCACGATGGCTTTGGGAAGTCGGAATTCCGGGATTCCATAGACGAGAACGCCCCCGGCCTTGTGCAGAGCCTCGAAAATGGTCACCTGGTGTCCCTTCTTGATGAGGTCTCCGGCTACGGTCAACCCCGCCGGCCCGGACCCCACGACCGCCACTTTTTTCCCCGTGGGCGGGGCTTTCGGCGGCATGACAAATTGGCCGTGATTCCGCTCGTGGTCCGCCGCAAAGCGTTCGAGACGACCGATGGCCACCGGTTCCCCCTTTTTCCCCAGGATGCACATCTTCTCGCATTGATCCTCCTGGGGACAAACCCGGCCGCAGACCGCCGGGAGGGTGTTCATTTCCTTGAGCTTGCGGGCCGCCCCTAAAAAATCGTCCTGGAGAACCATCCAGATGAACGAGGGGATGTCGATGGAAACCGGACATCCCGCCACGCAGGCCGGTTTCTTGCACTGCAGACACCGGCTCGCCTCCAATTTGGCAAGCTCCGCCGGGTACCCGAAGGGGACCTCTTCAAAATTCCTGGCTCTAACCCTTGCTTCCTGCTCGGGCATCTTCTGTCGGGGAATCGCCTCTTTTTTCTTCTTTTCCGGTGTTTCCGCCATCATCGCTTCCCTCCGCCGCAGGCCCCGCCGGCGTGCTGGAACGCTTCCAGGGATTGTTTCTCCTGGGGCAGATAGGCTCTCTGGCGCTTCACGAGCTCGGCGAAGTTGACCTCGTGGCCGTCAAACTCCGGCCCGTCCACGCACACAAAGCGGGTTCTCCCCCCCACGCTCACCCGGCAGGCTCCGCACATTCCCGTGGCATCCACCATGATGGGGTTCAGGCTGACGACCGTCTTGAGATTCCGGGTTTTCGTGAGGTTACAGACGACCCGCATCATGGGGACGGGGCCGATGGCCACGACCAAATCGATGTGGGTGCCCTGATCCAGCAAATCCTGCAAGGCGTCGCTGACAAATCCGTGATAGCCGTAGCTGCCGTCATCGGTGCAGACCCGGAGAAAGTCGGACACTTTCCCCATTTCTTCCTCGAGGATCAGGAGATTTTTGGTTCGGGCGCCGACGATCGATAAGACGCGGTTCTCCGCCAGGCGCATCCCTTTGGCAATGGGGTAAACCGGAGCGATCCCGATTCCTCCGCCGATGCAGGCGACCGTCCCGAATTTCTCGATGTGCGTGGGGTGCCCCAGGGGGCCGATTAGGTCCAAAAGGGAATCGCCCTTGGAAAGCGTGCCGAGATGGGCCGTCGATTTGCCCACTTCCTGGAAGATGAGGGTGATCGTTCCCTCATCGGGATCGGCGTCGGCGATGGTCAGGGGGATGCGTTCCCCTTCCTCGTGGGTTCTAAGGACGATAAACTGGCCGGGCTGCCTTTTCCGGGCGATTTCCGGCGCCAGCACCTTGAACTGCTTGACCGCGCTCGCCAGAACCCGAGTTTCGACAATGGGAAACACCTTGGACTCTCCTTTCTCCGGAACGGCTCGGAGGTCCGTTTGGAACAGGGAAACGGAAGGGTTACAGTTCCAAAGGGAAAACTCCAATTGGGGATAAAAGATCCTGGCCGCCGGGTGAAAGCTTTTTAAATCACTTTATTCAAGGCGTACTCAATGATCCCTTCGGCTCCTTTTTTCA
>Ga0105107_10003739_pt1 | contig 10155 bp, 6 predicted proteins | sample PPLLaktember2015_6_FD_79335 | JGI IMG/M metagenome (GOLD analysis project Ga0105107, IMG submission 79335) | Freshwater sediment microbial communities from Prairie Pothole Lake near Jamestown, North Dakota, USA - PPLs Lake P8 Core (1) Depth... | ecosystem: Environmental > Aquatic > Freshwater >...
AAAACAGCTTTTGCCGGCCCTATTTCTAGGCGTTTGGATCGGGGAGACCATCCTCGGCGGTGGCCGCGTCCTGCCGTCCTTCTTCCGGACTATGGATGACGCCCTGAGGGTTTCCTCCGCCAAGGGCAACGTTGAGATCATCGTTTTCAGCCTCCTCGTGGGCGCCCTCCTGGCCCTCATCCGCGAATCCAACGGGTTCCGGGGATTCATCGGCTGGGTCGAGAAGACGAGGCTCCTCGGGTCCAAGCGGGGCGTCTTTCCTCTGACGTTTCTCCTGGGGATATCGATCTTCATCGAATGCTATTCGAGCATCCTCGTCAACGGCTTCGTCATGAGGCCCGTTTACGACCGTTTGCGGATCTCGAGGGAGCGCCTGGCCTATTTTCTCCACACGGTGAGCATCAATTTCGTAGCCATCGTCGTCATCAACAGCTGGGGGGCCTTCTACATGAGCCTGTTGGCGACCCAGAACGTGAAGTCTCCGATGGGACTCCTGGTCGAAGCCATCCCCTACAGCTATTATTGCCTCGCGAGCCTGGCCCTCGTGGCGGTCGTCATGTCCACGGGGTTGACGATCGGGCCGATGCGCAAGGCCGAGAAGGCGGCCTCGGCGGGGCCTGCCGACGACGGGAAAGGTCCCGAGGCCTCGGCGGGGCTCGGCGGCGGACGGCCGGACGTCAAGCCGAACGCGCTTTACATGATCGTTCCCGTTGCGGTCCTCCTGGTCATGGTCTTCGTCTGTCTTTATGTCACCGGGGACGGGAATATCATCAAGGGATCCGGCTCGTCCTCGATATTCTATGCGGCGATCAGCGCGATTTTCGCAGCCTCAGCCCTGCTGATGGCCAAAAAGGCATTTCGCTTCGGGGAGATCATCGATATCCTCTTCAACGGGATGGGCGAGCTCCTCCCTGTAGCCGTCCTGCTGGTTTTCGCCCTGACGCTCGGAGACGTGAGCCGGCAGTTGGGGACGGGCATGTACCTGGCCGGAGCGGCCAAGCAGGGGCTGCCGGCCTTCCTCCTTCCCGCCCTCCTCTTCGGGCTGGGCTGTGTCATTTCCTTCGCCACGGGCACGTCCTACGGGACGTTCGCCATCCTGATCCCTATCGCCCTGCCCATGGCCTCCGTCCTCGGCATCAAGCCTGCCCTCGCTTTCGCCGCCTGCATCAGCGGGGGCGTCTTCGGCGACAACTGTTCTCCCGTTTCCGATACGAGCATCGTCACGGGCATGGCCGCCCGCGTCAAGGTCGTGGATCACATCAGGACCCAGCTCCCGTACGCGCTCATCGCGGCCTCGATCGCCCTCGTCCTGTTCGCCGTGGCCGGATTCGTCACCCGGGGCCTGTGATCCGGAGGGGGAAAAATGAGAAATCGAGGAGTGCCGGGCCGCCCGGACAGCTCCCGCCGGGCTTTGATCGTCCTCGTCTTATGGGGATTCTCGTGCCCTTCCCCGTTCGCGCTTCGCGCCGCCCAGGAGCCCGTGACGGCAGGTGTCGACCTCCTCCCCCAGGTCCGCAAGCTCAAGAGCCTCGGGGGCCGCGTTCATCTCGAATGGCTTTATCTCGAGGAGCGAGCGGACGCGAGGCCCGACCAGAAGGACCTCGTGAGGAGCGGTCGTGCGCTCGAGTTCGGGGAAGGGCTCCTGTATCACGGCAGAGACGGTCTGGATGAAGCCCTGCTTGCCGGGCGCGCCGGCGGCGTGTGCTACCTGACTCGGGTCCCGCACGTCTGGGCCGTGGGGGCCTTCCATGACCTGTCCGCGAGCCCCGCGGTCTTCGTCATTTCCGCCCTCGACTTCAACCGTTTGCGGGACGAAAAGAAAGCCGTCCTGGAAGCGGAGATCGACAAGGTATCGGGCATTCTGGATCCCTATCCCAAAATTGCGGGCGGGATCCCTCTGGAGATGGTCCTTGAGATCTGGATCGACCAGGACACGGCCGAGCTTTATCGAGGGCTTATCGATCGTCCCGCGGAAGGGCTCACCGAAAAGCAACGGGCCCTTCGGACGGCGATCTCAGAATGGCAGGCCGAAAAGAAGATGATCGTTATCCCGGGACTCAGGCACCGGACGCTCTCGGCCGGCGATTTCTACCCGGAGGCCTTCGAAGCCGTCGGGGCCTACTTCGTCGGAAACCAGCTTCCGGCCCGGATCCCGGTTTTCAGACCCAGGTGAAAGACGTCTCCTACATATCCGACCCGGTCCTCGGCTGAGCCGGTCACGGCCCTGCGTTCCCGGGCTCTTGGGGACGATCGTTCGCCTGCGGCTCCGGGCATATCTTTATCAATAAAGTATTGACAGCAACCCATAAAAAATATATTTATGTATAATAATATACAATAATGAAGATCGGACCTCAGAACTCAGGAAAATCGCTCTCGAGGAGGGTCTCATGATCAAGCGTGGGATCGCGTCCGCGATCATCGGAACTCTCGTCGTCCTGTCCGTCTTTTTGCCGCCGGGCGCCTCCGCCCAGACCAAGCGGATCCTTCCCCAAACGGAAGCCTCCGTATTCAAGTGCGGGCTGCTCATCGATCCGGCCACCGGGCGGACCCTTCGGGATGCCGCGATCGTCGTGGCCGGAGGCAAGATCCTGTGGATCGGTCAGGCCGGCGCGGCGCCCCTTCCTGAATCCTTCAAGGTCGTCGATTTCGGCGCCAAGATCGTGATCCCCGGCCTCATCGACACCCATGGGCACCTGTTCGGAGGCCTCGCCCGGAGGCAGACGACCTGCGACCTTCTGGCTCCCCTCTATCTCGCGGCCGGGGTTACGACGGTCCGAAGTCCGGGTTCGATGGAGCCTGAAGGGGATATGGGCCTCCGGAACCGGATCGACTCAGGCCGTCTGCTCGGGCCGCGTTATTTCCACTCCGGGCCCTATATTGAGGGGGACCCCGTTACCGTCGGCTGGATGAACCCGGTCCGCACCCCCGAGGAGGTCCGGCTCAAGATCGAGGGGTGGATCAGGTCCGGAGCGACCTCCGTCAAGGTCTATGCGAACATGAAGGGGGACCTCCTCCGGACGGCCATCGAGCTCGGCCACCTCAACGGGGTCAAGGTCATCGCCCATCTCGGTGCGACGCCCTGGAAAGAGGCGATCCTCATGGGGATCGACGAGCTCTTCCACGGGATCCTGGCCCTGCCGGAGATCACGCCCGCCGACGCCGCTAAGGATCCGAAGGACCCTTACGGCTGGCTGGCCTCGGTGGACCTCGCACGGCCGGAAATCCAGGACATTCTTCGGCTGGCCGCCCGGACCGGGGTCGTTCTGACGCCGACGGCCGTCGTGCTCGAGCCTCTGGATATCGCAACCCAGCACCTGGGCGAGGAGAAGAGACTCATGACGCCGGAGGCCTGGGCTAAGCTCGAGGAACGGATCGCCAAGCCCTACATTTCCAACGGGGCCCAGGTCATGGCGAAGATCAGACAGTTCATCAAGCTGGCCCACGACGCGGGATGCGTGCTCAGCACCGGGACCGACCAGGTCGGCTTCTCGGTCCTCCCGGGGTTCAGCCTGTGGAGGGAAATGGAGATCTTCGCCGAAGCGGGCGTGCCTGCCATGGACATCCTCCGCGCGGCGACGGTCAACGGCGCCCGGGCCATCGGACGGAGTGACCTCCTGGGCTCCCTGGAGGCCGGCAAGCTGGCGGACTTCGTCGTCCTCGACGGCAACCCGCTCGAGGACATCCGCCGGGTCCGGTCCGTTCACAGGGTGGTCAAAGGGGGGATCGTGTTCGAACCCGAGAGCGTTATCAAGCCGGTCATCGGCCAGATCAATTGAGGAAGGAGAGTCCAATGAACAGACGCGGTTTTTTCGGGAAAGGATTGACGCTTGCTGCCGGGAGCTGTCTGGCCTCCGTGATGGGGTTCGGCCGGGGAGGGCGGAGCGCTCAAGCCCAGGACGCGCTGGCCGCCGCAGCCGAGGAACGACGAGGCCATCCCCTCTATTTCGACGGGATGACGTTTTTCGGGGGGACGGAGGAGCCCTTCCGGAATTCCGGGCTGAGCGGCCTCGTTTGGGACGTCTCTGCGGGGGAGATGGCCGACGGGAAGTTCATCCGCAGCCTGGTCCCGACGCTCAAGTCGACGGCGGCGGCCGTCAAGTTCCTCCGGACGAACGATCAAGGCATGTTCCTGGCCACGAAGGGCAGCCAGATCCTGGAAGCCCGGCGGACCGGGCGGACTGCGATCTTCCTCCAGTTCCAGAGCACCGAATCCCTCTCGGAGGACGTCGACACCATGGACGTCTTTTACGAACTCGGTCTGCGCGTCCTCCAATTCACGCACCACTATGACAACCCGTACGCGGGGGGGGCTCTGGTCAAGGAATGGAAGGGCCTCACCGACCTCGGCCGGAAGGCCCTGGAAAAGATGAACGCCCTGGGCATCGTCCCCGATCTCTCGCACGGCAACGAGGTCCTGGGGCTCGAGGTTTGCAGGCTGACGAAGAAGCCGGTTATCGTCTCCCACACCGGTTGCCGGGCCCTGGTCAACAACGCCCGCTGCGTGACCGATCCCGTGATCCGGGCCGTGGCCGGCACGGGGGGGGTCGTGGGGATCTTCTCCATGAGCTTCTGGCTGACGGAAGAACACGTCCCCACGGTGGATTCCTATATCCGCCAGCTCGAGCATGTCATCCAGATCGGCGGCATCGACGCCGTCGGCATCTCCAACGACTATGACGTCGCCGGCGACGTCGCGGCCGCGAAGATCGGCAACAACAACGCGGAAGCCGTCAAGGGATACTTCCCGTGGTGGAAGCAGCATGCCGGGATCCTCGGCTTCGACAAGCTTCCGGAGCATTGCGTCATCCCGGAACTCAACAACATCCGGCGCTTCTATACCATCCAGGCCGCCCTCGAGAAGAAGGGGCACAAGGCCTCCGAGATCGACAAGATCATGGGCGGCAACTGGGTTCGCCTTTACACAGAAAGCCTGGGGTAAAGAATAGCTTGAAGTCGATGGGAAGAGTTCGCTACAATTGTCTTGAAGTCAGCGAGGAGCGCAATGATCAAATGGTTCATAGACAAGAATAATCGTATGCCCCTCTATCTCCAGCTCAAGGACCTGATCAAGTATTTTATCTCCACCGGGGCTATCCATGACGGGGACCAGCTTCCCGGCGTCGTCCAACTGGCCAAGGACCTGAAGATCAATTTCGAGACCGTGCGCAAGGCCTATAAGGAGCTCGAGAAGGAAAAACTAATTGCTATGAGCCCCGGACGGGGGACCTTCGCCACCCTGCATAAGGATGCGGTCCGGAAGATCAAGGCCCGGCAGGAGGGTGAGGCCGATGCCTCCGTCCGCCCCGAGGCTCTCATCCAAAGGGACATCAACGGGCTCTTCCAGGAAGGACGGACGGCCGACGAGATCCGGGCCCTCGTCGAGGCTGTCCTTTCCGGGATTTCTCGGGACCAATCACATAAATACATCATCTTCACCGAATGCAACCTGCTCCAGGTCCGGGAGATCTCGGAGACGCTTGCCCAGACCCTGCATATCAAGGTTAAGGCCATCCTCGTCAGCGATTTGCGGGAGGAGCTCCGGAAAGCCCCCTCGGGGGAGGGGGATCTGCTGGGCATTGTCACGACGGGGTTTCACGTCAACGAGGTCAAGGACATCGTCGGCGACCTTCCGATCGACGTCGACATCCTGATCACCAACATGTCCCCGGATACCCTGGGCAAGCTCAGCGCCTTCGACAAGAACGCACGCTTCGGCTTCGTCAGCCGGGACAAGGAGTCGGTCCCCATGTATCAGGAGCTCCTCAAGTCGGAGTTCGGTCGCAAGCTCAACCAGACATCCTGCACCCTGGCCGAGACGGAGAAGGTCCGGGCCCTGCTGGGATCCGCCGATGTCCTCCTGGCCACGCCGCCCGTTTTCGAGGACATGAAGAAGCTCGCGGCGGGACGGATCCCGGTCTTCTGCACGTTCGACCGGGTCGACCCCCAATCCCTGAAGATCGTCAAGAACGAGATCCTCAAGAAATTGAGCTAATCCCGACGATCGCGTCCAATCGTCCGCGGGCCGGGACGGTCCGTTCACGGGCGGCAGACGCCGCTTAGGGATCGACGGTGTTGAAAAGGTTGATCAGGCCGCCGGTGTGCCAGAACAAGACGCGCTGGGAGGCTTGGAACATTCCGTTCCGGATTCGGGAGAAGAGGGCCGCCGAGGCCTTGGCCGTGTACACAGGATCCAACAAGATCCCTTCGTTCTCGGACCATAGGCGGCACGCCTCGCGGGAGGCCTCGGTCGGGATCCCGTAGGCCTCTCCGATATATCCGTCGTCGACCGCGATCCCTGCTGCGATCCCTTCCTTCCGCAGGCCCAGTATCGCGAGCATTGGCGCCATCGCTTTCATGATGTTCGTGATGATATCGCCGGCGGAGTCATCGGGGCTGATGCCGATCACTTGGATCAGGTCCATGCCGAAAAGCCGTTTGCCGACCTCGAGTCCGGCCTGCGTGCCGCCGGAGGACGAGGGAAAGACGATCGCGTCGAAGCGGAGGCCCAGCCGTTCTTCCGCCGCCGCCACTTCTTCCATGGCCGCGGTGAGCCCGAACGATCCGATCTCGTTGGAGGAGCCGAGGGGCACGGAATAAACGCGTTCCCCCCGTTTCCCGAGGTCCTCGGCCAGCTCCCTGGCCCGAGGTTCCCTGTCCTCCCGGCTCCGGACAAAATGGAGGTCCGCTCCGAGGAGGTGGTTGAGGAGGAAATTTCCCCGGGGGGTCGGCGTGTCCTCGCCGTTCAGGACGAGAACGCACTTCAGGCCCAGCCGGCGGGCGACCATGGCCGTGATCCGGGCGTGGTTGGAATGCGTTCCCCCCGTGGTCAGGACCGTCGTCGCTCTCTTCTCGAGAACGTCGGCCATGATGTATTCCAGCTTCCGGAGTTTATTTCCACCGCAGAGGAAGGGTTGATGATCGTCGCGCTTGACATAGAGATCGGGACAGCCGGGGACCGCGGCCCTCAGCCGGACGCACCGCTCGATCGGGGAAGAGGGGGCGATGAGAGAGATGCGCGGCAATCGCCGGAAGATCTCCCGCGCCCTTGCGGTCTCGCGATCGTCCGCCGTGGCCGTGGGATGGACGCCCCGGGACATCAGGCCCCCATCCTGAGAAGGGGGAAGACGTTCCGGAAGAGGTATTCCTTGATCCGGACGTCCAGTGCCTTCGTCTTCGGTCCCGTTGTGTTGTAGCCGACGATGTAGGCCGCTCCGGATTCAGGCGCGTAGTAGAAGTGGGTGACGAACGCGTTCTGGCCGCCGCTGTGCCCGATGAACCGCCGTCCGAAATTGTCTTCGATGAAGAAAGTGAAGCCCATGTGGTCCTTCCGGCCCTCTCCCGGATAGGCTTTTTCGAAATCGTCCGGACCGATCCCGATCCGAGGCTGGAACATCTCCTCCAGGGATGATCTCTTGAGGACGCCGTCGTAGACCGCCTGTTTAGCCGGGTTCCCGATCAGAAAATCGAGGTACTTCACGAAATCCGGGAAAGGAGCGTTCAGCCCCCCGTTGGATACAGTGATTCCCGTATTGACATCGAAGATGGCCGGGGTGAGCTTCCCGGCCTCGTCCTGCCAGTAGCTGTGGGAGCGGCGCGGGAGAAGGTGATAGGGGGTGGCGTCGAAATAGGAGCGGGACATCTCGAGGGGCTTGAGGATGTTCTTGTCCACATAGACTTCGTAGTCGTCCGTGGTCAGGTTCTCGATGATCCGGCCGAGAAAGACAATGCCGGGATTGGAGTAGCTCCACTTGCTTCCGGGCTGGTATTCGACCTCGGTGTAGGGGAACATGGCCACGAGCTGTTCCCAGCGCAGCGGCTCATGGGGCTGCCACGGCTTGTCCTTCCAGGGCCAGGTCGCGCCCCGGAACCCCGCCGTATGCGAGAGGAGATGGGCAATCGTGATCTCGCTCTTGTCGCCGTACGGGTCGTAGACGTCGCGAAGCTCGGGGAGATACTTGATGACGGGGTCCTCGAGCTTGAGTAATCCCCGGTCCCGGAGTTGCATGATGGCGATGCCGGTGAAGGTCTTGGTAATGGAAGCCCAGTGGTAGATCGTGTCGCGATCCACGGGCTGGTTCTTCTCGGTGTTCGCTAGACCGTAGTACCGTTCGAGGAGGAGCCGGTTGCCGTGATCGAGCATGAACGAACTGCCGACAATGCCGGTTTCCTTCAAGGCTTGGGCATAAAATTCGGAAAAATCGGCAAGGGCCTTCTTCAAGGCCGGATCGGTCTTGGGCACGTCGGCTCCGCCGGCCGCCGCGGCCGCGCCGATCAGCACGAGAATGGCGGGAAGGACCCTCCATCCTCGGTGTGGCGGGTTCTTTTTCATGGAGACGTCCTTTCAGAAAAGGCGCCCGCGGTCGGAGCCGCGGGCGCCTTGTGACCAATATTGCCGATACTTAGAAGCTGAGGCCGACGCCAATCCGGAAGATCCTCGGCGGGAGGATCGCCGTGATCGCTTCGTAGGTCGGGCTATTCCAAAGGCCGCCCTTCCCGATAGCCGTGTTGGAGTTGAGGAGGTTGAAGGCCTCGATGAAGACGTTCGGCTGGAGGCGGCCCGCGAAGAACCTTTTCTCGAGACGGACGTCGATCATGTGCTGGAAGGGGGTCCTCTGTGCTCCCGGGATCTCGGCGTTGAAGGCTGTGGTGCCTTGGTTGAGCTTCACGTTGAAGGTCCGGGCATAGGGCGTCCCGGACTGGCCGATATAGTTGACCCCCAGGATGAAGCCGTACGGGGCATAGTAGACGCCGCTGAACTTGAGTTCGTGGGGCTTGTCCAGGTCCAGACGGCCGCGCGTGTTGACGTACATGTTAGGGTTGTTCCAGGTCCCGCTGGCCGTCATGCCGCCGCTCCCCCATGTCCCCATCGGGACCATGCCTTTGGCACGGCTGTAGGTGTAGGAGAACAGGAACTGGTAATGGTTGGAGAGCCCCTTCTCGAGGATGAATTGGATGCCCTTGTAGTTCCGGTTGGCCTCGGAGGGATTCGTATAATACATCTGGCTCATCGGTGCGCCCGGCTTCCGGTTATAGACCGTAAGTGCGGACCCGGTGATCGGATTGAGTACCTCATACGGAGCGTACCAATCCGCGGTCCTGGCCAGGTCGATGGTTCCGATGAAGTCCCGGCTCTTCTTGTAGATGCCGTTGACCTTGAAGGCCACGTTCTTCATCAGCGACATCTCGAAGCCGAGGATAAAGGTGTCTGAATAGGGGCGTTTGAGGTCCGGGTCGACGGATGATGTCGCGGCCCTATAGACGTCGATGAGAATCGGCTCTCCCCCTATTATGAGATAGGTATAATAGGTTTGGGAATTGGGATTCGTCAACCCCAGGGCCATGCTGTTCGTGTAATAGCGGCCGTAGTGGGCCTTGACGGCCATCTGGCGCCCGCCACCGGAGAGGTCGTAGACAAGGCCGATGCGGGGCTCGAGGTTGGTGAACTTGTACTCGGTGAAAGCCGAAGGGACCATGTCCTGCTTGGGGATGATGTTGCTTACCGAGTTGAGGCGCAGGCCGACGTTCATGGTCAGGCGGGCGTCGAACTTCCACGTGTCCTGGACGTAGGCGGACAGGGCCCGGAAGATGTTATTGCTTACCTTATGGGCGGGGACGTCGACCTCCCACATGTAGGGGACGCCGTAATAGGTGTAAACGAAGGACGGGCCTCCCTCGTAGTCGGACTGGCTCACGCCGTCGTAGCCCGATTCCCCGCGCTCGAACTCGACGCCCATCTTCAGGTCGTGGTCGCCCAGGAAGCCTTCGGCCCAATGCGACAGGCTGGCCTGGCCCTGGTAACGGCGGCGGGTCTGCGTATTATGGAATCCGGCGCTTCCGGTCATCATGCCGGTGGTCAGCTCGTAGTACATCGGTCCCGGGCCGTTCGAGTTGTAGGTCGTGGCCCGGTCGACGAACGCGGCCCGGGCCTCGAGCAGGCTGTTCGGGCCGAGCTGGAAGTTCCATGTGAGGTTGAAGGCTGAGGTCCACTGGAGGGAGTTCAGGGTTGATTGGGGGGTCCGGAACTGGCTGGCGAACATATGATTGAGCTTGTCCCGGCTGTAATTGTACATGAACGACAGGCGGTTCTGGGAGTTGACCTGGGCCGTGACCTTCCCGAAGCCATAGTACTGGGTGCGGTTGATATCCGCGTCG
>Ga0105107_10003740_pt1 | contig 10155 bp, 4 predicted proteins | sample PPLLaktember2015_6_FD_79335 | JGI IMG/M metagenome (GOLD analysis project Ga0105107, IMG submission 79335) | Freshwater sediment microbial communities from Prairie Pothole Lake near Jamestown, North Dakota, USA - PPLs Lake P8 Core (1) Depth... | ecosystem: Environmental > Aquatic > Freshwater >...
TCTTCGTGCCGTAGGAATCATACACATCCGTGTAGGTTTCCAATGATCGGCAAAGTCGTCTCCCACTACAGAATCCTCGAGCACATCGGCGGCGGGGGGATGGGCGTGGTCTACAAAGCCCAGGACCTAAAGCTCGACCGCTCAGTGGCACTCAAATTTCTTTCTCCGGACCTCACTCGCGATCCAGAAGCCAAGGAGCGATTCGTCCACGAGGCCAAGGCCGCATCTTCCCTCGACCATCAGAATATCTGCACCGTTCATGAAATCGGGGAGACACAGGATGGTCAGATTTTCATCGTCATGGCGTTCTATGACGGCGAGACGCTGAAGAAGAAGATCGAGCGAGCCCCGCTGAAGATCGAAGAGGCGATAGACATCGCCATCCAAGTAGGACAAGGTCTTGCCAAGGCGCACATGCACGGGATCGTCCACCGTGATATCAAACCTGCGAATATCATGATCACCGCCGATGGAGCGGCAAAGATCGTGGATTTCGGGCTGGCAAAGCTCAGCGGGCGATCGGTGCTGACACAGGCGGGAAGCACATTGGGGACGCTTGCGTACATGTCACCGGAACAGTTGCGCGGCATGCAGGTGGACCATCGGACGGACATCTGGTCACTAGGCGCAGTGCTCTATGAGATGCTCTCAGGGCGGCAGCCGTTCAGGGGAGAGTATGACCCTGCCATTCTCTATAGCATTCTCGAAGTGGAGCCTCAGCCGATCGAAAATCTCCGGTCGGACATTCAGGGGGGGCTCGCTACTGTTCTTGCACGGGCGCTCACCAAAGACCCCGCACAGCGATACCAACGTATCGAAGAGTTGATGGCGGACATGCGGCCGCTCGCAAGCGGGAGTTCAACAGTCGGACCGGTGCACCCTTACTGGTCGACCCAGCGCCGGATCAGGTGGCCTCTCTATGCAGGCGCCGCAGCAGCGCTCTGTGGCGTTGCCATCACCATTTTTGTGGTGACGGGTCAACCAGAACAGGAGGCATCCGTCCGCTCGCTCGCCGTTCTCCCCTTCAGGAACACCTCCGCACGTCTTGAAGATACCGTATTCGCCGAAGGTATGACGGAGGCTCTGAGCACAGAGCTCTCCAAGATCAGGGCGTTGGTGGTGCGCTCGTCGCGATCAGCGATGCGGTTCAAAAACTCGCAAAAACTGCTGCCGGAAATCGCTCGAGAACTGAACGTCGATGCCCTCATCGACGGATCGACCCAACTGTCGGGCAAGAGTGTTCGCGTATCGGTCAACCTCATCAACGTCAATCCGGAGCGGCAAATCTGGGGGGAGAACTACAAGGAGGAGTTGGAGGACATCAACGCCATGCAGAGCAGGGTGGCGCAGGCGATTGTGCATGAAATCAAAGTTGTCCTGACCCCCGAGGAGCAGGCACGACTGGCGCACACAGAGCCTGTGAACCCCGAAGCGTACCGGGCATGCGTATACGGACGATTCTATTGGAACAAGTGGACATCAGCAGGGTTTCAAAGAAGTCTCGACTACTTTCGCACTGCCGCGCGCATGGACCCGTCGTATGCCCCAGCCTACGCCGGGATCGCCGATGTCTACGCGACCGTCTGGTACAACGGCATGGCCCCGTTCGACTCCGTCAAGCCGTACTGGAGGACTGCCGCACAGAAGGCGCTGGAGCTCGATCCCCGGATGGCCGAGGGTCACGTGTCACTTGCGGCAACACGCCTGGTGTACGACTGGGATTGGTCCGGATCAGAGCAGGGGCTGAAATTCGCCCTCGCGTTAAATCCGAGCTATGCGACCGGGCATCACTGGTATGCCCTCCTCCTCTCGGCTCTCGAACGCCACGATTCCGCAATCAGCGAAATTCGGCGTGCCCAGGAGCTCGACCCATTGTCCGTCATCATCGCCGCGTCCGCAGGGTGGATTTATGTCCACGCACAGAAGCACGACCAGGCGATTGCGCAGTTTCAGAAAGCACTCGAACTTGATTCGGTCTGCGCCCCCGCGCACTCAGGTCTCGGGGAAGTGTTTGAGATACAGGGAAAGAATGAAGAAGCCCTGATGGAATATCTTCGCGTCGCGAGCGTGACGGGAGGAAGCTTCGCGACACTGGGAGGAGGAATCGCAGATCCTGTTTCGCGACTTCAGTCTGCATACAGGTCGTCAGGCTGGCACGGGTACTGGACAGAGCAGCTCAGCCACCTTGAAGATTGCGTGCGCACGATGTATGTCTCCTCATTCCACATCGCATCGGTATGTGCACGCCTGAAGAGGAAGGACGACGCGTTTCGCTGGCTCCAGCGGGCCTACGAAGAACGCTCCACGAATTTCTTCTTTCTGAAGGTCGACCCGAACATGGCGAATCTGAAAGGCGATCCGCGCTACCGGGCCCTGTTGATGCGGATCGGACTGTCAGATCGGCCCTGACCCGCCACCCGGTATTTCGGGCCGACAACAGACACTCTGAAAGAGTAGAGAACAGACCCCGGAGCCAGGCCATCTTCCCGCTGGTGATGTAGACATGAAGGCACATCCCCCGCTCAATATGCCGGACCCTCACGAGGAAATCGAGCACCTCCGGGCTGCAGTCGAAGAGCTCAGGCTCCTCAACGACATCGCCCTGGCGGCCAGCGGCGCCGGCTCCATCGAGGCGATGCTGAGCATGATCATCGACAAGTCGCTCAAGGTGGTCGACGCTGAGCAAGGTTCTATTCTCCTCCTCACAGGCGAGGCCGACAAATCCCTGATGACCTTCATCCGCCAGGACAATCGGAGCTCGCTCCGTCACAGCTACCACGTCGGGGCTCATATCACCGGCTCCGTTGTCTGTAACCGAAAACCCCTACTCGTAGAGAATCTTGCCACGGACCCCAGGTTCGAGACCAGCGCACAGGAACGGGCAGAGATCCGGTCGATTCTCTGTGTGCCGATCATCAACCAAGGCCGTCTCACCGGTGTGTTCATGATGGTGAACAAGAAGGGGCGGCACTCTTTCACGAAGGACGACCAACGCCTCCTGATGATTCTGAGCGCGCAGGCGGGGCAGCTGATCGTGAATGCCCAGCTTCAAGAAGAAACCAACCGGAAGAAGGCGGAACTCGCCGCCGCGCAACTGGAAACCGAAAAATGGCGCGAGCTGGATGATCTCAAATCCCGCTTCTTCGCCGACATCTCGCACGAATTCCGAGCACCCCTCACACTCATCCTCGGGCCCATCGAGCAGCTCATCGCGCGCACCCGGGAGGGCGATCCGCAGGCTGATTACCGTCGAATCCGGCGCAATGCACACCGCCTCCTCCGTCTCATTACGGACGTTCTTGACCTTTCCCGGCTTGAGGCGAAAAATATGAAGCTCCACGTTGCTGAGGGGGACTTCGTTCGTTTGGCCAACTCGATCGTGGAGTCGTTCCGCCCTTTGGCGGAACAGAACGACATTGCGCTCCGTTTCACGTCTGCATCGCCTGGAATACGCGGCTTCTTCGACCGGGAGAAAGTGGAGACCATCTTCTCCAATCTTCTTTCGAACGCTCTCAAGTTCACTCCGCCAAAGGGAACGGTATGTGTGACATTGGCGCCCGGCGGTGCCCAGCCCATGTCTGCACAATGGATTTCTCTCTCCGTCGCAGACAGCGGACGAGGCATCCCCGCCGAAAAGCTTGCACATCTTTTCGACCGCTACTTTCAGGTGGAGGAAGCCGACCGACAGACCGGCTCAGGGCTTGGGCTGGCTCTGACGAAGGGGCTCGTGGAGCTACACCACGGCACGATCACCGTAACTAGCAGCCAGGAGGGGGGCTCTTCGTTCGAGGTGAAGTTGCCTATCGGCAGGAGCTGCTTCGCGCCCGGAGAAATCATGGGGGAAGAATCTCGGACCCTGAATCCTGGTCCGTGCAAAGCGGAATTTTTCAGCGAACTCGCCGAGCCAGGCCCTCCATCGGGATCGAATCAGGAGGCGACGTCCGATCTCCCCTTGATGTTAATTGTTGAAGACGACCCGGACATGCGGCGGTATCTCTGTGACAACCTGAAGATGTCATTCAGGATCTTTGAAGCATCCGGCGGGGAAATCGGACTCTCGATCGCCCGCGACATCATCCCCGATATCGTCATCAGCGACGTCGGCATGCCGGTTGTGGACGGCATCCAGCTCTGCAGGAACCTCAAGGACGATGAGCGAACTAGCCACATTCCGGTCCTCCTGTTGAGTGCCAAGGTCGCTCAGGACACGAAGACGGCCGGGCTCGAGACCGGGGCAGACGATTACCTCACCAAGCCCTTCGACTGGAAAGAGCTGGAGACACGTGTTCAAAATCTTGTGGAGGGGCGCAAACGCTTGCGGGAGCGCTTCTCACGTATTACGCTGCGGATGCCATCGGAAATCGCGGTCACTTCCATAGATGAGACATTTATGATGAAGGTCATGGCATCGATCGAGCGATCCATGGGAGACGAGACATTCAGCGTCGAGAACCTGGCGCGGGATGTTGCGATGAGCTACAGCCAGCTCCACCGGAAGCTGACAGCGCTCCTCAACCAGTCACCTAACCAGTTGATACGGTCGATGCGCCTCCAGCGGGCGAAGGACCTCATTGAACGCGACGCCGGCACGATATCAGAGATCGCTTACACAGTGGGATTCGGCAGTCCCGCGTACCTCACCAAATGCTTCCACGAGCATTTTGGCATCGTGCCGAGTCAGGTGAAGCGAAAGCCCGGCGCACCTGCTCCGGGGGTGTAATCACGATGCTCCCTCCCCGTCCAGCGTTCCTCGCTGCGGAGCGAGAATTCTTATGGTTCCTGGTAGTTTCCTGCTATGCCCGGCCCCATCGAATGCTGTACATTAGCTGCCGGAGTTGTATTCTGACGGGAGCTATCATCGCATTAAACACCGGGAAAGGAGCATCGCAATGGAACGGTCATTGAAACGTGCCGGAGGCATTTTCCTGGCCTGCATCCTTGGCGTGTCGCCGTGCGGGTTCAGCCAGGAGACGACGAAAACGTCGTCAACGTCTGGAGAGCAACAGAAGAGGCTTGAACTGATGACGTCCAGGGGCCCCGAGGGCTCACTGACGGTGCTTCCCGTCGTGCTTGCGGGGCAACCGTTCGACCGGGTATCGGAAGTGGTCGGTGTACTTCTTGAGCAGCAGGGGTTGAAGAATATCGAGTTGTCCGCGACGCCGTTCACCCCTTCGATCGGCATTGAGATGGCCAGGCTCGCCGACTCACTGGGTGAATTCGTGAAGAAGAACCCAGTCACCACGGAGTATGCCCTGTACGCTGAGTTCAACGGCAACCGTGAGATCGGGCTCGTGGAGCTCCGCGCGGTTATTGTTGACAAAGCCGGCCGGGTGGTCTGGATGGACCGTCAGGGCTCGCAGGATGACGCGATGCAGCAACTGGAGGCAAAGGAACCAATGACATTCTCGGTTCTTCTGGTTCAGCGGCTATGTCCGGCGCTTGGCCTCAACGAGGAAACAGCGAAAGCCGCAAAGCCGGGTGCAATGGCCAGGCGGATGGAAGAGCGAAGCGGACTGCCGCCTGAGAGTGAGCGGGCGCAGCTGCCGGAGCGACAGAAGCGGCTGAAGGAATCCGGGAAATCGGCCAAGCTGGTGATCTTCCCGGTCCGCGTCGGCGGCGCGGTCAACGCGGCCAGCGCGGTCGAACTCGCAACGATGATCAGCAATGCGGGTCTCTCCTCATCGGTCCCCGCGGCGCAGTCCCCGTTGCTCAAAGCTTCTCAGGCTGATCCCAACGAATTGAAGGTCCTCTGGGCCCTGGCGCGCGATTTCAAAGAGTACTGCAGGAAGAACCCCACTGATGCCGATTACGTTCTCTACGCGGACTATGTCTTTAACCCCGAGCAATGGCAGCAGGGTTTTGTCCACTTCGTTGTGTGTGACCGCAGCGGGGAGTGGGTGATCGTGGATCTTCAGAATTCACACCATCCCGAATACCAGAGCGTGAAACCAACGTCCCGGGATGACTGCAACAGGCTTCTTGTGAAGCGCCTGCAGGAATATCTGCAATAGCCGGGCGACAGCCAGCGAAAGATAAGAGGAACGACAATTTGGCACTACAGGAAAGAGATCAGGAACTGACCCGGTAACTTTCGGACAGAGAAAGGAGATTCCCATGGCAGGCCTCGTCCTTCTCGTTGTCGTCGCCTCGATCCTGCTCGTCTTCCTCACCGCAAGAATTTTCTACCTCACGTCGAAATTCCGGGAGCTGGACGACAGAGTCGGCATGCTTGAGCGGAGACAGCGGGAGACAGTGACATCCCCCGCGCCCGCGGAGACGCCTGCACCGAACGTGACCATCGTCGCCGCAGTTACGTCTCCAGCAGTCACAATTGCGCCTGCAGGCGAGAGTGCGGTGCCGCATGCAGTGGTGGTCCGACCTGCTGTCGTGCCCCAGGAGACCGCGCCTGCTCCGTTGCCGCCCTCACGCACTCGAGAGGAATGGGAGTCGCTGATCGGGGGAAAACTCCTGAACCGTATAGGAGCGCTTGCCCTGATCATCGGCGTGGGGTTCTTCCTCAAGCACGCAATCGACAATCAGTGGATCAATGAACTCACGCGGGTCTTGATCGGCGTGGCGGTCGGCGTCATTTGCCTTTGGGGGGCGGACCGCACGCACAAGAAAAGGTTCCAGATTTTCTCGCAGGGTCTGGTCGGCGCGGGTATCGCAATCCTCTACCTGTCAGTATATGCGTCCTTCAACTTCTATCAGCTTGTCTCCCTTCAGGTGGCATTCGGGCTGATGGGAGCTGTCACGGTGGTTGCCTTTCTCGAAGCGTTTCGGAATGATTCGCTTGCCGTATCGTTCCTGGCATGTCTGGGTGGACTGCTCACACCGGTGATACTCAGCACCAGCGAGTCACACGAAGTCGGACTCTTCGCACACCTGATCGCCCTCAACCTGGGCGTGATGATAGTTCTCCTGCGGAAAGTACCATGGGTGCTCCTAGAGCCGCTTTCGCTCGTTGGCACGTACGCCATCTTCTTCTCCTGGCTCCAGGCGTACTACACGACGGCTCTTACGCTTCCCGCACTTATCTTCCTCGTCCTGCTCTGGGCGATCTACCATGGTGTTGACCTTTCTCGGCTTTTGACCGCTCAACGTTCTTTCGCCGAATTCCGTCGGGCTCTCTGCTGGCTCCATGCCGCGCTTGCCTTTGCGGCCCTCTACGGCATCTGCATTCCGCACGGTGTCTCTTCGATGGCATGTGCCGCAGCGATCGCAGCGACACTGTACATCAGCTCCAACCTTTTCGTTGAACGACGCCTCTCTGGCGTCGACGGGGCAGCGATCCAGTATGGCCTTACAGGGTTCACATTTTTTGCATGGGCCATATCCCTTCAGTTTGAAAGTTTCACCATCGCGCTCCTCTGGACGATTGAGGGCATGCTACTCGTGTGGGTGGGGACACGCACTCTGCGCCGCTACGCCTGGATCGCCGGTCTCGTGCTCTTCGGCGTTACGGCGCTTACGCTCCTCAGTCTGGACGGATCACTTGCCGCATCATCGCTTGAGGGATATCGGCCGCTTCTGAGCCTGCGAGCGCTGGCATACGTCGTTCTTGCCGCATCGGTCTGTGCCTCGGTGTATCTCGTTCGTAAGGCGAGACGCTCTGACTCAACCGTTTTGACGGAAGCGCTCCACTATGGATGGATTCTCCTTCTGTTCACTCTGCTGACCGTCGAAACAAATGATCTGTTCCGGTCATGGACGATTAACGCGAGCGATCAACAACAGGAAACTTTTGCCTTCACTCGCTTCCTGGTTATGGCCGTGGTCTGGTCCCTGTATGCGCTTGTTCTGGTGTGGGTGGCACAACGTGCTGACATCAGACCTGTCCTGTTCTCCGGAATCTCATTGGCGCTCGTCGCGGCATGCCTTGCCGGACTGCGCGGCATTGCTTTTGATCCCCTGATGGCCTTCACGCCCGTGTTTAACGTCAGAGTCTACGTCATTCTCTTCGTTGCGGCAGTCTTGTTTCTGGAAATCCGCTGGTTGAGAAGTAGCCGCGTGCAGTCCACTTGGATCCCGGAGCTCCGCGAGGCAATACTGATTCTGGGTGTCGCGTTGTTGCTTGTGCTGTTCACGGGAGAAACCAGAGACGTGTATGAGCAGGCCATAGCCATTGCGGCAAGTTCAGTCGTTCAAGGAAGCGTCGAAGAAGTAGCGCGCTTACAAAACCTTAAGCAGCTTTCCCTGTCCGGTGTCTGGCTTGTGTTCTCCGTCGCCGTGATGGCCTTCGGCATCTGGCGCCGAACCCGCACTCTACGGCTTGTGGCGATGGCACTCTTTGGCTTCACTATTCTCAAGATCTTCATCTACGATCTTTCGTTTCTCGATACGCTCTACCGCATTTTTTCGTTTCTGGCCCTCGGCCTGATTTTGCTCACAGTCTCGTATTTGTACCAGCGGTACCGGGCCATCATACTGGGGCCGTCAGATACGAAGAGTGAGTGACCGATTGACTCTCGGCCTCCGCTTCCGTATTATTCCGCGGTGTGGTCGGCTCTATATGCCGCAGGAATCATACACGCCCGTCTAGGCTTCCGATGATCAGCAAGTGTGTTTTCCACTCCAGGATTCTCGAGCATCCATGTGGCGAAGGCCTGAGTGTTGTCGACATAGCCAGGGACACCTGTGGAATAGGTGAAAGTTGCAGCTGTATCTGGTGACTATCCCCAAGGGGTGCATGATGCGATTACTTTGCGCCGTCTCTGTCTGTTTCCTGACGTTGCTCTGCGCGCACGTAACGACGTCACAGACAAACACCGTCAGATATAACAGTCAGCAGTTGTTCCTGAACGGTGCCAATCTTGCCTGGGTGAATTTTGCCGCCGACGTCGGACCGGGTGCTACCGACTTTGCGAGATTCGAAGATGTCTTGCTCCAGATGCACGACCATGGCGGGAATGCCCTGCGGTGGTGGCTGCATACAAGGGGAAACGTCAGCCCGCAATTCAACGCATCAGGGTACGTCGTCGGGCCGGGAGAGGGGACCATCGCCGACATCAGGAGAGTGCTGGATCTTGCCTGGGAACGTGAGATTGCGATCGACCTCTGCCTCTGGTCCTTCGATATGCTCCGGAACACCCGCGATACGACCCTGTTGAACAGAAACCTGCGGATGCTCAGTGATACGAATTACACGCGAGCCTATATCAACAACTGCCTCATTCCGATGGTGGACTCCCTGGCAGGCCATCCGGCGATTCTGACATGGGAGATCTTCAACGAGCCGGAAGGGATGAGCGATGAATTCGGCTGGAGTGACATACAGCACGTCCCGATGTCTTTCATACAACGGTTTGTCAATCTTTGTGCCGGAGCCATCCACCGTCGTGACCCCGCAGCGCTCGTGACCAATGGTGCCTGGAGCTTCAAAGCGCTCACGGATATCCCTGTTGCGGCACTGGCCAAGACAGGCCCAGCTGTCGCGCCGTTGAGCCCTTCTGAACAAGAGGAAGCAGCAGCCATCCTCAAGGGGAAATACCGGTTGTCGCTCACTACCGACGAAATCATCCAACACCTCCAGCACGTCGCAAGCTTGCTGAACTTCAACTACTACAGCGACAGCCGTCTTGTCGCCGCCGGCGGAGATGCGTTGGGGACGCTGGATTTCTACTCCGTGCACTACTATGTGGGAATTGATGCCTCGAATCCCACGTCGATTTCTCCGTTCCACCATGCCGCTTCTGCCTGGGGGCTGAACAAACCGATTGTCGTAGCTGAATTCGCCATCCAGAACACCGCCGGTGTGCCGAAAGACAGTCTCTATGTCATGCTGTTCAAATCAGGGTATGCCGGCGCGCTCGCCTGGTCGTGGACCGACGTCAATCTTTCTTCGGTGGCCGATATGCTCTCCTCCATGCAGCGGATGTGGGATCGTTACCGATCGGCCGTTGATGTGTTGGGCATCGGCGGAACCTGGCCGACCGTGGCAATTACGAGTCCGGCTGCCGACAGTACCTTCCTCGCGGGCGCAGATATCACCATCACCGCGCTGGCGGCAGACAGCGATGGAACCGTGGTCTCTGTCGATTTCTTCGCTGCTGAGACACTCTCCATCGGTCAGGCGACGGCCTCTCCTTTCACCGTGACCTGGAAAAGCGTCCCTATGGGGAACTACTCGCTCTCCGCAGTCGCAACGGACAACCA
>Ga0105107_10003741_pt1 | contig 10154 bp, 6 predicted proteins | sample PPLLaktember2015_6_FD_79335 | JGI IMG/M metagenome (GOLD analysis project Ga0105107, IMG submission 79335) | Freshwater sediment microbial communities from Prairie Pothole Lake near Jamestown, North Dakota, USA - PPLs Lake P8 Core (1) Depth... | ecosystem: Environmental > Aquatic > Freshwater >...
TCGGCAAAGAAGGTGACGCCGCGGTTGTTCCCGCGCTGGATGACGTGCTGGGGTTGACCGGGCAAGACGTAGCGGGGCAGACGGGCCATGGATCGCTCCGTTGTTGTAATTCTTGAAATGACTATTCCCGGTCAGTCTGTTTCAATCGAGTCTGACCCTATTGGTTCTATTGGTTCCTTGGTTCCTTGAGTGTCCGATAACATATCCAAATAGCCAGGCCGCTCGGATCAGTCCATCTCAGTGGATTATTTTTGACGTATGCGTAGGTGTTAAGTCCGCCTTTCAGGCCAATGGGGTCGCTTGAGATGTATCTCCCCACCTTCGGATCATAATACCGATGCCAGTTATAGTGGAGGCCCGCCAGTATTTCGATAGACCCCCCCGTAGAGCTCTTTTTTAAGGGGTAGCGGGTTTAAGTCGTATTGCCCTTTATGTGAATCGCACTTCTCAGCATAGCAAGTGCTTGATCAATGATTTTTTGTTGTCCATCATTGGTTAAAACAGTGAAACTGACCGCGAGATCTCCGACCCTCACTATCCCGCTTGTCATGTATTTGTATTCGCCCGGTTTAGGCGCCCGATCAGTTACCGTGTAGCAATAGCCCGGACCAGTCGAACTATTCAGTTCTTTAACTTTTACTTCCTTTTCTACCGCCCGATCCTTGATGACATCAATTCCAGCTTGCACGCGGCGGCGAATATCCTTGGCATTTAGAGAATTGGTGTCATTATCTCGGAATACAATTGGGCTGATTAGGATATCGAATGGGTTCCCAGCTTTCGGTTGAAGGGTGATCGTGGCGTAGGGGAGTTGAGGCCCGTCCTCTATCTCCGATTTCCATGATGCCGGTATTTTAAGTTCTATCGAATTTCTGTCCCGCAATTCATATCGACGGATGTCCACTTCTTCAGAAAAAACACTTTGCGAAAAACTCAATATGAGAATCAATATGATGAATCGCATTCAATCTCCTTTTGAGAGCAAAGCCCTGAGTTACAAAGGCATCCAGACAATTTCACCCCAACTTGCCCTCACGTCCTCAATTAGTTTCGTCTGAGCAACGACCTTTCCATCAAGGTCGTAGATATCGAGGAAATAAGTATCGTAGGGAACGGGATGTCCACTCAGAGCGGAAAGAAAGTTTTTAAATGAAACCTTTCCCCCGCTTGTTGATTTGAGGATGGCAATACGCGTCGAATCGGGACTCCAGGCTAAGGCTCTGAGCAGCTCTTTATCGCTCAAAGCAACGCGCGCCAAGTCCCGTTTCTCTTGCTTGTCAAAAATAACGAATGCTTGAGGTAGCGCAGCCTTCGGCCGGCGGCCAACTACAGAAGCAACAACATATCTGCCGTTCAAACTGAAGGCGTATGGCCCTTGATAGTACTCGTCTGCCCGATCAGGCAGCATTGTCGCTCCCCGTGGAGCCACTTCTTCAGTGGCTTCTTGTGGTGCCCTAATGATCTGACGCGCTGGCGCGATCTTTCCTTGACGTATCAAAACCTGCATAGTGGTGTCTGACCCATAAAGCGCTATACCGATCTCACCGGGTAATGCCGAAAATTCCGGCTGGGCGGAAGTGTCAATGGTTATTTCGGGTGGCTGGTCCCCAGAACAGCCAGCGATCAGAATTACCGCAAGAATTATTATTTGGCGCCACATGGGCACTGTTTCTTGAATCGTTGAAGAATAAGCTGGCTTTCTAGCATCGCATCTCGAACACCTCGTCCGGCGAGATCGCTTAATACATGTCCGACTAGTTGCCTTGTTGGTGTCGTACTTTGTCCATGCCATACCTGACAGCTCTGATGTGAAGGCGAATGTTTATCCTGCGCGGCATGCAATGCACTTGCCAACCCTTCCGGTGTGCATTTGCTTAGCTCTTGCTCAATATATTCTTCCAGCTTGCTCATACCGATGGACGGAGACATGCCGGGTGCACACATGGCATGCATATGGCTGTTTTTTGGTGACTGCGATCCTGCACGAAGATCAACTTGTCCTACCATAGTCGGCATAGTTCGCAAAAGATCTGGGAGTTCCGCGCGAACAACCTCTCGTGTGACCTCTTCGTGAATAGGAATCGTGAAAAGACCTGCTGGATCAATCCACTTTAGTGGATTATTGGCGACATAGGTATATGTATTCAATCCTCCGATGAGGCCTATCGGATCGCTACTGATGTATCTGCCAGTCTTAGGGTCGTAATACCGATGCCAGTTATAATGCAGCCCCGTCTCTTGATCGAAATACTGGCCCGCCAACCTCAGATTATTCTGAATCGTCTGGGTGGTAATGGTTGCCTTGCCAAACGGCTCATAACTCGCCTTCCACACGGTGGTACCAGCACTGTCCGTCATCACCTGCGGCGCTCCCAACTGATCGGTGTGGTAGTAATAGATCTGGCTGTTGCTATCCACCCGCGCTAGTGGCATGCCGTTTAAGTAGACATAGGCCTTGTTACCGCCCCCGCCGGTCTCGAACAGCATCTCCCCCGAAGGTCCGTAGTGGAAGCGGGTCGTAATGCCCCCGGCGGTTTTCCTGATGCGCTGGTTGAAGGGGTTGTATTCATAGGTCGCCGCCCCCGAGAGGGCGGAGGTCATGCGCCCGTAACCGTCGTAGGCCATGACATACGCGTAATTGCTCCAGTAAGCGTTCCCGGCGGTGTCATACAGCCAGTACAGGCTGGAGGTGTTCGACAGCCGGTTGCCGATGTAGCTGTAATCGCTGGCTACCCCGTTGCGTGTTTCGGTCTCCCGGTTACCGTTGGGCAGATAGGTGTAACCCAAGCTCCCGTAGTTCCCGACCTGGGTATCGCTGGCGGAGGTGAGTTCGTCCAGGGCGCTGTAAGTGAAGGTCTGGGCGGTGCCGTTGATGTCGTCCAGCGCATTGAGATTCCCGGCCGGATCGTAGAAGGCGTTCTTCCAGCGCGGCCCACTGCGCTGGAAGGTGGGCCGATAGGCCTGATCGACGTTCATCAAAAAGTACTGCCCATTGCCGAAGCTGAAGCTGTTCAGAGGACCGAAGGGATAGTAAGAAAGGTTCTGCGCGAGCACCGTGGTGGTGTCGTCGAGGGTGGTGCTCACCTGGTTTATACGCCCCAAAGCGTCGTATTGGTAATTCACGATACGGTCTGAGGGGTAGGTGATCTGAGACAACCGGCCCCCGGGGGTGTAGGCATAGGTGCTGTACAGCCAGGTGCCGAGGTCGAGTTGATAACTCAACCGGCCCAGCTTGTCGTAGCTCAGAATCAGATAACCGGTTCCACTACGGCTGACATTGCACAATTGCCCCCTGAAACATCCGTCATAGTAATAGTTATAGCGCGGCGTGTTGGCATCGGAGCTCTGCTGGACGGTTACCCGGTTCAGGGCATCGTAGGTATAAGTGGTGGTGATGTTGCGGGCATCCTTGACGGTTAACACATTGCCGGCGGCATCGTGGGTGTAATTAGTGGTACGCCGATCAGGGGAGACCTCTTTCAGGAGATTGCCGAGATCGTCATACTGGTATTGCGTGCTCAGGCCATTGGGGGCGGTGACGACCGTCGGGCGGTCATTGATGTCCTGGCTATAGCTCGTTTCCTGGGAAAGCGCGTTCACAGTCTTGAACAGGCGGTTGAGCGCATCGTACTGATGCGTGGTGCCGTGGTTGTTGGGGTCGATCTCGGAAGTGAGATTACCCACAGCGTCGTGAAGCAGTTGGGTGATATTGCCCGCATTGTTGATCTGATTGAGATGATTGCGCAGGTCGTAGGCTTGACTGATGGTACGTTTCAAGTAGCCGCCCGCATCATAAATATCTTCGCCGGTGCGGTTGCCCTTGAGGTCGTATTTGTAGTGGATGTAATTCCCCGCCGCGTCCACGATGAACCGCAGATCATGCGCTGCGTCGTACTGGTAATTCAGCACCACGCCGTCGGGATCGATCACCTGGCTCACATCGCCCCAGGAGGTGTAGCTGTATTGGGTGGTGGCCGTGCTTCCTGATGTAGGGATTTGGGTGATGGTCTTGATCCGCCCGCGGGGGTCGTAGGTATAAGTGGTCCGCAGCCCGTTAGGGTCGGTCATCTGCTTGAGCCGGCCGTTGGCGTCGTGGAGGTCATAAGTCGTGATATGGCCCAGCGCGTTCGTCACCTTCTTTAACTGCCCGCAGGCGCCACCGGTAGTGCATTCGTAGTATTCCAGGGTAGTGACATCGTTTATGTCCGTGCGGGGGCCATTGATGGAGCTTACCTGGCCGGAGGCGTTGTAGCCGAGGACGACAGCACGGGAAACGGCAGTACCGGATGGGGTAAAACCCCGCTGAACGAGCTGGGTTGGCAGATTCGGATGACCGGCGTCGCCGTAAACCATCTCGGTCTCGAAAGTCTGGCCCGCGGCCACGCTCGGGCGGCGGATGAAACGGGGCAGGTCGAGGGTGGGCGAGAGGTATTCGTAGGTGGTGGTGCGCGTGACCCCGGGAACATTGACCGGGTTGGTGCAATCTCCCGTCAGTCCTTCGGTCATACCAAGTTTCTGATTGGTGGCGCTGTAGGTGTAGGTGGTGACGCGATTCTCTTCGTCCTTCCGGCAGGTGAGGTTGTTATTCCCGTCGAACACTTGCTGGACTGATTTACCGTCGGATTGATTGACCTTAGATACCAGGTTTTTCACACCCAGATTGGTGGCGAAGGTCATGACCTCTTGTGTTCCGATGGCGTCGGTGACGGTGGTCTGGGTCGCGGAGTCGTAATTCAGGGTGAACCGCTCCTGGGCGGAACCATTGTCGGTCTGGGCGTGTTCGGTGCGGGCGGCCTTGCCGGTGCTGTCGTAGGCATAGGTGGCGTAGCGGGTGGTGGCGCCCGTACTGTCGACGTAAGAGATGCCAGTGAGGTGGTTGGGGAAATTGGCCCCACCGGTCAAACCGGGTTCATTGTAATGGTAGAGCTTGGTAGTGCCGTCGGGATAGTCGACGCGGGTGAGGTTGTTGTTGGCGTCGTAGCCATAGGAAATAACCTTTCCGTCGGGGTCGGTCACCGTGGCTACACGACTGGTCGTGCCGTATCCGAAGATCAGTCTGGAGCCAAAGTGTCCCGTGACCACGGTAAGCCTATGACTCGCGTCGTAGCTGTAAGCGGTAGTTCGCCCAGAGCGATCGGTTTCTGAAACGATATACCCGAAAAGATCGTAACGCTCCCTAGTACCGTCGGGTTGTAGAATGCTGTAACCCGTCGCATCCTGGATGAGTGTCAACGAAGAATCCGGGTCGCCCACCCAGATACCGAGCGCATCCTTTTCGAATGGTTCTCCTGTCCCATTGGCCCGGCGAACTTGTATCCTGGACTCGTTTCGAATCTCAAGGCGGTTTGTTGCGACCCAGTTGTAACCGTGTCCCGACGCCCGCCTAAGCAGGCTGTTGTAGGAACGACTATAAACCAGCGCCCCGTCCTTGCTCCGATAGTCTTCGTCAATTTGCCATTTGTTCCCCGAGGCCGGATCGCAGGGGTTGCCAACGCCGGTGTTGCCACCGGGACAGCCGCCTCCCCCGTATCCTTTCTCCGATTGAAGATTGGCGCATATCCCAGGTGAAACAAATTCGCTACCCGCCGTGCAGGAGGATGGCGGAAAGTGAAAATACGCTATCGCGCCACCATAAGGGTAGTCACCACTGCCTACCTCCAGAGTCCACGTATATGGCCCTGGACCTGCATCACAGGCAGTCCCCGGTTTAATTATTGGAGCAAGATGTTCCTGACAGGCAGCTAGCGCCTCGTTTCTCGTGTCGTAGTAATGGCTTGGGGCGTAGACACGCGCCGTCCCTGTGTGGGCGTGGGACACAGGCACGAAAGCCATTTGTAGAAAGGCCAGAGCAGCACACTGCAACACTACCGACAAAGTTGTCCGATTTGTATATCCGACGGTTCGATCAAGGCAGGCGCAGTAATCAGGGAGCAGACCACGGTTATCCATCCGTTCTTGCCTCTTTGGCAGAACAATAGGATTCCCAGACTCGATTGCTCCGCATTGCTGTGTGGCAAGACCGAACCTCCGCCAGAATGACCGGATCATCCTGGTTCTCCTTGTAAACGGAGGAAAAAGAGTCAGGCTCGATTGCATCAGGGGGCGTACGCGATTGCGTACCTGCCGCGCAGGACGGAACCGCTGCCAGAATGACGGAATCATCGTGGTTATCCTCGTGGTGATGCGCCAATGGGCGGCGCTTGTATTTATTCCAGATATTGATTTTTTATGATGTCGTTATGAATGCGGCAGCCGGTAATTCTTCGTGCACGCATTTCGCCGCGATGTCTGCTACCTGTCAAGCTCCCTTCGACTTAAAGCTTTATCAGCGAATGCCGAAATAGCAGCGGAACAAAGAGTTAGGTTCGTAGTTGAAATCAGGTTCCCGGATTTGCGGAGTTTGTCCCTGTATTCCGCAATCCAGAAAACTTAATAATTTTCTGGTTCCCCGCCTGCGCGGGGACGGCGTCTGGATTCCCGCGCTCGCGGGAATGACGACCAATTCTTCAAATGATTTTCAACACCTTCTCCGGTGGCCGACCGAGTGCGGCCTTGTTGCCGGCGACAACGATGGGCCGCTCCATCAGCCGCGGGTATTTGGCGATGGCGCGGATGATGTCGGCGTCGGTGACGTCCGGCTTGTCGAGCTTTGCCTTTTTGTATTCCTCTTCCTTGGTGCGCAACAGCTCACGCGGCGAGATTCCGAGCAGCTTGAGCAGGTGTTTCAACTCCCCCTCGGTCGGCGGCGTGACCAGGTATTCTATGATTTTGGGTTTGATGCCGCGCTTCTCCAGTAGCGCCAGCGTCTGGCGCGATTTGGTGCAGTGGGGATTGTGGTAGATGGTGACGGACATCGGGCCTCCGGATTCTCGTTTGACGCGAATGATAATTTCACCGCAAAGGCGCAATGAGCGCAAAGCCTTATATCATTCCACGTTAGCTGGTATTAGAAATTGTATGGTTTTTCTGTTGCTGCCCGGGGTGCAACAAAACCCGTTACACCTGTTCGGCGGCGTGAACACACGTTAAGTGTGTTCACGAAAACCCCGCCTCACCCGGCTCGCGGGCCTTCGGCCCTTGGCCGGAATGACGGATGAATCAACAATTCCCGGATAGTTAAAACCTGTCGCTGGCAAGTGCCGGCGGACGTAATTCGGCTAACATAGGAACATGAACTTTTTCCGGACACTGGAAAAGCTGTTGCGCCGGGTGGTGCAGCGCTTCCGCGAGGACCGCTGCACGCGCGTGGCCGGGGCGCTGTCGTTCACCACGCTGCTGGCGCTGGTACCGCTGACGGCGGTCACGTTCGCGGTGCTTTCGCGCTTCGAGATATTTGGCTCGTGGATGGCGCTGGTGCAGGAGTTCGTTTACGGAAATTTCGTTCCGACCGCGGGCGAGGCGGTCAGCCGCTACCTGCAGAAGTTCGCCGCCAACACCGGCAGGCTCACGGCCTGGGGTCTGCTGCTGTTATTCCTGACCTCGCTCATGCTCATGGCCACGATCGAGCGCGTGTTCAACGACATCTGGCACGTGCCGCAGACCCGCAAGCACCTGCACCGTTACCTGGCCTATGCCGCGGTGTTGTTGCTCGGGCCGGTGCTGATGGGCATCAGCCTCTGGTCCACCTCGCAACTGGTTTCGTTGCCGCTGTTCGCGCGCCAGGCGCCCCTCGGCGGCCTGAAGGTTTTCCTGCTGGCGGTGTCGCCGGTGCTGTTCGAGTGGCTGGCGTTCTGGACGCTGTATGTCGTGGTGCCGAATTACCGCGTGCGGCTGCGCCATGGCCTGATCGGCAGCTTGTTCACCGTGGTCGTATTCGAGATCGCCAAGCGGCTGTTCGCGCTGTTCGTGGTGAATTTTTCCGCCTACAAGACCATCTACGGCGCGGTGGCGGCGCTGCCGGTGTTCCTGATCTGGATTTACCTCTCCTGGACCATCATCCTGGCGGGGGCGGTGCTGACGGCGACCCTGCCCGAGTGGCGGCGCCCGCAGGCGGTGCGCCACTGGCGCCGCAAGCGCACGGCGTGATGCCGGCGGGCGGCCGGGTTCAGGTATTAAGGATATCGAAACTGAACTGCTCGAACGAGTGACTGGCCTCGATGAGCCGGGTGGGCGCGATGCGGTACAGGCGGCAACCGTTGTCCATGAACACCCCGGTGTCCGGCTTGAACACCCCGCGGTGGGTGACGAGGGTTTGCGGCTGCTTGAGCGGTTTGATTTCCGGCAGCAGCAACGCCGGCAGGAAATCGCTCTCCTTCCCGTCCGCATTCACGGTCTTGATGACCACCGGATCGGCGCCGGGAGCGAGATGCTGGATGCCGATCTCGATGTTTGACATGCCCGTGCTGCGGACCCAGCGGATGACGCCCACGCTCCAGGGATTGCCTTCCCCCGGCGTGCGCGAGGTCAGGAGATCGCCGACCTGGATATGCAGCTGGATCTGACCACCCTTGGAAAGCGACAGGCCGCCGGCGCTCTCGTCGTGCACGTCCCAGGTGGACAATTCCCGTCCGGGGATTTTTATATCTTTCTGCCTGATGCTCTCGGACGCGAGCTGGGTGCGTTGCGGCACCGGGCCCACGAAGGTCGAGCTGACGATGAATTTTTTCCCGCCGTTGATCCAGTAATTGATCCGGTCCATGCCGATGGCGATTTCCACCCGGCGGTTGGTCGCCTGGCTGCGGCGAAAGGCGCGTTGCGGGTTGACGCCCCAGGCGCTGACCAACCGCCGCAGCAGGTCCTGACCGCATTCCTGGAAAAAATTTTCGCGCAGTCCCTCGGCCGGCGGCAGCTCACCGCTGGCAAGCTGCGTGAGTTGCGCATGCACCTGGCGCGCCAGCTCGATCGTGTTCAGCTGGCGGTAACGCTGCGGATCTTCCGGCACCGTGCCGGCGGTGTAGGCGATCCCCGCATGGTCGTTGTCCCGGTCGATCAGGAACTGGCAGGTGGGGCTGTAGGCGCTGGTGGCCGCGGTCAGTTGCGCCAGCGGCGCCCAGCGATCGAGATAATGGTGCGCCCAGTCCACCATGCGCGGCGGCAGATGGTAGGGATCGCTGAAGTCGAGCAACAGCGCCTGCTTGTAGGCGTGACTTACGCTGCACGCCGGCACCGCCTTGTTGAAGGAATCCTCGACGCCGGTTTCGCTAAGTCCCAGACTCTCCGCGTGCGTATACAGCGCGTGAATTTCCTTCCAGGCCCCCTGCGGGCAGGGTGAATAGGTCTGGTAGGAAACCGCGAGCGCGTTGGTCAGGCAGCGGATCGCGTGTTCGATCGCCAGCGCCTGGAGCGCCGGCTCGCGCGCGCCGGGCGCGGACGCCAGGCCGAGCACGATGCGCTTGTAGCCGTTCGCCAGTTCCAGCTGGAACTGGCGGTTCTGTTCAGCCACGCTCCTGTGTTTTTCGGAAAGTGGCAGCGGCAGGCCGATGTATTGCTTGGTGAACTCCAGCGACAGCTGGCTGACCGGATAACGGAACAGTTCCAGCAGCTCCAGCCGCAGCTTGGGGTCGTAATCGACGCGGTTATGCAGCGAGAGCGTGGTGAACAGCTTGCGGCTGGTCTCGGCGACATTCAGCAACGGCAGTTCGTCGAGCCACTTTTTGACCTTGTGTGGTTGCAGCTCGATTTCGCCGGCGCTGCGCGCGGCCAGGTTCGGTACAGCCAGGGTCAGGGGCATGCGGCGTCGGGATGGTGTCGGGTTGGCATCTACCCCGAAGTGTAGACGCCGTCCCGGTGACGCACCATTACGGGCCGGGGCCGGCCGGACTATTACGTTTTCGGGCGCGGGCGGATATTTCCGTCGATGGCGGCGCGTTCGACCAAACGGTCGAATTCCGCGGTGCTCATCAGGCCCTTTTCCGCGACGATGTCGCGCACCGGCCGCCCGCTGCGTTCGGACTCCTTGGCGACCTCGGCGGCGGCGCTGTAGCCGATGGAGGTGTTGAGCAGGGTCGCGAGTCCCACGCTGGTGTGCGCCAGTTCGCGGCAGCGTTCGCGATCCACCTTGAGGCCGCGCAGGCCCTTTTCGGTCGCGGCGTTCATGGCCTGCGTGAACCAGTCCATGGCGTCGAACAGCGCCGAGCCCAGCGCCGGCATCATGACGTTCAGCTCCAGTTGCCCCGCCTGCGTCATCATGGCGATGGCGTGATCCTGCCCCAGCA
>Ga0105107_10003742_pt1 | contig 10154 bp, 9 predicted proteins | sample PPLLaktember2015_6_FD_79335 | JGI IMG/M metagenome (GOLD analysis project Ga0105107, IMG submission 79335) | Freshwater sediment microbial communities from Prairie Pothole Lake near Jamestown, North Dakota, USA - PPLs Lake P8 Core (1) Depth... | ecosystem: Environmental > Aquatic > Freshwater >...
AGCCGCCGACGATCCGCGCGCCCGCCGCGACGAATCGCCGGGCATAGGTGGCCATGTACTCCGGCGAGCAGAGATACAGATTCCTGCCATCGACGTCGCGCGGCCGGCCGGCGTTGGGCTGGGCCACCAGCCGCGCTCCCGTCAGCCTCGCCATGGCCTCCACGGTCTCGAGCATCGCGGCCGGTCCAACCGAGCAGTTGACGCCGATCACATCGGCTCCTGACCGCTCGAGCTCCGGCGCGAACGTCTCCGGCGGCGTGCCATCCAGGCTGTTGCCGTCTTCTTCGGTCGTCATCTGCGCCACGATCGGCAGCGGCGACAGGCTGCGCACGGCGCGGATGGCCGCGAGCAGCTCGTTCAGATCGCGGAAGGTCTCCAGGATGAACAGATCGACGCCGCCCTCGAGAAGTGCGGCCGCCTGCTCGCGGAACACGTCCTCGGCATCACCGACGCCCGTACGCCCCCAGGGCTCGATGCGCACGCCGAGCGGTCCCATGGACCCGGCGACCCATGCGGCGTCGCGCGCCGCATGCCGCGCGATCCGGGCGCCCTGCACGTTCAGCACGCGCGTGCGGTCCGAGAGTCCGAAGTTGGCCAGCTTGAAGCGGTTCGCTCCGAAGGTGTTGGTCTCGAGCACTTCGGCGCCAGCGCGCACGTACTCGCGGTGCACCTCAGCCACCAGATCGGGCTGCGTGACGTTCAGCTCGTCGAAGCAACGGTTGAGGAAGATGCCCTTGGCGTAGAGCATGGTGCCCATCGCGCCGTCGCAGACCAGCACGCGGGCATCGAGGGCCTCGAGAAACCCCTGCATCGGGGGGACCGGGTCTACCGCGCGGCCGGAAGGGCCGGCGTGGCGGCCGGAACCAGCAGATCCTGCTTGTCCCAGATGAAGTCCTTGTTGCTGTACACCGCGAGCTCGTAGTCCTTGCCCATGAAGATGGCGGAGACCGGGCAGGCCTCTTCGCAGTAGCCGCAGAAAATGCAGCGCGTCTTGTGGATCTGATAGACCGACGCGTAGCGCGGGCCGGCCTGTACCGTGCCGTCGTTCTCGCCCGCCTCCAGGTAGATGGCGTCGGCCGGGCACGCCACGGCGCACAGGCCGCAGGCGACGCACTTCTCCAAGCCGTTCTCGTCGCGCATCAACACCTGTTTGCCGCGGTACTTGGGGAACACCGGCACCTTCTCGTCCGGATAGTTCACCGTGATGGGCTTCCGGAACATGTGCTTGAAGGTCGTGGCAAAGCCAACGAGGAACGGCCGAATCATGCGCCCTATGATAACAAACCCACAACCCGTGCGCAGTGCTATAGTTAGCCGGGGCTGATGCAGACGGACGCGCGGTCTCTGACCCTCTCTCACGAGCAGGCCCTGCTCGTCACTCTCATCGTCAAGCTGGCGGTCGCCGCGGTGCTTTCGACGATGCTCGTGCGGTTCCGCTGGTTCCGGCGCATCCTGCTCACCGAGCGGCGCGACTGGCCCGAACGGCTGATCTTCGCCGCCGGCCTCGGCATCCCGCTCACGGCGGGGGTCGTCGCCCGGCTCCTGCTTCACTACGACGCGGCGGACCTGACGGTCTCGGGATCATTCCTCGCGGGCCTGATTGCGGGCCCCTATGCGGGAGCCCTGGTCGGCGCCAGCATGGGCATCCCAGCGTTCATCGCCGGGGAATGGGGGGCGCTGCCGCTGGCCATCGGCTGCGGCTTTGCCGGCGGCGGCCTCCGCGAGATCTGCCCGAAGGAGGAGATCTGGCGCTTCACGCCCTTCTTCGTCACCAAGCTGCACCAGACGGCCTGGCGGCTGATTCGACGCCTCGCGATCGACTGGCAGGTGATCCTGGTCACGGCGCCGGTCCTCCTCGAGCTCCTCCGCCAGGCCATCGGCCATCGGTTTCCCGGCCGCGTGTTCGTGCTGGCGCCGACCAACTGGTGGCTGGCGCTGCTGGTCCCGCTCGCGGCCGTCCTCGGCGTGGCCATCCCTATCAAGATCTGGAACAGCGCGCGGATCGAGCACCGGCTCGCCGAACAGGAACAGCTCCTGATGACCGCGCGGGTGCAGGCGCTCGCCAACCAGATCAACCCGCACTTCCTGTTCAACACGCTGACGTCCATTTCGTCGCTGATTCGCTCGCAGCCGGAAACGGCGCGCGTCCTCATCGTGAAGCTGTCCGGCCTCCTGCGGCGGCTGCTCCGCAGTCAGGAACACTTCGTGACGCTGCGCGAGGAGCTCGCGGCCGTCGACGAGTACCTCGATATCGAGCGGATGCGCTTCGGGCCCAGCCTCGTGGCCGTGAAGGAGATCGACGAATCGAGCCTCGACATCATCGTGCCGAGCATGATCCTCCAGCCTCTGGTGGAGAACTCCATCAAGCACGGCCTTGGACGCAAGGTCGGCGAAGGCCGCATCACCATCCGATCGTCGCGCACGGCCGGCCACGTCGTGATCGAGGTCGCCGACAACGGCGTCGGCTTGCCGCCCACCCGCATGGAAGCCGAGTCCCAGGGCGGCATCGGGTTGAGCAACGTGAACGAGCGGCTTCGCGTGATCTACGGCGCCAACTACCAGCTCAAGCTGCACAGCGAGCCTGGCCAGGGCACGTCGGCCAGGATCGAGATTCCCGAGATCGTCGCGCCGGAGCGTGCCACCGCATGACCACTCCCGCCGCGATTCGGGCGATCGTGGTCGACGACGAGCAGCTGGCCCGCGAGGAGCTGTGCTTTCTCCTCGACCAGGTGGGCGGCGTCGAGATCGTCGCGCAGGCGTCCAACGGCGTCGACGCTCTCCGACTCGCCGGGGAACTCCACCCGGATCTGATGTTCCTCGACATCCAGATGCCGGGCCTGACGGGCTTCGAGGTCGCGCGGCGCCTGGTCGCCACCGACCGTCCCCCGCAGCTCGTGTTCGTGACGGCCTTCGATCAGTACGCGATCGACGCCTTCTCGGTGAACGCAGTCGACTACGTCCTCAAGCCCGTGGATGCCGACCGGCTCGAGCAGACGCTCGATCGGGCCCGAAGGCGGCTCGCTTCCCAGCAAGCGGCCAGGATGCCCCTCGCCCCGGCCGACCTCGAGAGGGTGATCGAAGCCGTGCAGGCACGTCAGGGAAGGCGCGACCAGCTGGCCATCCGGGTGGGCGAACGGTTCATCCTGGTCCAGGCCGACGAGGTCATTCACGCGTCCCTGATCGACGAGTCGATCGTGGTTGTAACCAACTCGGCCTCCGGCACGTCCAATTACCATACGCTCGACGAACTGCAGGCCCGGCTCGATCCGGCCGTGTTCTGGCGGGTGCACCGGTCTCACCTGGTCAATATCACCAAGATCAAGGAGATCGTGCCGTGGTTCAGCAGGAACTACCTGCTGAAGATGAAGGACCCGAAGGGGACGGAGATTCCCGTCAGCCGGTCGCAAACGCGGCGGCTCCGGGAGTATCTGCAGCTCTGATCAAGGGTTGCCGGCCGACCGGGTGTCCGGTCCAGCCGGGCATCCTATAATTGCGAGAAGGAGACGCGCCCTGAACCCTTACGAGGAGCAAGACGGCCAGTCCATCCCCGTGCCCGCGCCGGGAGTCGACCCGGCGGAGTCCCCCGCCAGGGACGCCACTGAGCCGATTGCGGCCGTCGCTGAGCCCACGCCAAGCGGGCTGCCTTACACGTGGCGTCCCGCCGAATTCCGGCCCGCGGTGTTCATCCCCGCCGAGCCCCGCCAGCATCCACCCGGGCACCCCCAGGCCAGCCAGGCGACCGAGGCGCTTCAGCCAGCGCCGGCGCCGGACGTCCGGGTCGCTCGCGAGCATTCGCGCTCCTTGTCCGACACCCTGAGCCGCGTCGGCGAAGAACTGGTGGCCTGGTTCAAGACGCTGGTGTCGGCCGCCGTGTACGCCACGCTCATCGTGACGTTTGGATTCCAGGTCGCGCGCGTCGAAGGCCAGAGCATGGTGCCGACGCTCGAGGATCAGGACCGCCTGATCGTCAACAAGCTCGCCTACCGGATGGGCTCGCCCCAGGTGGGCGACGTCGTGATGCTCTACTACCCCGAGGATCCAGACAAGTCGTTCGTGAAGCGCGTGGTGGCCGAGGAGGGCGACACGATTCGCAGTGTCGACGGGCGCGTGTATCGCAACGAGGTGCCGCTCGACGACGCGTTCATCCCGGAGGAGTACCGTTCGCACGATTCCTGGGGCCCCTACACCGTGCAGCGCGGCTACTACTTCGTCATGGGCGATCACCGGAACAACAGCTCCGACAGCCGCTCGTGGGGCCAGGTGCCGAAGAAGTACATCATCGGCAAGGTCCAGGTTCGCTGGTGGCCGCTGGCGCACGCCCGGGTCTTCTGAGCGCCTGTCCGCGTTCGCGGCTCCACACCGCGGTCCGATGCCACATCCTTCCGAACGGACCTTCCATGACACGCATGCCGCCCGGTCGCGCGCCATCGCGCGTGTCCTCGCCAACGTCCTGATCCTGAATCTGGTGGTCGCGTCCGCCAAGATCGCCTTCGGCGCCTGGTCGGGCGCCGTCAGCATCCTGTCGGATGGATTCCACTCCCTGACCGACGGCTTCTCGAACGTCGTCGCGCTCGTCGGGATTCAGATCGCGCGACGGCCCGCCGACATCTCGCATCCGTACGGCCACCGCAAGTTCGAGACGCTCGCGGCGGCCGGCATCTTCGTGTTCCTGCTGCTGGTCCTGGTTCAGGTGGTCGAGACGGCATACGGGCGCCTTGGCTCGGAGCAGGTGCCTCACGTGACGGCCGGGAGCTTCGTCGTAATGGTGGGCACACTCCTCGTGAACCTGCTGGTGGTCCGCTACGAGGCGCGGGCGGGCCGGGTGTTCAAGAGCGAGGTACTGCTGGCCGACGCCCACCACACCCGATCGGACGTCTACACGTCGACCGCGGTGATCGCGGCGCTGATCGGCGTGAGGCTCGGGTATCCGCTCCTCGACCCGCTGGCCGCGCTGGTCGTGGCGGGGTTCATCGGCCGCGCGGGATTCCAGATTGCCCGCGAGGCGTCCGACGTGCTGGCCGATCGCGTGGTGCTCGACCCGGACCTCGTGCGCAACGTGGTGCTCTCGGCCGTTCCCGAAGTCGTAGGCTGCCACGAAATCCGCACGCGCGGCTCCACGGACCATGCGTTCCTCGATCTGCACGTCTGGTTTCCCGCCGACATGCAGCTGCACGAGGCGCATCGGCTCTCACATATCGTCAAGGACCGCCTGCACGCCGAGTTCCCGCAACTGGCGGACGTGATCATCCACATCGAACCGCCGCCGAGGGCAACTGACCACGAGCCAGAACGCTATCGGTAGAGTGTCTCTATCTCCCTCCGGTACAACTGCTCGATCGCCCGTCGCTTGACCTTGAGCGTGGGCGTGAGCTCGCCGGTCTGCAGGGAGAACTCGCGCGGAAGGATGAGGAACTTCTTGATGCGCTCGTACTGGGCGAGGCGGCGGTTGACGGCTTCGACGATCTCGGCGAACGTGGCGTGCACGTCGGGTCGCGCCACGAACGCCTCCGCATCCTGGGGAGTGACCGGACGCGGCGCCCCGAACTGCGCGCAGAGCGCGGCGACGTCGGGCACGATGAGCGCGGCCGGGAAATGACGCTTGTCGCCGAGCAGCACGACCTCGGCGATGAGGACGTGGGCGCGCAGTTCGGCCTCGATTGGCTGCGGCGCGATCTTCTTGCCGCCCGACGTGACGATGAGTTCCTTCTTCCGATCGGTCAGGTGGAGGTAGCCCTCCGCGTCCATCGTGCCGATGTCGCCTGTGTGAAAACAGCCGTCCCTGAGCGCGGCCGCGGTCTCCTCGGGCCGGTTGAGATACCCGCGCATCACGTTTGGACCACGCGCCAGGACTTCTCCGTCTTCGGCGATGCGCAGCTCCACATTCGGCATCGGCTTGCCGACCGTGCCGAAGCGAATCGCCTCGAGCGGCATCACCGTGAGCACGGGTGACGTCTCTGTCAAGCCATAGCCCTCGACGATCGGAAGCCCCATGCCGTAGAAGAAGCGGCCCACGCCCGCGCTGAGCGGGGCGCTGCCCGACACGGCAAAACGCATCCGGCCGCCGACGCCCTCGCGCACCCGCCGGAAGACGAGGCGCTCGGCTACCGCCGACTGCAGCCGCAGCCAGGGCGACAACGCCCGGCCGTGCGGCAGGCGCTCCCCGCGTGCGTCAGCCACCCGGGCTGCCCAGGCGAACAGCATGCGCTTGACGGCTCCACCCTCACGGGCCGTGCTCAGGATCCGCGCCTGCAACTTCTCGAAGACCCGGGGGACGCCCGTCATCATCGTCGGGCGGACAACCTTCAGATCGCGAGCCACGGTGTCGATCGACTCGGCGAAGATCATCGAGACCCCGGTGGCGAGGTACACGTACGCCACCAGCCGCTCGAACGCGTGGCACAGCGGCAGGAACGACAGCGCGACGTCGTCGGGCCCCAGTTCGAGCACCTGGGTGACGCCTTGGAGGTTGGAGACGAGGTTGCCGTGCGTCAGCAACACGCCCTTCGGCTCGTTCGTCGTGCCGGAGGTGTAGATGATCGTCGCGAGATCGTCGGGCCGCACAGATTTGGCCACGTCGTGAAACGCCCTGCCGACGCCCCAGCCGTCGAGGATCGTGCGATGGCCGCGTGCGGCCACCTCGGCGAGCGTGTGCACTTCGAGGCGTGGGATGGTTCCGGTGACTTCGCCCGCGCCGTCCATCACGACGATGGCCCTCAGGGCCGGCAGGTCGGGCGCGACTTGCGCGATCTTGGCGAACTGTTCGGGCGTGGAGACCACCGCGATGCTGGCCTCGCTGTCGCCAAGAATGAACGCCACCTGGTCGGCCGAGAGCGTCGGGTAGATCGGAACGGTGACCGCCCCGGCGGCGAGCACCGCGAAGTCGACGAGGAGCCAGTCGGGCCGGCTTTCGGCCAGCAGCGCGACCCGATCCCCGCGCGCCATCCCAAGCGCCCCGAGACCAAGGCTGAGGTCCCTCACGCGCTCGAGCAAGTCGCGACCGCTGGTTCGGATGATCTGGCCCGCCGCGCAGCGGCCGAGCAGGTCGGGTTTGGGGAACCGTCCGCTCGCAAAGAACGGAAGGACCGCAATCGTCGAAGGGAGCGTCTCGACAGACTCGTCCATCACCGGGGCGTCCAGAGCCATCCCGAATCAGTATCCGCGATTCTTGTCGACAGTGTTGACGAGCGGCTCGCCCCGCCGAAAGCGCGCGAGATTCTCGAGGAACAGGTCGATCACCGGCGCCCAGTAGTCGCCACCGAAGGCCGCGGTATGCGGGGTGATGAGCACGTTCGGGAGGCTCCACAACGGGTGATCGGACGGCAGCGGCTCGTGCTCGAACGCGTCCAGCCCCGCGCCGGCCAGCCGGCCCGCGCCAAGGGCGACCACGAGCGCGGACTCGTTGATCAGCCGGCCGCGCGCCACGTTGATCAGCACGGCCGACGGACGCATCGCCGCCAGTTCGTCGCGGCCGAGGAGCGCGCGCGCTTCGACCGTCCTGGGCGCGGCGAGCACGACTACGTCGGCCAGGCCCAGGACATCGCGCAGCTTGTCGGGCCCGACCACCTGCGACACGCCCGGAGGAAGCGGCAGCTGCGGCTGGCGCCTGACGCCGATGACGCGCATGCCGAGCGACGCCCCCAGCGCCGCCACGCGGCCACCAATCGACCCGAGACCGACGACGAGCATCGTGCTCTCGGCGAGTGAAGGCACACGTGCCTCCATCAGTTCCAGCTGCGCCCAGCGCCGGGCGTGTTGCCTGGCCGCCGCGACGTGCAGCCGGCGTCGCAGCGCGAGGACCAGGGCCACGGCGTGCTCGGCGATCCGATCGGCGTGAAGTCCCCGCGCGTTGGTCACGTCGACGGCGCTCTCCACCACTTCGTCGATGAGCAGGCCGCCCACGCCGACGGCGCTGCTCTGAATCCACCGCACACGCGACGCCTGGCGGAACTCGGCCGGCGTGAGGCGCGTGGTCAGAATCACGTCCGCATCGGCGAACTCGCGAAGCCGGTCCTCGGGAGTACGCGCGTCCACGACCACGTCGCCGGGCAGGGCCTCGGCGAGGCGACGCACGTCCCGCTCGGGAATGCTCCAGACAGGAGGATCGTGGACGGCGACGACAATGCGCATGAACAGGCCCGTGCAGATCCCTACGACCCGCGACGGTAGTCTCCGCTGCGGCCGCCTCGCTTGCTCACGAGGCGCACGCGGTCGATCTGCATCGTGCGGTCGACCGCTTTCAGCATGTCGTACAACGTGAGCGCGGCGGTTGCCACGGCGACCAGCGCCTCCATCTCGACCCCGGTGGGCCCGACCGTGGTCACACGGGCGCGAACGAGATAGCCGCGCGGCTGCGGCACGAGCTCGACGTCGACGTGCGAAAGGACGAGCGGATGACAAAGCGGGATCAGGTCGGCTGTTCGCTTGGCCGCCATGATGCCAGCCAGCCGCGCGGTCTGCAGCGGATCGCCCTTCTTCACTTTCCGCGCGCGGATCGCCCGGACGGCCGCCGCGCTCATCCGCACGTGACCCTCCGCCACGGCTTCGCGCTCCGTGTGAGGCTTCGCGGACACGTCGACCATCTGGACGCGCCCGCGCGCCGAAACGTGCGACAGCCGGGCCGCCGGGCGGCGTCGATCACGCAGTGCCATTGTCCCCTTCGCCGCGCGCCAGATAGAACGACAGGCTCTCGAGCGACACCGTCAGATCGACGTTCTTCAGCTTCACTCCCGGCGGCACCTTGAGCGAACCCGGCGAGAAGTTCAGGATCGCACGGATGCCGGCCTGCACCGCCATGTTCACCACGGCCTGCGCCGACTCGGCCGGCACGGCCACGACCGCAATGTCGATATGCGCCTTCTTCACGAGTCTGCGGAACTCGGCCGTGTCGAGGATGCTCACGCCCCCTTTGGACCGGTGGCCGATCTTCCCCCGCTCGGTGTCGAAGAGCGCGACAATCGCGAAACCCTCCTGGCGGAATCCAGGGTAGTCCGCCAGCGCCAGACCGAGATTGCCGGCGCCCAGAATCGCGACATGGACCGTGCGGTCGAGCCCGAGGATCTCCCGCAGGTGGCGCTTGAGCTCCTTCACGTAATACCCGACGCCACGCACGCCGAACTCGCCGAAATACGCGAGGTCCTTCCGGATCTGCGCGGCATTCAGGTGGAACTGCTCCGCGAGCGCCTTCGAGGAGATGGTCTTCACTCCGGCGGCGTCGAGGGTGTTGAGGCATCGCAGATACACGGACAGTCGCCCGGCCGTAAGCTCGGAGATCTGGTCGCCCCCCGGCCGGTGCTTGTTCTTCTCCGTCACAAGCGCAGGATTCTAGCAGGAAGGACCGTTGAACTATCCTGAAGGCATGCGGCGCGCGATCGGGATCTGCTGCCTCGCCGGCCTCACGCTCGTCTCGCCCGCCGTGACGCCGGCGCAGTCGCCGCTGGCCACGGCCACGTCGCTGGCCACAATCGAACGGTTCCCGACCTATTTCCACGGCCGAACCGTGACACTGGTCGCCACCCCGCAGCTTCTGAACGGGTTGTGGATGATCCCCAGGCAGGCCGGGGACTCCCGTGCGTTCGTGATCGTGCCCGTCGAGGGGACGCCGCCCTCCCGCTCCCTCGAGCTTCGCGGCCAGATGTTCGACGTCGGACAGATGGATCGCGACGATTCCCGCGCCTCGTCTTCCGGCCTGCGCGCTGCCGTGGAGCAGCTGTACCGCGATCGGTGGCCGGACCGCGGGGCGCTCTTTGCCCTCGTTGGCGCCTCCTGGGTCGACGACCAGCCCCCGGTGGCAGGCCAAGCGAGCGTGCGCGCCATCGTGCTGCGTCCCGACGCGTTCGACGGACAGCGCGTCACGGTCCGCGGGCGCTTCAGGGCACAGAATCTCTACGGAGACCTCCCGGCCTGGCCTCGAAAGACGCAATGGGACTTCGTGCTGCAGGCCGCGGACGCGGCGGTCTGGGTCACCGGCCTCCGGCCGCGAGGGAAGCAGTTCGATCTGGATCCCCGGCAGCGCCGCGGGGCGGGCACGTGGCTCGAAGTAACCGGCACCGTGCGCATCGCCGACGCGATGCCGACGATTGAGGGCGCGTCGATCGCGACCGCTCAGCCCGACGTCGAGGCCGATCCGCCAGCACCGCCCACCGCGCCGCCGCTTC
>Ga0105107_10003743_pt1 | contig 10153 bp, 5 predicted proteins | sample PPLLaktember2015_6_FD_79335 | JGI IMG/M metagenome (GOLD analysis project Ga0105107, IMG submission 79335) | Freshwater sediment microbial communities from Prairie Pothole Lake near Jamestown, North Dakota, USA - PPLs Lake P8 Core (1) Depth... | ecosystem: Environmental > Aquatic > Freshwater >...
GGACGGCACCACCATCTTCGGCACCGGAGCGTTCGAGTCGGGGGCACCGGATCCCGATCCGTCCCCGCCGCTGAGAGGCGAGCGCGATCTCGGCCCATTCCGACAGGTGGACGGCCGGACGGTGTACTGGACGACGATCCCGCTGCAGGGCCCAGGAGGCGAACCGGAAGGGTGGATCGCGCAGCGCCGCGACGTGGGCGCCGTGCAAGCCGCCAACGCGATCGAGGCGCTCATCGGTAGCGATACGCGGCTGCTCGTGGGAACCGATGCCGACTCGGTGTGGGTGGACCTGGCCGGCGGAGGCGCGCTGGTCTCCATGCCGGTGGACGGTGTCATCATCGGCGAACCGTATCACTTCCGTGATGCGTCGATCGGAGACGTTCTCGCCGTCGCGGGTCCGTTGCCCGACGGCTCGAGGCTCGTTCAGGCGGACATACCGATGGCCGAAGTCCTCGCGCGCCCGCATGCATTCCGCGCGAACGCGCTGGTCTTGGGTGCCGCGCTGACGGCTCTGGCGGTGCTCGTCGGCTGGGTCTCCAGCGGCCGGCTCACCGGACCTCTGCAGAGCGTCGTGACCGCGGCCGACGCGATGGCCGCGGGCAACTACCGGACGCGCGTGACGCCGGTGAGCGACGACGAGGTGGGTCGCCTCACGCGGGCGTTCAACGCGATGGCCGATCGAGTCGGCGCGTCGGACGAGGCGCTACGGGCCAAGCTGGAGGAGGTCCAGGCGCTCGCCGCGCGTCTCGAGCAGGCCAACGTGGAGGCGGAGCGGGCGCGCGCCGAGGCGCAGGAAGCGAGCCGCGTGAAATCGGAGTTCTTGGCGGTGATGAGCCACGAGATCCGTACGCCGATCAACGTCGTCGTCTCGTACGTGGAGCTGCTCAAGGCGGGGGTGCCGGACGAGCCCACCGAGAAGCAGCGCCACTACCTGCAGCGCATCGACCAGTCGAGCCAGCTGCTGATCTGGCTGCTGAACGACCTGCTCGACTTCTCGCGCATCGAGTCCGGTCAGATGCAGGTCGAGATGAATGTCGGATCGGGGCGGAACGCGATCGAGGCCGCGAGGTCGGCGCTGGAGCCGTTCGCGGAGGGGAGGGGCATCTCGCTCACCAGCCGGTGCGACGCCGATCCGCAGTTTCACGCCGACGAGCAGCGCGTTCAGCAGATCGTTCTCAATCTCCTCTCCAACGCGATCAAGTTCACGCCGCGTGGGGGCTCGGTGTCGGTCAGCTGTTACGACGCGGCCGCGAGTCCTCCGGGGATGGACCCGGGCGGCGCGTGGGTTCGAATCGACGTAACGGACACCGGGCTGGGTATTCCGGAGGATCACGTCGCGCAGATGTTCGAACCGTTCGTGCGCGGCGACTCCGAGCAGACCGGCGGCGCGAGCGGCGCCGGCCTCGGGCTCTCCATCAGTCGGCGTCTGGCGGAGATGATGTCGGGCACGATCACCGTGGAGAGTGCGCCCGGTCGCGGCACGGTGTTCACGCTCTGGCTGCGGTCCGCCTCGTCGTCGCCACCGTCGGGTCGCACGGGCGCCCATCCGGCCTCACTGGCGGAGCCGCCCGCGATGCGTCCACGAAGCCGGCCCACCGGCGAAAGCGAGCTCGCTCCACCGCGGGTCTGAGCTTCGACGCGCGAGGCGCCGGACGCCGTTCGCTCTCAGCTCTCGGCGAAGAGTTTCTCGAGATCTTCCTGGCGGACCGGCTTCACCACGTGCCGGTCGAACCCGACGGTTTCCGTGCGCCGGCGGTGCTCGTCCATGCCCCAACCGGTCAGCGCGATGAGCTTCACCTCGGCGCCCCAGGGACGCTCCCGGATCCGACGCGCGGCCTCGTAGCCGTTCATGCGGGGCATACCGAGATCCATCAGCACGACGTGAGGACGGAACTCCTCCGCGGTCTCGATGGCGCTCGCGCCGTCGGAGGCCGTCCGCACGTCGTGGCCCATCAGGCTGATCACCGTGCCGAGCGACTCGAGCATCGCTTCGTTGTCGTCGACCACGAGGACGCGCTTCACGTCCGCCGCGGCTCGCTTGCCGAACCGGGGGATGCTCGCTGCGCCCTGCGCGGCGCCCGGTGCGGCGACCGTGGGAAGCGTCACGGTGAAGGTCGTGCCTGCGTGCGCGCCCTCGCTCACGACGGTCACGGATCCGCCGTGGAGCTCGACGACGGCCTTCACGAGCGTGAGGCCGATGCCGAGTCCCGGATGGCCGCGCTCCTGGGGGCGGTCGATCTGGACGAACTTCTCGAAGACCATGTCCAGCTTGTCGGTCGGAATACCGATACCCGTGTCCTTGACCGACACCCGCGCCAGTCGGCCGTCGCTCGTCGCGCTCACCTCGATTCGCCCGCCCGCCGGCGTGTACTTGACCGCGTTGTCGAGGAGGTTCGAGAAGACCTGCGCCAGTCGGTTAGGATCGGCGTGCACCGAGATCGGTCGGGCCGGTAGCTCGATCGCCAGCCGGTGCCCATGCTCGGCCATCGCCGGCCGGGAGGAGTCGAGCGCCACCTGGACGACGTCCGAGAGGTCGATGTCCTGCTTGCGCAGCTGGAACTTGCCCGTGGTGATGCGGGAGACGTCGAGCAGGTCGTCCACGAGCGCCGCGAGCTGGTGCGCCTGGCGCTCCATCGTGCGGCGCGTCCGGGCGATGGTCTCCGGGTCGCTCGACATCTCCATGATGTCGAGGCCCGCGATGATCGGCGCGAGCGGATTCCTCAGCTCATGCGCGAGCGTCGCCAGGAACTCGTCCTTGCGCCGGTCGGCCTCCTGGAGAGCGCGCTCGTTCCTCTTCAGCTCCGTGGCGTCCATGACGCACGAGATGGCGCCGCTCGGCTCCCCCGCGTCGTCGTAGATCGGGCGTGCCCAGCAGATCTCGTGCACCACGCTTCCGTCATCGAAGACCAGGTCGAGCTCCTCGCCCAGCACCACTTCCCCCCTGGCGGCGCGCTGAACAGGAAGCATCGCTTCGGCGACGGGCTCGCCGTTCTTCATGATCGTGAAGTGGGTGGGTCCCTCGTCACCGGCGCTCTTGGAGAGGTTCGCGCCGGGGCCGGTCCGCAGAATGCGCTCGGCCTCGCGATTGCCCGAGATGCGCCGGCCCTCGCGGTCATGCGCGATGAACACGCCGATCGGGAGCACGTCGAGCAACGTTTCGAGGCTCTGCTTCTGCTGGATGAGCGAGCGCTGCGTCTCCATCATCGGGGTGACGTCCTGGAAGACCCCGATGACCGTGGCGCCGTCCCCGTTCTCGGCCGGCAGGAAGTCCACGTTCATCAGGAGCGTCGCGCGCTCGCCGCGGGGCCGGTCGACCACGAGCTGCACGTTGCGAAGGGATCGGCGGTCGCGGATCGCGACGGCCACGGGGCTGTCCTCGTACGACAGCGGGGCATCCGAGTCCGTCCGGCGCAATCCCAGCGAGCCGGAGAGCTTGTCCTCGCCGATCCGCGGCGCGCGTCCCCAGAGCCGTTCGGCATGTTGGTTGAAATAGGTGATGGCGCCGGAGTCGTCGCATGTGAAGACGCCCACCGGCAGCATACTCGCGAGCCGGCCGTAGCGCTCTTCGGCGCGGTGCAACGCGCGTGCGGTGAGCTTCTTGTCGCTGATGTCCCGCGCGATCTTCGATGCGCCGACGACCTTGCCTGACCAGTCGCGCACGGGCGAGATCGTGAGCGAGATGTCCATGAGGCTCCCGTCCTTGCGACGGCGCACGGTCTCGAAGTGCTCGACCCGCTCGCCGGCACGGATGCGCTCGAGGATTCTCGGCTCCTCATCGAGTCGGTCCTCCGGTATGAGCATCGTCACGGACTTGCCGAGCACCTCATGGTCCTCGTAGCCGAAGAGCCTCTGGGCCGCGCGGTTCCAGCTCGTGATACGGCTCTCCAGATCCTTGCTGATGATGGCGTCGTCGGAGGAGTCGACGATCGAAGCCAGGAGGGCGGTGTCGCGCTCGACGGTGACGACCGGCGTCTCGTCCAGCATGAACCCCCGCGAGCGAACGAGCGTGCCGTCCTTATAGATGCCGCGGGCGTGGATGAGCACGTGCTTGGAGCGCCCGGACTTGCCCCGGAGCACCGCTCTCGCGCTGACGACGCTCCCGCCTACCGAGAGCTGCGCCAGAAGGTCGTCGACCACCTCGCGATCGACGAAGAACTCCGCGATGTGCCGCCCGACGAACTCCCTGCGACGGTAGCCCAGGAGCTCGAGCGCCGCGTGATTGACCCAGAGAATGGTACCGTCCGGCGCGAGCGTGTAGATACCCTCCAGCGAGTTCTCCAGGAAGTCGCTCAGCTCGTCCTCGGTCTCCTCCCGTCTCGCGACCTCGCGGTCGAGAGCCTTGGCCTTTTCCTGGAGATCGACGAGCGCTCTCAGTCGCTCCGCGGGCGGGATCTGCGTGACGAAGCTATCCGCGCCGACCACGGCGGTGTGCGCGGCGCAGATGTGCTTGAGCGCCGCCGAGCCGTGCTCCGTCTGGACGGAAGCAGAAGGATACGCGCAGAGGAGCTCCGCCGGAGTACGGTCGAGCAGCGCGTTCCACAGCGCTTCCAACCCGAGCGCCGCGTCTGTCTTGGAGGCCTCGCACAGCAGGCCGACCATCTCGCCGAACGCCCGCACACGGCTGAACCGTTCGGCCAACCGAGTGACTTCGTCTCCAACCACTCGCTGGAAGCGCTCCGCGGACGGCATATCGCCGCTCATGATCGCGTCCAACGTTCTGGCCGCGTCGAGCACGACGTACCTGCCGCGGTCGGCCGCACGCTCCAGATCGACGCCGGCGCTCCCGAGAAGCTCCTCCAAGCGCGTACGGTGCTCCTGCGTGGCGATGACGATTACGCCGTCGCCGCGCACCAGCGCGCCCGCGAGGAACGTGCCCACGACGTCCACGAGCTGAGCGTCGTCGTCGTAGAACTGCACGAGATGTCTTTCGGAGACTTCAGGCGAACGAGCGGCCGAGACGGACTGGGAACCGGTCCCTGGCGTCGGCCCGCCCTCCCGAACCCTCAGGGGCGGCCGGAACAACATGGCTGACGCTACCGAGATCATGGGCGCCGGTCAATCAAGGATCTCCCTGTCGTTCGGCCGTCTCTCGGCCGCCCCTTCGTCGATGTCGAGCCGCGTCACTGTCGCACGTAGACCATGGTGCCGGACTGGACCTCGGCCGCCCCGATCGTGCCCGCGTCGGCAACCGTCACGTCGATCCACGTATCCGTGTTCAGATCGAAGACGAGGGTGGTCGGAGTCGTTTCGCTGACCTGGAACGGCGTGATGCTCTTCTCGATCACGATTTCGCCGTCGGGTCCTCCAAGGGCGATCACCTTCGCGTCCAGCAACGCCACTCCGTCCAGGATCCCGCCGCCGATCACGTTGGCCACGAAGCCGCGCAGAGTCAGGCGCACCTGCGAGTACGTGCCCACCGGCACCTGGGCGTCCGCCGTGATCGTCGCGTCCTCCAAGCAGAAGATCTCGAAGCTCACGTCCACCGGATCGTGCAGGGACACCCATCCGTCAGTGTCGGAATAGATGTGCACCTGTGCGGACCCGCTCAGCGTGCCGTCATAGGCCATCGAGTCCGAAGGCCATTGATTCGTCCGTCCCGCGGGGAGAACTCGCGCGCTGTCGTGGATCGCTGCGCTCACCGAGCCGAGCTCGTCGTCGAGAGCGATCGGGCTGGGTGAGCTGTTCGCGCAGGTCGTGGCGACGAACACGAAGAGCGAGAGCGCGACCATCGTGATGAACGTCCGAACCATACCAACCTCCTCCTTGAGCCAACCGTGTCGAACTTGTCGATGAAGGCGCGGGGGCCGCCGCACTACCGGGACAGCGAGCTACTCGGCGGAGGACCGCAGTATGTGCGCAGCGTAATGCAACGCAGGTGCCACTCGTCGGATCGGTGCGGCGGCCCGCGTCGGAAGTGCGCGACGACCCACGGGCCGGTGGCTGGAAACGGCCTACTGGCGCCGCGCTCGAGCATCGCACTCGGGGTTCTTCACGAGAGAGGCCCTGGGCCGACCAGACCGGCTCGTGCGTCGCCGATGCGCGACGCCGCGCCGGATCGACGTGTCGCGTTCCCGCATCCCCCGTTCGCTCATCGCTCGCTCGAGCCCTTCTGAACCCCGCGTCCGAGAGGCATCTTCCCGCGATGCGAAAAGTCCTTCTCATGGTTCTCGACGGCTGGGGCCACTCCGACTTCGAGGGGCCCGCGAGCCAGGGCAACGCGGTGGAGCTCGCGAAGGTTCCCACCTTCCGGCGCCTCTACGACGAACGGCCGCGCACCCGGCTCGCCTGCTCGGGAGGCGACGTGGGCTTACCCGCCGGGCAGATGGGCAACTCCGAGGTCGGGCATCTCAACCTCGGCGCCGGGCGGATCGTCCATCAGGACATCGCGCGCATCGACCTCGCCGTCCAGGACGGCTCGCTCGCCCGCTGCCTGGGGCTCGAACGAGTGGCCGCCGGTCTCCGCGACCGGAACGGGGTCCTCCATATCATCGGGCTGGTCTCGGACGGCGGCGTGCACAGCCACATCCGACATCTCGCCGCGCTCCTCGACGCCGTCCCGCGCGACGTTTCGGTGCGGATCCACTGCCTCACCGACGGACGCGATTCCTCGCCGACCGGCGGGGTCCGCTACCTGGCCGATGTGGCCGAGCGGTGCGCCCGCCGCGAGCGCTGCGCGATCGCCACCGTGACCGGCCGCTACTGGGCCATGGACCGCGACAAGCGTTGGGAGCGGACGAAGCGCGCCTACGATCTCATCGTGCGCGGCCAGGCCGACGCGTGGGAAGCGGGCCCTGATTTTCTCGCGCGCAGCTACGCAGCCGGCGTGACCGACGAGTTCATTCCACCGACGGGCATCGAAGGAGAAGGGGAGCGCGGCATTCGACCCGAAGACGCCGTCATCATGCTCAACTTCCGGGCGGACCGCATGCGGCAAATCGTCGCGGCGCTCACCGTACCGGGCTTCGCGGGCTTCGAGCGCAACGGCGCGAGGCCGGCCGAGGTGGTCACGATGACCGAGTACGAGCGGACGCTTCCGGTCACGGTCGCGTTCGCGCCGCAGGACGTCACGATGGGGCTGTCCGAGGTGATCGCGAAGCAGGGGCTCCGTCAGCTCAAGACCGCCGAGACGGAGAAGTACGCGCACGTGACGTACTTCTTCAACGGAGGAGAAGAGACGCCCTTCGAGGGCGAGGAGCGCGTGCTGATTCCGTCGCCGAAGGTGGCGACCTACGACCTGCAGCCCGAGATGAGCGCGCGCGGAGTAGCCGATGCGGTCATCTCGGGTCTCGGCGGGCCGTACCACTTCATCCTCGTGAACTTCGCCAACCCCGACATGGTCGGGCACACGGGCTCGATACCGGCCGCGGTCACCGCCGTCGAGGCGGTGGACGCGTGCCTGGCCGACATCCTGCGTGAGGTGTCGGCACGCCCGGAGTGGGTCGCGCTGATCACGGCGGACCACGGCAACTGCGAGAAGATGATCGACGAGAACGGCAACGTGCACACGGCGCACACCACGGAGCCGGTCGACCTCATCGTCTTCGATCCCGCGTCCGCGACGACTGCCGTGGCGGGTCCAGGCCGCCTCGCGGACGTCGCACCTACGGTGCTCGGCTACATGGGCATCACACCCCCGCCGCAGATGACGGGCCGTGACCTGGTCGCCCGCTGAGCTGACGGCCGTGGACGCATCACAGCTCCTGGAGCGGGCCCACACGCTGGCCGACGAAGGCGACTGGACCGCGGTGGCGGAGCTGCTGCGCGAAAACCTCGCGGACTTCGACGACGACCCCGCCGTGCACACCTGGCTCGGGGTCGCGGAGCGGGAGCTCGGGATGGAGGGTGTGGCGTACGAGCGCTTCAAGCGCGCGCTCGCGCTCGAGCCCACCGACCCCTATGTGCTCGCCACGGCGGGGAGCGGGATCGCCGCGTTCGACGACGCCGACGCCGAGCGCGCGCTGCGCACGGCCGCGCTCACGGCGCCCGAAGTGTCGCTCGCCCGCCTGATGTACGGGGCGTACCTCGCGCGCGAGGGCTTCGTCGACGACGGCGTGAAGGAGCTCCAAGCGGCCCGTGAGATCGACCCCGACGACGCGCAGATCGCCTACGAGCTCGGCGTGGGGCTCGCGCTCGCCGGTCGCGCCGACCAGGCGGCCGACGCGATAGGCGACGCGGTACGCATGGATCCCGAGGACGGCTGGGTGCGGACGGTCTTCGGGCTCGTGCTGCTCGAGGCAGGTAGGCCCGACGAGGCGGCCGGCGAGCTGATCTCCGGCGCCAGGCTCGCGCCGGACGACGTGGACGCGCAGGTGGCCGCGGCGCTCGCCGCCGCCGCGAACGGCCTGGAGGACGTCGCCTGGGAGATGCTCGAGCGAGCTCGCCTGATCGCCGTGGAAGGCGACCTGGTCCTGGTCGACGACGTCGAGGACCGTATCGACGCGGAAGACGCCGCGTCGTCGATGCTCACCGAGGACTTCGCTCCGAATATGCTGCGCAGCCGGCTGCGGGAGCGGCCGTGAGCCGACTGCACGTGCCGTTCGAACGGCACCGGCTCGACAACGGGCTCAGGGTCGTCCTCTCGCCCGACCGCACCGTGCCGATCGCCGCGGTGAACCTCTGGTACGGTGTCGGCTCGCGGAACGAGCCGGCCGGCAAAACCGGGTTCGCGCACCTGTTCGAGCACATGATGTTCCAGGGATCGCTGCACGTGCCCAAGAACCGGCACTTCGAGCTGATCGAGCGCGTGGGCGGCACGCTCAACGCCACCACGTGGTTCGACCGCACGAACTACTTCGAGACGGTTCCGTCGCACTACCTGGAGCTGGCGCTCTGGCTCGAGTCCGATCGCATGGGATGGATGCTCCCGGCGATGGATCAGGAGAAGCTCGACAACCAGCGCGACGTGGTGATGAACGAGAAGCGCCAGCGCTACGACAACCAGCCGTACGGCGACTGGGCCGAGAGACTCCAGGCGATGGTCTATCCGCCGGAGCACCCGTACCACCACACCGTGATCGGCTCGATGGCGGACATCGAGGCGGCCACACTCGCGGACGTGGAGCGGTTCTTCCGGACGTTCTACGTGCCGAGCAACGCGGTCCTCACCATCGCCGGGGACATCGACGCCGGGCGGACGCTGGAGCTGGCGAAGCGTTGGTTCGGGGAGATCCCGCCGGGGGCCCCCATTCCGCCGATCCCGGGCGCTCCCGACCTCGATCCGAAGATCGGCCGCACCGTACGCGCGCAGGTCGAAGCGGAGGTCCCCCTCCCGCGCCTGATCATGGGCTTTCGCTCACCCCCCTACTCGTCCGCCGACTTCGCGGTGGCGGAGGTGACGCGCGCGGTGCTCGGGACGGGCCGAGCCTCGCGGCTCTACCGCCGCCTCGTGCGCGAGCGGCGCGTCGCCAAGAGCGTCGTGACGTACGTCTATCCGCTCCTCTCGGGTGCTGGTATGCTGCTCACGTGGGCCACGGGATATCCTGGCAGCGATCTCGACGGGCTCGAGGCCGCCCTGTCGGAGGAGATCGCCGGTCTGGCGGACGTCGAACCGTCGGAGGTCGACCGCGCGATCGCGCTGGCGGAGACCGACCTGGTGAACGAGCTCGAGCACGTCGCCTCGCGGGCCGATCTCCTCTCCATGTTCGAGCTCTATTTCGGTGATCCGGGACGCCTGAACGAAGAGCTCGATCGCCTGAGAAGCGTCACCGTGGAGCAGATCCGCTCGTTCGGCGCCGACATGATGGGCCCGGACAACCGGGCGGTGCTCGGCTACCTGCCGCGGGGGGCGCAGTGACCGGGCCCGACCGCGCCGCCCCGCCGGCGCCGGCGCCGATCCGCCACTTCGAGTTTCCCCCGATCGAGCGGCGCCGGCTCACGAACGGGCTCGATCTGCGCGTGGTCCGCATGTCGCGACTGCCGGTGGCGAGCGTGCGGCTCTTCGTGCGGGCCGGCGAAGCGGCTCTCCGGCACGAGCGCGCCGGTCTCGCCGTGCTCAGCGCCGACGCGCTGGAGGGCGGCACGCTCGAGCGGAGCGGCTCGGAGCTCGCCGCGGCCTTCGAGCGCATCGGCGCGCGCTTCGACGCGTCCGCCGGCTGGGAGGGCACCTCGGTCGATCTGTACTGCGTGGCGGAGCGGCTGCCCGAAGCCCTCGGCC
>Ga0105107_10003744_pt1 | contig 10152 bp, 12 predicted proteins | sample PPLLaktember2015_6_FD_79335 | JGI IMG/M metagenome (GOLD analysis project Ga0105107, IMG submission 79335) | Freshwater sediment microbial communities from Prairie Pothole Lake near Jamestown, North Dakota, USA - PPLs Lake P8 Core (1) Depth... | ecosystem: Environmental > Aquatic > Freshwater >...
CCAGCGAGGCATCAATGACTACACGCCGCTGCACATGGCCGTTGCGGAAGGGAATGCCGCCGCGGTGACGCTGCTGCTGGAGGCCGGCGCAGACGCGTCGCTGCGTACACGCATCGACGCATGCGAGACGCCGGGCGAAATGGCCGGCGCGGCCGGCCGATCCGAGATGGCCGCGCTGCTCACACGCTCACGTTGAAAGTTCATTAAGCGTCGGTTGAAAAAGGTCTGGAGGTACCATGCTGAGAGTGCAGTTCGCATCGGCGCTGGTCGTGACCATGCTCTGGATTGGATCGTCGGCCGTCGCGCAATCGCCCGGGACGGCGGGAGGCCTCTTGCTCAACCCCATTGCGGCGACATCAGGTACGGGCGTCAGCAACGTCGCGCTGATCAATCGCGACGAGATCCGCGTCCTGCGGGTGGACGTGGCCCCGGGCGGCATCCGAAACGTGCACTCACACGACGACATGCAGTATCACCTGTTCATTCCGACGGAAACCGGCATGCAATTCGAGATCGAAGGCGGGCAGCCCGCCCGGATGACGGCATGGCAGGCGCAGTTCGTCAAGGGCGGCACGCGGCACGGCTTCAAGAATCAGGGCAGGGAGACAGTGACCATCATGGAGATATTCGTGAAGAAGTGAGCTACGGTTTCGGAATCCTCAGCGTGGCGCTGATCATCGCGCTGCCGCTGACGCCGTAGATGAGCACGAGCGGATGAAGCTCGGCAGGGCCAATCTGGACGACGCCGAGCCAGAGGCGATCGTCGATACGTCCGAAGTACGACGCGATGCCCAGGACGAGGACGATGAGGATGCTCGTGGGGATGGGCGTGCCCTCGAAATATTTCACCTTCCCGGTTTCGCTGTCGGCGAGGGCGGCGGCGGTGACGTTGAAGCGCGCGAGACGGCTGACGCCGCAGATGACGAAATAGGTGAGGATCAGCATGTCCCAGCCGCCGCGCAGTCCCAGCGTGAAGCCCAGGACGGCCGGCGCGACGCCGAACGAGATGACGTCGGCGAGCGAGTCGAGGTCGGCGCCCAGCGTGGACTGGCGATCGCGGTTGAACCGCGCGACGTAGCCGTCGAGGGCGTCGAGCACCAGCGCCAGCGGCAGCAGGAAGAACGCGGTCCACAGAAACCGGCGGTTGTCGGCGGCGATGTAGTCGAGGCAGAGAAAGATGGCGATCGTGCCGCACGCCGCGTTGCCGATGGTCAGGGCATCGGCCGGCGTATAGGACCGCAGCATCGACATGTGGCGGCGCTCTGCACTCATACCTGCTAGAGTACCGCAACCCATGAGCGCCCGCGACCAGGCCGGTGTGATCCCGTTCCGTCGGAAGCGCAACGCGATTGAGATCTGTCTCATCAGAAACAGGGGTCGGAAGAAGTGGAAGATCCCCAAAGGGTTCGTGGATGCCGGCGAAACGGCCCGGCAGGCGGCGCTCAAGGAAGCCTGGGAGGAAGCAGGGTTGCGCGGCCGGCTCGTCGGCGAGGCGATTGGATCCTACGGATACGAGAAGTGGAATCTCGAGCTGACCGTCGCGGTGTTTCTCATGGAAGTGACCGCCGCCGAGGACGAGTGGGAGGAGTCGCGCTTCCGGGAGCGGACCTGGGCGTCCCTCGATGAGGCGATGGCGCGGTTACGGAAGCATCCTGTCCGCGACCTGCTCGCGGACGCGACCGCCAGGCTCGAAAGGAGAAGACAGGCGCGATGTTCGTCCGTTTCTTTCCGGAGGAGCAGATGACCAGGGTCGTCCTGCTGCTGGTGCTGGTGATCCTTTCTCGCCCGCCCGTCCATGGGCAGACATCCGCTCTCGACAACAAGGCGATTGCGCGCCGGTATTTTCAGGAGATCCTCAACGAGGGCCGCATCGAGGCCATCAATGCGATTGTGGCGACCGACGTCGTGTTCCGCAATCCACCCGCCGTCGTGCGCGGCATCGATGAGTTCCGCAAGCTCGTCGCCGGGCTGAGAGCGGCATTTCCGGATTTGCATTTCACGCTCGAGGACGAGCTGGGAGAAGGCGACAAGGTCGCCACGCGCTGGGTGATGCGCGGCACGCAGGGCACCCGCAGGATGGACGTGAGCGGGATGGACATTTTTCTGATCACCGGCGGAAAAATCAAGGAAATCTGGGTCAACATGGATACGTTGGCGCAGGCGCGGCAGTTGGGACAGGTGGCCGGCCCGTGACGCGCGAAATGTTCTTCGTGTTCTCTGTGGTGAATGTCCTCGCGGCGTTTCTATTGCTGTGCGCTCAGGCTGTGGCACAGCCGGCGATTCCGGCCGGCGATCGCGCTCTCGTCCGTGAGATTTTCGAGGAGCTCGTCGAAATCCCTACCACCGCGGCAGAGGGCACCGGGCGGGCGGCACAGATGCTCGCCGGCCGGCTCCTGGCAGCGGGATTCCCGAAGCAGGACGTGCAGGTCCTCGGCCCCGACGCCAAGACCCGGAACCTGCTCGTGCGCTTCCGCGGCCGCAATCCCAACGCTCGCGGCGTTCTGCTGATGGCGCACATCGACGTCGTGGCGGCCCGGCGCGAGGACTGGTCGGTCGATCCGTGGACGCTCCTCGAGCGCGACGGGTGGTTCTACGGGCGCGGGACCCTCGACAACAAGGCCGGCGCCGCGATGCTCGTCGCCAACTTCATTCGATTGAAGCGGCAGGCCTGGCAGCCCGAGCGCGATCTCATCGCGCTCTTGACCGGCGACGAAGAGTCGAATCAGAACGGCATCAAGTGGATGCTCGCCGAACACCGCGGGCTCGTCGACGCGGAGCTCGCGTTCAACACCGATGTTGGCGGTGTGCAGACGAGAAACGGCGCTCCCGTGTTCTTCGACGTGCAGGCGAGCGAGAAGATCTACGCGGACTACCAGCTCGAAGTGACGGACGCAGGCGGCCACAGCTCGCTCGTCAGGCCCGACAATCCGATCTACACGCTGTCTGCGGCGCTCAATCGAATCGGCGAGCACCAGTTCCCGCTTCACGTGAGCGACGCCACGCGAATATTTCTGGAGCGGGCGTCATCCACGGAAACAGGCCAGACGGCCATCGACATGCGTGCCGTCGCGGCCATTCCGCCCGATCAGGCGGCGGCGGCGCGCCTGTCACGCTCGCCTTTCTACAATGCGCAACTGCGCACGACATGCGTCGCAACCCGCGTCGATGCGGGCCATGCGAACAACGCCCTGCCGCAACTCGCCCGCGCCGTCGTCAACTGTCGTATTCTTCCCGGGATGCCCGGCGCGGACGTCGAAAGGGTCTTACGTCAGCTTGCCGGCGACAAAGTGAAGCTGACGGTGCTCGAAGCGCCCGTCACCAGCCCGCCGTCTCCGGTGACGCCGGCGCTGCTGACCGCGCTGGATCGGATGGTGGCCCGGCACTGGCCGAACCTTCCGGTGATTCCCACGATGATTGCCGGAGCGACCGACGGGATGTATACGCGGAGCGCCGGCATTCCCACCTACGGAGTTTCGGCGCTCGAGGAGAACCCCGACGACGTGCGCGCGCATGGGAGAGACGAGCGCGTCGGCGTCGAGCCGTTCTACAAGGCGGCACAGTTCTGGATGGATCTCATGAGGACATTTGGCGATGCAGCAAACTAAGTTCGTCATCCTCGCCGCAGTGACCTTGAACCTCGCCGTTTCCGCGCAGCAGGCGCCGATCGGATACGACGACACGCCGATGCAGCCGAACAACACGTGGCGCGTGCACGACGGCAAGCGGCCGTATCCGGCCGTCGTGACGCCGGCGCCGTCCGGCGATCGCCCTGCCGGGCTTCCGTCCGACGCGATCGTGCTCGTCGGCGAGGGTAGCGACCTCAGCGCCTGGCAGATGGCGGACGGCTCTGCCGCCGCATGGACGATGAATGGCGGCGTGCTGCAGACGGGTAAGGGGATCCTTCAGACAAAGCAGCAGTTCACCGACTTTCAGCTGCACGTCGAGTTCGCGACGCCCTCGGAAGTGAAGGGCGACAGCCAGGGGCGCGGCAACAGCGGCGTGTTTCTGCTCGGCAAGTTCGAAATCCAGGTGCTCGACAGCTACCGCAACATCACCTACCCCGATGGCCAGGCCGCGGCAATGTACGGCCAGTACCCGCCGCTCGTGAATGTGTCGCGAGCGCCCGGCGAGTGGCAGACCTACGACATCATCTTTACGGCGCCTCGATTCGCGGCCGGATCGACCGTGGAGAAGCCCGCGACGGTCACCGTTCTGCACAACGGGGTCGTCGTGCACAATGGCACGGCCTTCTGGGGACCGACGCGGCACCGGAGCGTGCTGCCATATACCGCCGACATGGCGAGCGGCCCCATCGCGCTGCAGGACCACGGGAATCCGGTTCGCTACCGCAACATCTGGATTCGGCCGCTGAAGGGATACGACTAGTACCCCGTATAACCCTCCGTCATCTCGATGTAGACACCGGTCGGATCGTACAAATACGAGATGTTCAACCCGATGGCGGGGATCTCGCGATACGCGGTTTCCAGCTTGATGCCCTTCGCCTCGAGCTTCTTCAGGAACTCGGCCAGATTGCGAATCTCGAAACCGATGTGATCGACCGTCGTGCCGCGCGTGTTCACCGCGGTCGGCGCGGTCTTCGACGGCGCGAAAATCAGCTTCATCCCGGGCGCGTCGGCGACTTCGAAATTACCCGCCTTGCTCGGCTTCAAGCCGTACGTGTCGACGTACCAATCCCGCAGCTTCGCCGGTTCCGGCAGCGTGAAGTGGAGGTGATAGGCGACGGCCGGAACCTTCAGCGTCGTGTCTTCCTGCAGCTCGAACCGGAGCCCGTCAGGGCCGATGAGGAAGGCGTTCGGGAAGCCTTCGCTGCCCTTGAATTCGCGCTCGACGGTATAGCCCGCGTCGCGCCACTTCTTGAGCGCGTTGGCCATGCTCGGCACCTTCAATCCGAAGTGGTTGAAGGCCGTGTTCTCGGTGCCGCCCGTCGGCTTCGTGCCGCGGAAGGCGATCATCATGTTCGGCAGCTTGACGATCGTGAACGTGCCTTTGGTCGAGACGACGCCGCCGAACTGCTCCACCCACATCTGGTGATGCAACTTTGGATCAGCGACGCTCAGGTGCACGTGACCAAACGTCACGCCCATTTCATTGTGCGGCGCGAGCTGCGCGTAAACGGGATGCGCGACGAGCAGCGTGAACGCAATCAATAACGGTCTCATGGCGGTCCTCCGGGGACGAAGTCTACACGAGGTGGCTGGTAGCTGGTAGATCCACGTTGCCGACGCGAGTAAACTTCGCGCCATGCGTATCTCGGCGGAGCTCGCCGACATCACGACGCTCGATGTCGATGCCATCGTCAACGCGGCCAACAGCAGCCTTGCTCCGGGCGGCGGCGTCTGCGGCGCCATCCATCGCGCGGCCGGACCGGAGCTCGCGCGCGCCTGCGCGAAGCTCGCCCCCTGCGACACCGGCGACGCGCGCATCACGCCGGGATTCCAGCTGCCGGCGCGCTTCGTCATTCATGCGGTCGGACCGGTCTGGCATGGCGGACACCGGGGGGAACCAGACGAGCTTGCGGCCGCGTACAGGCGTTCGCTCGAACTGGCGCGGGAGCACGCGCTGCACTCGATTGCATTCCCTGCCATCAGTACAGGTATCTTCGGATATCCGCTTCGCGCCGCCACGCACGTCGCGGTCACCACCGTTCGCGCGTTCCAGCGCGAGGACACGTCCATTGCGCGTGTGATCTTCGCGTGCTTCGCTGACGAGGCACTGGAGGCCTACGTCTCCGAGGGTGTGGGAGGCGATTCGTAGTGGGCGCCTGGGTCGACCTGAAGTCGTGGAAACGGCGCGAGCACTATCAGCTGTTCCGTCGATACCAACAGCCGTTCTTCAGCGTGACCGTCGATGCCGACGTCACGGCCGTCTGGAACGGCTGCCGCAAGCCGGGGGCGGCCTCGTTCTTCCTGACCTCCCTTTTCCTGATGCTGAAGGCCGTGAACGACGTCGAGGCGTTCCGCCTGCGCGTGCGGCCGCGCGGCGTATGGCGCCACGATCGCGTGGGCGTGGGTCCGACGATTCGCCGGCCGGACGAGACCTTTGGATTCACGCGGCTCGAGCCGGCGGACCGTCTGGACGATTTCGTCGAGCTCAGCAGTGCGGCGATCGCAAGAGCAATGAACGGCAGCGTCCTGAAGACATCGAAGCCCGCCGACGACGTCGTCTACCATTCGGTGCTGCCGTGGCTTCGGTTCACGGGATACTCCAACGCGCTTCCGGGCCACGATTCGATTCCGCGCATCGTGTTCGGCCGTGCCGTGCCTGACGGCCGGCGGGTGAAGATGCCCGTGGCCGTCGAGGTGCACCACGCGGTGGTCGACGGTGCAGACGTGGGCCGGTTCTTCCAGCGTTTCGGCGAAGAGCTCGAGCGTGGTAGCGTATCCCCGGAGCGACGCATCAAGGCGAGTGACCGATGATGCCGACTTTCAGCATCAACTACCTGGCGATTCTCGCGTGTGCCATCGTCGCCATGCCCGTCGGGTTTCTGGCGATGGCCATCTTCTTCGTGAGCAATCTCCTCATCGCGTGGGTACTTGCGCACGGCATCAAGGCATGGCAGGCGTCCTCGTGGGGACTGTCGCCGGATGCGGCGCCCTGGATTTACGCGCTCAACGCTGGTGTCTTCAACTGGCTCGGGTTCTTCCTTCCGGTTCAGATGAACCGCGTGGCGTGGGAGATGAAAAGTTGGAGGCTTGTCCTGATCAACTCGAGCTTCGATCTGACACGGCTGATTCTGTTCGGCTTCATTCTGTCGTACTGGCAGTAAATAGCCGGTAGCCGGTAGCCTGGAGCCTGGAGCCTGGTGGAGGCCTGTATGAGACGCGCGTTGATGGCTGGTGCCGTCGTTGCCATGTGCGCCGCTGCGCTCGCGGCGCAGTCGAAGGCGCTCGACATCTACATCGTGGACGTTGAGGGCGGAAACGCCACGGTGTTTGTGACGCCCGCGCGCGAAACGGTGCTCATCGACACGGGCAACGGCGGAGCGAACGCGGCACGCGACGCCGGCCGAATCATGGAGGTGCTGAAAGACGCGGGCGTTACGCATATCGATGCGCTCGTCACGTCGCACTGGCATGGCGACCACATGGGCGCGATGGGCGAGCTGGCCGGCCGGATCCCGATTCGCCACTACCTCGATCACGGCGGCAACGTGCAGCCCTCCGAGACCGTCGATCGGTTTCTGAAAGACACCTATCCCGGTCTGGCTGCCAAATCGAAGCACACAGTCGTGAAGGCCGGAGACACGCTGCCGCTGAAGGGCGTCGCGTGGCGCTTCGTGACCTCTGCGCGCGAAAGCATCAAGACCCCTCTGCCAGGGGCCGGGGCGCCGAACCCGCACTGCGCGGGATTCACGCCGCACACTGTGAACCCCGTGTCTGGTCAGCCGGTCGGCAACACCGAGGACGAGCACTCGGTCGGATCGCACGTGACGTTCGGGAAATTCCGCGCGCTCTACCTCGCCGATTTTCCGTGGAACAAAGAGTTCGAGATCATGTGTCCGGCCAACCGACTGGGAACCGTGGAGTTCCTGCTCGTATCGCGGCACGGGCAGCACAGCTCGAATTCCGAAGCGCTCGTTCACGCGGTGCGACCGCGAGTGGCCGTCATCAACAACGGCATCCGCAAGGGCGGGCAGCCCGAGACGATGCGCGTGCTGCATTCGAGCCCGGGGCTGGAGGATCTATGGCAGCTTCACGTGGCGCAATTGAGCGGGGCCGAATACGACATACCGGGCATGTTCGTGGCCAACACCGTGGACGATCCACAGCATAGCCCTGCGCACTGGATCAAGGTGTCGGCCGAGACCGATGGGACGTTCACGGTGACCAACAGCCGGAACGGTTTCGCGAAGACCTACGATGGAGCTACGCTGCCTTCGCGGTGAGTATCTTCTCGAGCCGCTGCACGACTTCGCGGTACCCGTAGCGCTTGTAGAGCAGGTGCGCGCCGTGGCGGTCGATGATTTCCGCTTCGGCGGGTTCGACCTCGGTGACGCCGGTCAGCACGACGACCGGCACGTCGTCGAACCGCTCGTCGAGGCGCATCTGTTCGAGCACCTCGAGGCCGGAGCGCTCGTCGGCGAGCCGAAGGTCGAGAATCACCGCGTCGATCGCCGTCGATTTCAGGCGCACCAGCGCCGTATCGGGATCGCCGGCCTGCAGCACATCGCAGCCCGCGCGGGCGAAAAACTGCTCGAGAATGCACCGCGTCGTCAATGCGTCCTCGACGATGAGCACCGTGCGGCGCCTGCGAGGCTTGAGGGTAAGGTTCATCTCGGTTGGGGATTAACAACATCGATACCAACAAAAGGGAGGCGGTAAACCCCTCTGTTTGAGCGATTTTCCGGTCTGCGCAGTCCTGCAATGGCCTTTCGTGTCCTATCGTGGAACAAGATGTTGCACCGTTGTAAGCCGTACCTTACCGTTAGAGGGATGAAGAAAACTGCAATTGCCGCGCTCGTCCTTGGTGCGGCTGTCGTCCATACGTACGCGCGGCAGGAATCCACGCCGATTTTCCGAGCCGGCACCACGCTGGTTGAATTCACGATCGTCGCGACCGACAACAGCGGCCGGCCCGTCACCGATCTCACGCAGAGCGAGATCGCCGTTCTACAGAACGGCAAGCCACAGCCCGTCGCCTTCTTCAGATTCGAAGGCTCGGCATTCGGGCCCGACGCCGCCGAGCCGCGGCGCGAGCCGATTGCGCCGGGAATTTTCACGAATCGCTCTGAATACTCGCCGGGTCCTGCGCGCAACGTCACAGCGATCGTCATCGACACGCTGAACACGCTGCCTGAGGATCAGGTCGCCGTGAAGGCCCAGGTGATGCAATACCTCCGCGCGCTCGCGCCCAACACGCGCGTGGCGGTGTACGGCCTGGGTGCGAACCTGCGCATCGTTCACGATTTCACCAACGATCTCGAGGCCCTGCGCGCCCGGCTCGCCGCGCACCGCATCGAATACAACATTCAGGCGATGTCGGCCGACGAGCTGGTCCGCCGGCAGTTGCAGGAAGCCGAGCACTACAACGACACCGTCGACGAGGACAGCGACTCCAATGACGACGTGGACCAGGACGCACAAGCCGACGCCGAACGACAGGCGGAGTTCGACAAGGCGCGCGCGCAAATGGCGAGGGCGGACGAGTACTTTCAGGAGCAGCTGCACACGCGGCGCATGAACCAGACCGTGGCGTCGCTCGAAGCGCTGGGGAATCACCTCGCCGGTATCCCTGGTCGTAAGAATCTGGTGTGGATCAGCGGCGGCATCTCCATGTTGACTCAAGGCGCGCATGATCGCTGGGTCAACAGTTATGCCTCGCAGGTGCGGGGCCTCGGGCAGCGTCTGGCGACACAGGGCATCACGGTCTATCCGGTGCAGGCCACCGGGCTTCAAATCGGGTTTCTTGGAACGAGCACGACAGCGCCAGGTTCGAGCAAGGGACAGGAAGAAAAGATGCATCTGCGCCCGATGACGAGGGAAAACGATCTCCGTATCTGGGGCACGATGGACATGCTCGCCGACGTCACTGGCGGCCGTGCGTTCAAGAACACCAACGACCTGATGGCTGGCGTCAGCGCGGCGGCGAACGATATGCGGGGATCGTACTCGGTGGGCTTCTACGTTCCCGATAACAGCGACAATCGATGGCACGGCTTCGACGTTCGGGTAAGTCGGCCCGGCGTGCGCGTGCTGCATCGGAAGGGCTACATGGCGCTGGCGCCTGTGAAGCAGCCGGTCAGCTGGGCCCAGGCCGATTGGCAGGCGGCCATGCAGAACCCTCTGGGCTCCACGGCCATCCGGCTCGACGCGCGCGCCGACGCCGTTCCCTATGGTTTGAACGTCCTCATCCAGATTGCGGCCGACGATCTCTACTACAAGCGCGTCAACGGCCAGCCCGTGGCGGACCTGGAAATTGGATTCGGCGAGCGCAACCAGAAAGAGTGGACGCGCGTGCGCCGCGACGGCGCGACCATCACGATCAAGGAGAACCCGCAGGCGACCGTCCAACCGTCGATCGTGCGGTTCGCAAAGGTCTGGACGATCGAGCCGGATACCTCGCACGTTCGCTTGATCGTGCGCGATCGCATGACCGGCCGCTTTGGCGTGCTCGACATGCCGCTGTCGG
>Ga0105107_10003745_pt1 | contig 10152 bp, 7 predicted proteins | sample PPLLaktember2015_6_FD_79335 | JGI IMG/M metagenome (GOLD analysis project Ga0105107, IMG submission 79335) | Freshwater sediment microbial communities from Prairie Pothole Lake near Jamestown, North Dakota, USA - PPLs Lake P8 Core (1) Depth... | ecosystem: Environmental > Aquatic > Freshwater >...
CGAGATCCTGCCGCTCTCGCAGGCCGTGAGTCGCGTGTTCGCCCGTCTCGGCGAGAGAGAGAACCGGGGCCGCGCGCGCATCAAGTTCCTCGTGGCCAAGCTCGGCATCGAGGAGTTCCGGCGGCTCGTCTTCGAGGAGCGCGCCAAGCTTCCGTACGATCCGCGCTGGACCTCGTACCTCGAGGGCCTCCCCCAGCAGTGGGACGCGCCACACAGGCCGGGGGCGCCGCTCGATCTCGGGACGAACGGCCAGTACAGCGCCGCGTTCCGGGCGTGGCACCGGACGAACGTCCTCGCGCAGAGGCAGCCCGGATATTCCGTCGCCACGGTCAAGCTGCCGCTCGGCGACATCACCGCGGACCAGATGCGCGCGCTCGCGGACATCGCCGGCCAGTTCGTCGGTGACAACGTGCGCCTCACGGTCGAGCAGAACATCGTGCTGCGGTGGGTGGCCGACGCGGACCTGCCGAAGCTGCACGCCGCGCTCGAGGCGGTCGACCTCGCCGAGGCGGGCGCCGAAGGCATCGGCGACCTCACGTCCTGCCCGGGGACCGACACCTGCAAGCTGGGCATCGCGTCGTCGCGTGGGCTGACGGCCGAGCTGAGCAAGCAGGTGGCGACGCTCGACCTGGCGTCGAACGACGCCCTGAAGGGCCTGCGCATCAAATCCAGCGGCTGCTTCAACTCCTGTGGCCAGCACCACGTGGCGGACCTCGGCTTCTACGGCATCAGCCGCAAGAAGGGGAACCGCCTCGTGCCGCACTTCCAGGTCGTTCTCGGCGGCAAATGGACCGAGAACGCGGGCTCGTTCGGGCTCGCCACGCTGGCGATTCCGTCGAAGAACATCCCCGAGGTGGTGAAGCGCGTGACGAGCCGCTACGTGAAGGAGCGCGAGGCGGACGAGTCGTTCACGGAGTTCATCGAGCGGCTCGGGAAGGTCGAGGTGAAGAGCTTCCTGCAGGATCTCACCGAGGTGCCCCCCTACGAGCAGGACCCGTCGTACTACTCCGACTGGGGAGATCCTCGGGTGTACACGATGGACGACTACGGTGAGGGCGAGTGCGCGGGCGAGATGGTCCCGTTCGTCGAGTTCGGGCTGCAGGCGAGCGAGCGCGAGGCGTTCGAGGCGCAGCTCTTCTTCGACTCCGGCGACCTCGACAAAGCCACGGCGATGGCCTATCAGGCCATGCTGACGGCGGCGAAGGCGCTCGTGAAGACCGAGTTCTACGACATCACCGACGAGCCCGATCACATCGTGGGCGAGTTCAGGACCCGCTTCCACGACACCAAGCGGTTCCACGACAGGTTCGCGGGGGCCAAGTTCGCCAACTTCCTATTCGCGGCACACGAAGTGCATGGGAACGGCGGCCGGCAGGACCTGGCCAAAGAGCGCGTACAGGAGGCCCAGCTGTTCATCGAAGCCGCCTACGCCTGCTACGAGAAGATGAGCACCAAGCAAGCGAGCGGTGAAATGAGCAAGGAAGGAGCACCGGCGTGAATCACACGAATGGAAGCTCGGACGCTCTGGCGTCGGCCGAGCTCAGCGTGAAGCTCTTCGTCGAGGATCCTGCCGCGGTGGATCTCGAAGAGCTGATCCCGGTGTTCCACCGGTGGATCCGTGAGAGCTCGCTGGACGGTGAGCTTCCGATCGACGTGGCGGGGTACGCGCACGTGCCGAAGGGCCCCGGCGTGGTGCTCATCTGTGACCAAGCGCACTACTACTTCGACGAGCGGGACGGTCGTCCGGGGATGCGGTACCGTGGTCGCCGGGTGCCGAGAGGGTCCGGTGAACAGGGAATCACGAAGGCGTTCCGATGCGCCCTCCGCGCGGCCGCGCTTCTGGAGAAGGACCCGTCGCTCGGGAAGCGGTATCGCTTCAGGACCGATACGGTGGAGCTCGGCATCACCGACCGTCTGCACGCCCCGAGCGACGAGCGCACGCTCGTGGCGGTCCGTCCCGCCGTGGCCGCGGCCGTCCGGTCGATCTACGGCAAGCCCGCCAAATCCATCACGCTCGCCTCGGGGCCCAGGGAGCCCTTCCTCGTTCGGATCGAGATGGCCGAGTCGCCCAAGGTGGAGACGCTGCTCGAGCAGCTCGACGGCGTAGCGCCCTAGATCTGCCAGGGACTCGTGGCCGGCGACTCCTCCGAGGTCTCGCGAGAGCGCGCGGCTCTCGAGCACTTCCAGGCGGCGCACTTCGAGGATCCACGCACGATCCTCGTGAACGGGGTGGTCGTTCCGTGGTCCGTGCACTACCACGCTCGGCTCGCCCATTGGGTACGCCGCTTCGACCCGGAGGCCTCGCTTCCCCTGGGCCTGGCCGCCGCGTGCCAGCATATCCGCAGGTGGACCGTTCCTCGCGGCGAATACGAAGCCGGCAGGCGCGGTTATCGGAGGTGGCGCTCCGATCTCGCGCAGATGCATGCGCGTACCGCTCGAGAGGTTCTCGAGAAGGTGGGACTCGACGAAGCGACCATCACGCGCGTGGAGGCGCTCGTCCGGAAGGTCGGGCTCGCGCGCGACCCCGAAGTGCAGGTCTTCGAGGACGCGATCTGCATGGTGTTCTTCGAGCTCGACTACGCGGACCTCGTCACGAAGCACGACGACGCCAAGCTCGTCGACATCCTCCGCCGAACCTGGGATAAGATGTCGCCGGTGGGCCGGGAGGCCGCGCTCGCGCTCTCGGCCGACATGGGCGACCGAGAGCGGCGCTTGCTCGACGCGGCGACGTCCAATTGAGGAGCGGGACGCGAGCGTCGCGACTCGCCCCGAACCATCAGGGACCGCGCGGCGCGAACTCCATCGCGTTGTCCGTGTGGCTCCACACGGATGGCGGCTCGGCTTCCAGTAGCCTCGCGTACACGTAGAGCTGGCCGCGATGGTGGACCAACTCGTCGGCCAAGATGTATACGAGCGACGCCGCCGGCATGGGCATCCCCCAGGCGTTCACCATCGAGTTGAGCTGCTCTTCGGAGAGCTGGTGCGCGATGGCATCGGCCTCGTTCCAGCACTCGCGCGCCAGCTCGAGCACGTCCTTCTTGTCCTTGAAGCCCAGCGCGATCGCGCCCTCGTCCTCCTGCTTCACGCTGCCGACGGCGATGCCCTGCATGATGGCCCGCACCACGCCCGACGAGAGGTGCGCGATGAGCTCGGCCGGTGAGCGCATGCCCGGTATGGGGTTCGTCTGGAGCTGCGCCTCGGGTAGAATCTCGATGAGCCGCAGGTACACCCCGTACTTCTGCCGGACTTGATCCCAGATCTTGTCGAATGTCGTCTTCTTCACGGCGTTCTCCTGGCTGTGCGAGCCGCGCGACGCGCCCGTCGGCGGATAGGGAATCTGCCCCCGGAGCGGGTGGACCGAAAGCGGTGGGAGGCGGTAGGATCACTCTCGGCTCCTGACCGGACGTGAACCTATGAGGGTCATCAGACGCAGCGCGGTGGTGTGGTGGTTCGCGGCCTTCCTGCTCGCTACGCCCCCGGCGACCACGGCGCAGCAGCACGACGCCCCCGTCCGGTACGAGGACGACCATCTCAGCGCGGAGTTCCACCGCGGCCGTCGCGACATCGTCCGGCAGCTCCTGCCCGACAACGCGGTGGCGTTCGTGTTCGGGGCCGCCACCCGAAATCGCTCCAACGACGTCAGCTACGAGTACCGGCAGTCGAGCAACTTCCTCTATCTGACCGGAAGCGAAGAGCCCGGCTCCGTCCTACTGATCGCCCCGGGCGGGATTCGGGTCGACGGTCGCACCGTTCGCGAGGTGCTGTTCGTCCCCCCGCGCGATCCGGCCGAGGAGGTGTGGACCGGCCGTCGCTTCGGCACGGAGCGCGCGATGAGCGAGCTGGGATTGGAGATCGCGGTCGAGTCGACGCGCTTCGAGGAGATCGTCGTGCCGATCCTCGAGGACGAGACGAAGCAGATCCATCACGTCGAGATTCCCGATGCGCCAGAATCCGGCTCGGAGCTCGAGCGGCAGGTCGAGGTCTTCCTCGAGCACGTGACGCCGCTCGTCTGGCAGCCGCAGGGCGCCAGCGGGGCCGCGCTCCTGAAGTCGCTCAGTGAATCGGAGAATGTCTTCCGCGCCATGAAGGGCGCACCGGTCATGCCGGGATCGTTCTCGGACCCTACGATGCGCTCGCTCGCGGAGGCGTTCGTGTCGGCGAGCTCCTATGACGAGTGGGCACGTCACCGCACCGAGCTGCTGGCGGGGCGTTCGGAAGGGACGCTGCTTTCGCTGGCGCTGACCGAAGGGCGGATGACGAAGACGGAGGAAGAAATGGCGCTCCTCCAGCGCGCCATCGATATCACCGTCGCAGCCCACCGCGAAGTGATGCGCCAGGTCGAGCCCGGCTGGACCGAATACCAGATCGAAGCGCTGGTCGAGTACACGTTCAAGCGCAACGGGGCCGAGCAGCCCGGCTTCCCGAGCATCGTGGGCAGCGGCGAGAACTCGACCATCCTCCACTACGAGACCAACCGGCGCACGACCGAGCCCGGCGACGTCGTCGTGATCGACATCGGCGCGGAGTACCACGGATACACCGCGGATATCACGCGGACCGTTCCGCTGAGCGGCCGCTACAGCCCGGAGCAGCGTGCGATCTACGAGATCGTCTACGCCGCGCAGGAGGCGGGCATTCAGGCGTCACGTGCGGACGCCGACTTCAGGGCACCTCATAACGCGGCGGCCCAGGTGCTCGCCGAGGGACTCGCGCGGCTCGGGCTGATCTCGAGCCCCAACGACATGGGCGGCCTGCGCCGCTTCTTCATGCACGGCACCAGTCACTATCTCGGGCTCGACGTGCACGACGTCGGCACCTACGGACCTTTGACCCCGGGCACGGTGATCACCGTCGAGCCGGGGATCTACATCGCCGCCGCGGACGACATCGACCCCAAGTGGTGGAACATCGGCGTGCGCATCGAGGACGACGTGCTTGTCACCGCGGGCGATCCGGTGATCCTTTCCGCGGGCGCGCCGCGGCAGATCGACGAGGTCGAGGCGCTGATGCGCTCGAGGCCGGTGTCGTAGGTCGGTCTAGACGTTGAACCTGACGTGCACGATGTCGCCGTCCTGCACGACGTAGTCCTGTCCCTCGACGCGTAGCTTACCGGCGGTCTTGACCGCTGCCTCCGAGCCGTGCTCGAGGAACGTCGCGTATGGGATCACCTCCGCGCGGATGAACCCACGCTCGAGATCGGAGTGGATCTTGCCGGCCGCGCGGCGCGCCTTGGTGCCCCGCCCAATCGTCCAGGCGCGCACCTCGTCCTCTCCCACCGTGAAGAACGAGATCAGGTCGAGCAGGCCGTAGGCGGTGCGGATGAACCTGTCGAGCGCGGACGACTCGAGCCCCAGATCCTTCAGGAATTCCGCCTGCTCTTCGGGTCCCATAGTCGAGATGTCGGCTTCGACGCTCGCGCAGAGCGTGAGACCGGCCGCGTCCAGCTCCGCGATGCGCTTCGCGAGCTCGGGCGTCAGGGGCGCCGCCGCGCGGCTCTCACCGACGTTCACGGCCACGAGCAACGGACGGTCCGAGAGGAGCCCGAACCCTTTGAATTGGGACCGATCCATGTCGGCTTCGGGGATCGAGCGCAGCGGCCGCTCGGCTTCGAGCGCCGCGTGGGCGACCTGGAACGCGGCGATCTCGGCCGGGCTCGCCTGCTCCTTCTTGGCCCGCTGTAGTCGCTTTTCCACGATTTCCAGGTCGGCGAAGACGCACTCGGCATGGAAGGCCTCGAGCTCACCCATCGGGTCGGGCTTGCCATCGACCGACGCACTTACGAAGTCGCGCACGACGAGGCAGAGCGCTTCCTGGTCGCGGATCTGCTGCAGCGTCTTGGGCGAGAGGCCCTTCTTGGCGCCGTGCTCGCCCGGAACGTCGCAGAACGACATCTCCGCGTACGTGGTCTTCTTCGGCCGGAAGATCGCCGACAGGCGGTCGATGCGCTCGTCGGGAACGCGCACCGTGCCGAGCCGCACTTCGCCGCCGTAGCCCACCGGCACGTCGAGCCCGGTCATGGTATTGAACACGGTGGTCTTGCCCGACCCCGCGTAGCCGACGAGTCCGATCTTCATGCCGATACCTCGGCGCTCGCGATCTTCATGGGCGCGACCCTACCAGGAAGGGCATGGGGGATCAAGGAGCGCACCGATTCTCCCACGCGCTCAGGGCGCCCGCACCTCCGCCCGCTCGATGACCGAGCCCTCGAGGAGCCGGTCCACCACGTCCATCCCCTCGCTCACGACGGCGAACACCGTGTAGTCGTGATCGAGTCGGACGTTGTCCACGAGGTTGATGAAGAACTGGCCGTCGCCGGTATCACGGCCGCGCGTGGAGAGACCTACGGCGCCGCGCCAGTGCGAGGCGCCGACCTCGTCGCGCGTGTACGGCCCGTCGCCCGTGTACTCGTTTGCGCCAGGGCTCCCTCCCTGGACGACGAAGTTCGGCTCCCAGCGATGGAACGTGAGCCCGTCGAAGTATCCCTCCCGCGCGAGGCGCACGAATCGCCACGCGTTGCGCGGGGCGAGATCGGTCATGAGGCGCAGGACGATCGGACCGTCCCCTCGCATGTGGAGCGCGACGGTGGTGCGCGAGAGCTGGGCGAGCTCGGCGGTGGTGGGGAGAGCGTCCCGAGGCAGTGGGACGGGAGCGGCCTCGTGCGGCCGGCCGGTCCAACGCGTGAGCATGACGGCCACGTCCTCGGCGACGAGCGCATCGTAGTCGCGCAGGAACGGCTCTAGACGCGGCGCGAGCGGCGTACCGCCGAGCTCCGCGATCCGCTCGACGAGCGCGCGCCGTGGGTCACGCCACGTCTCCATCCGTGCCGCGGAGATCCGCTCGAATGCGTCGAGCAACGCGCCCGCGGCCTCGTCACGACGTGCCGACCCGGCGAGGAGCCCCGCCACGGTGATCAGAAGCTGAGGGTCGTCCGAGCCGAGCTGTCGGATCAGTATCTGATCGATTTCGTGGCCCTCGATCTCGAAGAGCGCCACGAGCGCCGCTGTCCGCACGTTGGGGTGCGTGTCACGCGCGAGCCCCTCGAGTGTCGCCACGTCGTCTAGAATACCCGCGGCCTGCGCGGCATACACGCGGACGAACGAGCTCCGGTGGTTGACGTGTCGCGTGAGCAGCCCCCGCGCCGACGGGCCGTCGATGCGCGCGAGCGAGACGAGCGCGCGCGCGGCGGGTTGCCAAACCGCGTCCGGGGCGTCGGTCAACGCGGAGGCCGCCGTGCGGAGCACGCTGACCTGCGGCGCGCGCGCGGGGCAGGGGCGGCCGAGCGCCGTGAGCGCGACGACGCGAACGCCGGGGTCGATCTCCGGGGCCGCAGCCGCCAGCAGGCGCTGGCACGCGGACTCGTTGCGCGGCCCCGCCGCCACGAGGCGGAGCGCCTCCAGAACGACGCGTGGCGAGGCGTCGGTGAGCGCGGCGTCCATGAATCCCGCGCGTCGCCCGGGAACGAGCGCGTCCAGATGGCGGAGCACCGTGCGCCTGACTTCGGGGTCGGGGTCCGTCGAGCCGGCCTCGACCAGCTCCAGGGTCATCCGCCGTACGCGCCCGAGCGCCGTGAGCGCCAGCGCCCGTATGCGGCCCGCCTGGACGTCGTCGGCATCGTCCCGTCCGAAGGCCGCGAGCGCTTCCAGCCGGTCTCCGGCCTCGCCGCTGACTCCTTCGTCCCCCGCGGCGCGCGTGAGCGCCTCGAATCCCAACGCGACGCCGAGCAGCGTGCGCGCCGGCGGCTCGGTGCCGTCCGGCGACGTGGCGAGCGCAACCAGAGCGTCCGCGGCGCGCCGACGACCCGAGGTGTCGACCGTCAGTCTCCCGATCGACCGCGCGAGGGACGCGCGAACGGTGGGGTCGCTCTCCAGAGGAACCAGCTCGAGCAATCGGTCGAGCACCGCGGTGCCGTCAGAGCCGTGCACCGCCTGCGCCACGGCCTCGATCGCGGCCGCGCGCACGCCGTCGTCCGCGTCGGCGAGCGAGCCGGCGATCTCCTCCACCAGCGCCGGATCCTCCAGGCGCCCGAGCGCCCGCACGGCGCTGAGACGCGCGCGAGCATCCTCCAGATTGGTGGCGTCGAGGAGGTCCGACGCCCGAGCATCCTCGGCCTCCAGCACGCGCGCTTCGACACGCGCGGCGGGGTCAGGCCTCTCGCCGTCCGGAACGCACGCGGCAACGTGCGCGGCAGCGAGCATCATCAGCGCGAGCGTACGGTCCACGCGCCTCATGACGCCCTCCTGGCAAAACCCGCTAGAAGGTCTCGAGCTTGTGGAAGACCTCGGTCCCGTTCTTGAACCAGTGCTCGCGGAACGGATACGGCGACACGTCCTGCCGCAGGAGGTCCATCGTGATGGGGTGCGGGAAGAGCGTCATCTCGCCGCGCTCGTTCTCGTGCACCGTGTAGTCGCCGCTGATCTGCAGGATGGTCCGGAGCCTCTCGGAGCCGTTCATCATGAACCCCTGCAGCAGATGCGTGGTGGTCTCCCACGAATCCGGCGTCACGCTGAGGTCGAGGATCGGCGCACCGCAGCCGAACACACGGATCCGAAGGCGGTCCGAGGTCTCGATGAACTGCGCGTCGATGCTCTGCTCGTGGTAGGGGAAGTGGAAGCGCTCTGCCTTGATGCGCCGCGCTTCCTCGGAGGTCGTCGCGCAGAGAAACGGGTAGAGGCCCGCCTTCGCATGCTCGCCCCAGGCCGCCACGGCAGGCGGCACGATGACCGCGAACATGACCTCCGTGTACGGTCCCACGACGCTGTCGTCGAAGAGGAACGCGTTCACGGAGAGCACGCTGCGCTCGTGACGCACCTCGATGGGCTCCAGGTGCGCCGGCAGGACGGCGCGCGCGTCCGAGGTCGCCATCTCGAAGAAGGCGCTGACGCCGGTGTGGAAGCGGTAGCTTCCTACGACTGACATAGGCCGTACCCGCGGAGCACGCGCGCGATGGTCTCGGTGCCCTCCTCGAGATCCTGCTTGCTGTGCGCCGCGGAGATGGACATGCGGAAACGCGACTTGTGCTTCCCGACCGCGGGGTACCGAACCGGATTGATGAAGATGCCCTCGCGGAAGAGCTCCTCCCCGATCATGAAGATTCGCGCGTCGTCCCGAACCATGATCGGGATCACCTGCGACGTCGACTCTCCGATCGGCACGCCGGCCTCGCCGAGCAGCTTCTGCATGTAGGCCACGTTCTCCCAGAGCTGCGCTCTGAGGTGCGGCTCCTTTTGCACGATCTGAAGCGATGCACGCAGACCGGCGACGACGACCGGCGACAGCGCGCACGAGAAGAAACGCGAGCGCGAGAAGCCGCGCAGATAGTTGATGAGCTTCTGCGAGCCGGCGACGTAGCCGCCCTGGCCCCCGAGGCTCTTGGAGAACGTGCCGATGTGGATGTCCACCTCGTCCTCGACGCCCTGCTGCTCGGCCACGCCTTTTCCGGTGGGTCCGAACACGAACGCGGAGTGGGCCTCGTCGATCAACAGGCGGGCGCCGTGCTTCCTGCACACCTCGAGGAGCTCGGCCAGGGGTGGGACGTCACCGTCCATCGAGTAGACGCCCTCGACGATCACCAACTTCTTCCCGTTGAAGCCCGCGAGCTTGCGATCGAGATCGTCGGCGCGGTTGTGCCTGAAGAAGCGCGACTTCGCCTTCGACAGGATCATGCCGTCCACGATGCTGGCATGCGCGAACTGATCCGCCACGATGAGGTCGCCGGAGCGCATCAAACCCGCGATCGTACCCACGTTCGCGCTGTAGCCGGTGGGGAAGACGAGCGTGGCCTCCTTGCCCTTGAAGGCGGCCATCTCCTCCGTGAACGCGCGATGCAGCTCGGTGGTGCCGCTGAGGATCGGCGATCCCGAAGATCCGCCGCCGTAGATCTCCGCGGCCTCACAGATCGCCTGCTTCACCTCGGGTCGGTAGGAAAGCCCGAGATAGTTGTACGAGGCGAAGTTGATCAGGCCCCTGCGGAGCTCTCCCGTCTTTGTGTCCTTGACGTCGACTCGGGTCGCGGGGGCGCTATGCAGCGGCAGCTCGTAGAGGTAGTAGCCGGCCGGCTTCACCTCGCTGTACCAATCGTCGAACGGAGCCAAGAGCGCGAAGGGATCGTCGCCGGCACCGAAATAGAAATTCGTGTAGTCGTATTCCATGGCC
>Ga0105107_10003746_pt1 | contig 10146 bp, 7 predicted proteins | sample PPLLaktember2015_6_FD_79335 | JGI IMG/M metagenome (GOLD analysis project Ga0105107, IMG submission 79335) | Freshwater sediment microbial communities from Prairie Pothole Lake near Jamestown, North Dakota, USA - PPLs Lake P8 Core (1) Depth... | ecosystem: Environmental > Aquatic > Freshwater >...
GGTATTGACAAACTCCTTTTCGGATCTGTCAGGTCAGGAACCCGGACAGATAAAGGTCCCGGGTCTGGAGAAGATCCTGAAAAATCAGGAGGATAAGCTTTTTGTCGTTAATATGTGGGCAACGTGGTGCGGCCCCTGTGTAACCGAGTTACCGGCTTTTCAGAAGGTAGCAAAGGAATATAATCCAGCAAAGGTAAGCTTCATAATGATCAGTCTCGATTTCCCCAGCCAGATACAGTCGCAACTGATACCTTTTCTTAAAAAGAATAATATTTCCCTTAATGTCTCTGTGATGACTGAGCTTGACTATAATGCCTGGATCGACAAGATAGATCCATCCTGGCAGGGAAGCATACCTGCAACTCTTTTCTTTAACAATGTCGACAAAACCAGACATTTTCATGAAGGGGCATTGACGGAGACTGAATTGAGGAAACTGTTAGATAAATATTTATAACATTTAGTAACAAATTAATAATAAAAATATGAAAAACCTGATAACGCGAAAGAATTTGAAAATACTGGCTTTGTTATTTGTTTTAAAGGTTTTCGTCACAGTGATCCTTGTGGCAGGCGAACCTTTTAAAGCCGGTGATGTGGCTGCAGATTTCAGACTGAAAAATGTCAATGGTGAATTTATAACACTTTCCCAGATCGATGGGGCGAAGGGCTTTATTGTTGTATTCGCCTGCAATACATGCCCGGTGGTGAAAAAATATGAGCAGCGGATCATGGATCTTAACAAGGAATTCAGCCCCAGGGGATACCCTGTAGTTGCAATTAACAGCAATGATATAAGTGTTTCACCCGGAGATTCTTATGATGAGATGAAGAAGCTTGCAATAAGCAAAAACTATGAGTTTCAGTATCTTTATGATGAATCACAGAGTGTGGCAAGGCAATTTGGAGCCACAAATACTCCCCATGTTTATTTGCTTTCAAAGAAAGATGGGATATTAAAAGTTGAATATACCGGTGCAATAGATAATAATGCCGATGATCCATCTGCTGCCGATAAGAAATATGTTGCAGATGCAGTGAACAAGCTTCTCGCAGGAGATCAGGTCGCTGTTAAAAGCACAAAAGCTGTTGGCTGTTCGATAAAGTGGAAAAAAGTCTAAAACCAGACGATAATGTCACCAGAGGGCTGCCCGGAAGGTTAAAATTACCTTTTGGCGGCCTTTTTTATTGATTTCAGGTCAGTTGCCTCAGTAATAATACATATATATTAAAGTATCATTTGCTAAATTTGAACAGGAATCATGAAAATCAGTTTAGTCATGGAAAAAATGCTGAGTGTCAATCCGGTTCTTCTTGCACTGTTTGCAACTCTCTTTACATGGGGTGTCACAGCCCTTGGATCAGGAATGGTCTTTTTCTTCAGGAATATCAATAAAAAGGTACTCAATCTGATGCTTGGCTTTGCAGCAGGTGTTATGATTGCAGCGAGCATCTGGTCGCTTCTGAATCCTGCAATCGCAATGTCGGAAGAAGGTGGTGGTAACGGATGGACCCCGGCACTGGTCGGTTTCCTGTTTGGGGGTGCATTTCTATATGGAATCGATAAGACTTTGCCTCACCTCCACATTGGACTTAATGTGGAGAATGCCGAGGGTATTAAAACCTCCTGGCAGAGGAGCATTTTGCTTGTACTTGCCATAACTCTTCATAATATTCCTGAAGGACTTGCCGTCGGAGTAGCATTTGGGGCTCTCGCAATAAATCCCGATATGAGTGTTCTTACCGGCGCCGTTGCACTGGCATTTGGGATCGGGCTTCAGAATTTTCCGGAAGGAGCGGCTATTTCGATCCCCCTGAGAAGGGAAGGTTTTTCACGCCTGAAAGCGTTTAATTACGGTCAGATGTCAGGGATTGTTGAACCTATAGCGGGCGTACTGGGTGCATTGCTGATTGTTCTGGTTCAGCCTTTATTACCTTACGCACTATCTTTTGCTGCAGGAGCAATGATCTATGTGGTTGTTGAAGAACTGATCCCTGAATCTCAGATTGGCAATGAAACAGACCTCTCAACTATCGGAGCAATGGCCGGCTTCTCTGTCATGATGGTCATGGACGTAGCCTTAGGGTAAGTAAACACAGATGCCTTAATGCCCTAACGCTTTAATGCCTGATACAATATTTCTACCGGATGCAAAGCCGTTCTTCCTGTCCCGTCTTTAATATGGTGTCGGCAGCTGGTTCCGGGGGCCGCAATAATCACATTACTGTCAGCTTTCCTGACTTCCGGGAAAAGAACCATTTCACCAATCCTGTTGGACAGGTCAAAATGTTCCTTTTCGTAGCCGAACGACCCTGCCATGCCGCAACAGCCTGAAGGGATTTCTTTAACTGAGTAATTCTCAGGTATTGAAAGTATCTCAATGCCGGGAGCTGAGGAGGAGACAGCCTTCTGCTGGCAGTGGGCATGGAGAATGATCTCAGCCTTCCTGTCTGTGAATGAGCTGCTGCTGATCCTTCCGGCTTTATATTCCCTGGAAATAAATTCCTCAATAGTGAAGCTGTTGACGGAGATCTTTCCGGCATCATCTGACAGTTCATTTCCGGCGAGGTCAGGGTATTCATCCCTGAAAGCCAGTATAGCGGAAGGTTCAATTCCAACAAGTGGAACATCTGGTCCGGTAATATCCCTGAGGACCCTGATATTCCGCCTGGCTATGCTCTGTGCCTTTCTCAGAAGACCTTTCGAAAGAAAGGTCCTCCCGCTCTGGCCATGATCTGCAGTAATAACCCTGTAACCGAGACCTGTCAGAAGCCCGATAGCAGCAATTCCTGTGTTTACATCATTGAAATTGGTAAATTCATCTACGAACAGGCATACTGTTCCGATTGGATTCTGAGGATCCTTCTCCGCATCAGGATTCTTTTTTATCCACCTGTTGAGAGTGGTTCTGTGCAGGACAGGGATGCTCCTTCCGGCAGCGAAGCCTATCACCCTTTTAATAAGAGACGAAGAAAATTGATTTTTCACAAAGAAATTGAAGAGTGAAGGGACCAGCGATCCGATTCTGTTGATAGTTGAAATGTAGGCTATTATCCTTGTTCTCAGCGGAATACCGTGTTGATCATACCAGTGTTGAAGAAACTCAGCTTTTAGTTTTGCAATATCTACGCCTGAGGGGCATTCCGATTTACAGCCTTTACAGCTTATGCAGAGGTCCAGTATCTCATATATCTCCCTGTGGTCCCATGGATCTCCTTTCTCAATACTGAGGAACTCCCTGAGAATATTTGCTCTTGCCCTGGTACTGAGCCTTTCATCAGCTGTAGCCATGAATGTAGGGCACATTGTCCCGCCTATTACAGCCATTTTCCGGCAATCACCGGAACCGTTGCATTTTTCGGCGGCTCTGATTATACCGTCGGTTGAAGAAAAATCAAAGATCGTAGGTAAATCAGGTGTTTTCCATCCTGGCACATACCGCAGAAAGGTATTCATGGGGACGGTATCCACTATTTTCCCCGGATTCAGAATGTTTTCCGGGTCCCAGCATTGTTTAACTTTCCTGAGGAGGTTATAGTTGTGTTCTCCGATTACCACCGGAATGAATTCACCCCTGAGCCTCCCGTCTCCATGTTCGCCGCTCATGGATCCCCTGTATTTCTTCACGAGCTTTGCGGTTTCCATCCCCAGTATCCTGAAAAGTTCAGCATCGGCCGGATCTTTAAGATTCAGGATAGGTCTTATATGCAGCTCTCCTGTACCGATATGGGCGTGATAGACCACTTCCTTCCCATAAGCCGAAAGCATCTTCTCAAAATCTGCTATATATTCCGGCATCTGCTCAACTCTGATCGCTGTGTCTTCAATCAGCGAAACAGGTTTAGGATCTCCCTTCATATTGGTAAGCACACCCAGCCCTGCTTTCCGCAGGTCCCAAACCCGCGACATGTCTTTACCCCTGACAACAGGAAATGCATATCCGTAGCCTGCTGTCTTTAATTCTTTTAACATTTCCGCGATCACATGTTCAATCTCTCCGGAGCTTTGCCTTGCAAACTCAACGATCACTATCGCTTCAGGCTTGCCTTCGAGAAAGAACCTGTTCATCTTCTGGGAAATATTTCCCTCGGTAAGTTCAAGGATCTTATTGTCCATCATCTCAACAGCAGTGGGCTTGTACTTCAGGGCGATAAGGTTTGCCAGGAAGGCATCATTGCGGGTACCCAGGTGAATGCAGACAAGAGCTTTATATGGAGGAGGCAGCTTGACGAGGTTGAGTTTAATTTCTGTTATTACAGCCAGAGTTCCCTCTGATCCGGCAATAAGTTTGCAAAAATTGAAAGGTTCTTCCGATCCCGGATTAAATATCTCAGTCTGAAGGAGCAGATCGAGTGCATAGCCTGTATTGCGTCTCGGTATTTTAGGGTCGGGGTAACCTTCCTTTATACTCTTTACGTTCACCGGATCTTCAAGCATGTTCCTGATCTGCCGGTATATGTTTCCTTCGAGACCGGGCAACATGCACTTCTGATTGAAGAGATCCCTGTTGACAGGTCCGAAAACCGCCTCGCTGCCATCGCTAAGAAGAGCTTTCAGCTCAATAGTATGATCTCTGGTTGAACCATATACCAGTGAATGGGACCCGCATGCATTATTCCCTACCATTCCCCCGATGTTGCACCTGTTTGAGGTCGATGTCTCCGGTCCAAAAAACAGGCCTTTTTCTTTCAGCCTCAGGTTCAGCTCATCCAGAACCACCCCTGGCTCAATCCTGGCATACATCTTTTCTTCATTGATCTCGATGATTTTCTTCATATGTCTCGAGATATCTGCAATAATTCCGGAGCCAACAACCTGCCCGGCAAGTGATGTACCGGCGGCCCTGAGTGTCACACTGATCTTATTCCCGGCGGAAAATTCAATGATCTTTTTAAGATCCGATTCTCCCTTTGGCCATATTACAGCAACAGGGGTTTCTTTATATACTGAGGCATCTGTGGAATAGATTGTTCTCGTAATCAGGTCGTAACCAAGTTCTCCTTCGAGGCTCTCTGCAAGGTTATCGAGTTTTGAATATAGAGTGTCTGTAGTCATACTTTAAAAACCAGGCTGCTAATTTATAAAAATGTAAACTCACAGATGATTCCCATCAAAAAATTATAAGTCTGACAATAATCATGTTCCTGGAAATTGCAAAATCGGACTTTTTTTTCGTACATTTAAAGAAAAATTTCGAAGTCATTAAATTATTGATACACAATGGAATTATTAGATCGCATTAAACAGAATGCAAGGAAACATAACAAAAGGATTGTCTTGCCTGAAGGGTATGAGGAAAGAACCATAAAGGCAGCTGATATAGCGATTGAGGAGGGGCTGGCACAGATAATCCTGATCGGTGATCCTGTCGAAATTAAATCGCACAGTGCGAAACTCGGATTAAAAAACCTTGGAAGAGCAACTATCGTTGATCCTAAATCTCATGCAAAGAAGGAGCATTATATAAAGATGATGGTTGAACTGAGGAAGGCCAAGGGAATGACCCCTGAAGAGGCTTCCAAACTGATAGAAGATCCTCTTTACCTGGGAGTCCTGATGATAAAGAACGGTGATGCCGACGGCGAAGTATCAGGTGCAGACCATGCCACAGGTGATGTTCTGAGACCTGCTTTTCATTATGTCAGGACCGCACCCGGGATCTCTGTCGTCTCCGGTGCATTTATAATGATACTGCCTGATAAAAGCTTTGGAGAAAATGGGATTCTGATCTTTGCAGATGGTGCTGTACACCCGAATCCTACTGACAGGGAGCTCGCAGAAATAGCTATTGCAACGGCACATACTGCAAAAGCAATTGGGGGATTTGAACCTAAAGTGGCAATCCTCAGCTTTTCAACAAAAGGGAGTGCAAAACATGAGCTTGTTGATAAAGTGATCTCTGCAACAAAAATTGCACAGGAGATGGCACCACACCTTATGATAGATGGTGAGCTTCAGGGTGACGCAGCACTTGTTGAAGCCATAGGACAGAAAAAAGCTCCAGGCAGTAAAATAGCCGGCAAGGCAAACATCCTGATCTTCCCTGACCTTAACTGCGGGAATATAGCTTATAAACTTGTCCAGAGGCTTGCTCATGCAGAAGCTATCGGTCCAATACTCCAGGGCATGGCAGCCCCGATAAATGATTTGTCAAGAGGCTGCTCGGTGAGCGATATAGTAAGCATGATCGCCATTACGGCAAACCAGGCTGCCGGATTAAAGTAATCCTTATTCTGAATCAATTTATCCCAATAAGATGATCGTACTCGTTTTAAACTGCGGAAGCTCTTCGATAAAATACCAGTTATTTAAAATGTCGGACGGCTGTGAGATGCTTGCTAAAGGGCTTCTGGAACGAATTGGACTGAATGAGAGTATCCTGACACATAAACCTACAGGTGGTGAGCCGTATAAGGTAATAACAGATATACCCGACCATACAACGGGGATAAATATGGTCATGGAAGTTTTATGTGATCCGAAAATCGGAGTAATAAGGAATGTGAACGAAATCAAGGCCGTAGGACACAGGGTAGTCAACGGTGGTGAAAACTACAAGGATAGTGTCCTTATTGATAATGATGTTAAAAAAGTTATAGAGACCTGCATAGAGCTTGCACCCCTGCATAATCCTGCCAACCTTAAAGGTATATTATCAGTTGAGAAACTTATACCCGGTGTGCCTCAGGTGGCCGTCTTTGATACCTCATTCCATCAGACAATGCCCGATTATGCTTACATGTATGCCATCCCGTATGAGTATTATGAAAAGTACAAAATAAGAAAATACGGGTATCATGGTACAAGCCATAAATTTGTAGCATATAAGGCTGCAAAACTTATCGGAAAGGATATCAGGAAACTTAAAGTCATAACCTGCCACCTGGGAAATGGTGCTTCAATTACCGCGGTCAGGAACGGTGAATCAATAGATACTTCAATGGGATTTACTCCGGTCGATGGTCTGATCATGGGAACAAGAACAGGTGAGGTTGATCCGGGCGTTCTTGTTTATATTGCTGATAAAGAGCATCTTAATGTTACCGGTGTTAACAATATGATCAACAAGAAGAGTGGCGTTTTCGGGATATCCCAGATCTCATCAGATATGCGTGACCTCGAAACCGCTGCAGAAGCAGGAAATATTAAAGCAATACTTGCTCTCAGGATGTATGCCTATAAGGCAAAGAAATTCATTGGTTCTTATATGGCTGCCCTCAATGGTGCAGACCTGCTGGTTTTTACAGGCGGCATAGGGGAAAATGACTTTAATATGAGAAAAATGATCTGCTCCGGTATGGAAAACCTGGGTATCATTTTTAACGAAGAAGCAAATAACGGCGCCAGGGGAAAAGATATAATCATTTCAAAACCGGAATCAAAGGTTATAATAATGGCAGTCACTACCGATGAAGAATTCGTCATTGCATCGGATACACGTTATATCGTTGAACATAATACTGTTTAGATCATGGTATTAAAAACCCTGGCCGACCTTAAAAAAATCGTCATCGGAGGACCTACAAAGAAACTGATACTGGCTACTGCCCAGGATCAGCATTCCCTCGGGGCTGTTCTGAGAGCATGGAAAGATGGTATTATTGAACCGATACTGATCGGTGATAAGGAAGGGATCCAGAATATCTGCGCTGAAAATAACTATGATATTGCCGGAGCAAGAATAATCCATGAACCGGATATACAGATGGCCGTTGAGATGTCTGTAAAAATGGTCAGCAGCAAGCAGGCTGATATTTTGATGAAAGGGAAAGTCGGGACTTCCTCATTACTTAAGTGTGTCCTTAATAAAGAATGGGGATTGAGAACAGGCAACCTTCTTTCACATTTCGCACTTTTTGAGGTTGATACATATCCAAAAGTCATCGCGGTCACAGATGTCGCAATGAATATCGCTCCGAACCTCCAGGATAAGATAGCAATAATAAACAACTCCGTTTCATGCCTTATGAAGCTTGGATATGTACTGCCGAAAGTGGCGGTTCTTGGAGCTGTGGAGATGGTCAATGAGAACATGGAAGCAACTCTTCATGCGGCTCTGCTTTCCAAAATGTACCAGCGCGACCAGATAAAAAACTGCATCATCGACGGCCCCCTGGCCTTTGATAATGCTGTCAGCCTTGAAAGCGCACAGCACAAAGGTATCAAAAGCGAAGTTGCAGGAGATACTGACCTTCTTTTAATGCCTGATATTGAAGTAGGGAATGTGCTTTACAAATCATTGGTATTCTTTGCAAAAGCCAAGGTCGCTTCACTTATCCTGGGTGCAAGGGTTCCTATAGTCCTTACATCAAGGTCTGACTCGGAACAGGCTAAATATGACAGCATCCTTCTGTCAGCCGCAGCCAGTAAATAAATGAGTATGATCGCCTCTCTCGGACAGATGGTCGATAAAATCAAGGCTCTGAAAAAGAGGCATAAGATCGCTGTTGCCTGGGCACATGATTCGAATACTATTGGAGCTCTGTCGAAAGCCGTCTCTGATGGTTTTGCTGAAGCCATTATGATTGGCCGTCAAAATGAAATAACCAGACTTTGTGGTGAAAATGGTATAAAAACCGGACTGTTTAGCATTGTTGACTCGGATAACGAAATGACCGCGTCAAAGGAAGCAGTCAGGCTTGCAAGAACAGGAGCTGCCGATATTGTGATGAAGGGACTTGTAGGTACCGATAAATTCCTGAAGGCTGTGATGGATAAGGAGAACGGGCTTATGCTGCCTGATGCGGTTTTAAGTTACGTAGCTGCTCTCGAGATCCCGGCTTATCATAAGCTCCTCTTTATCACCGACCCTGCGGTAATTCCATTCCCCGATCTTGACCAGAAGATCTCAATGGCTCAGTATGCTATTGAAATGGCAGAAAGATTCGGCATCGAAAGACCACGGATAGCGCTAATTGGTGCCTCGGAGAAGATGAGCCGTCATTTTCAGAATTCCTTCGATTATTCGGTAATGTGCAAGATGGCTGAACGTGGCCAGATAAAGAATTGCATTATGGACGGTCCTCTCGATCTGTTCCTTGCATGCGATAAGAAAAGTATTGATATAAAAGGGGTTAAAACACCAGTTGATGGTAATGCCGATATCCTGTTATTCCCTTCCCTTGAATCATGTAATCCGTTCTATAAAGGACTGATGCTCTTTGCGCAGGGTGAGCTGGCCGGATTGGTAAGAGGTACGCAGAAACCGGTAATTGTAATGTCGAGAAGCGAGAGCGAGAAGTCGAAGTACTATTGTGTTGCCCTTGCCTGCCTTATGGCTTGATTATCAAGTTACTCATCGTATCAATTAATAGCAGTTCCCAATGATTAAACGATTTATCCTGGCTGTAAATCCCGGCTCAACTTCAACAAAATTTGGTCTTTTCGAAGAGGAGAACAGGTTATTTGATAAAACCCTCTCACACAGCCTTGAAGAAATAGCAGAATTCAATAAGATAACAGACCAGCTTCATTTCAGAAAAGACCTGATAATGAAAGAGTTAGAGAAAAGGGAAGCTGACCTGGCAAGGATTGCAGCAGTTGTTGGCAGAGGCGGACTCATTAAACCGATAGAATCAGGAATTTATGAGGTCAATGAACAAATGTTAAAGGATCTTCTGTCAGCAAGCCGGGGAGAACATGCAAGTAACCTTGGAGGATTGATTGCCAATGATATTGTTTCATCTTTGCCAGGTGCTAAAGCATATATTGTTGATCCTGTAGTGGTCGACGAACTTGAACCTGTAGCCAGGATATCGGGTCATCCTGAAATTGAGAGGATATCAATCTTTCACGCACTGAATCAGAAAGCTGTTTCCAGAATGTATGCAGAAACAATAGGGGAAAAATATGAGGATATTAATCTCATAGTGGCCCATATGGGCGGCGGAATAAGTATCGGTGCACACAGAAAAGGCAGGGTTGTGGATGTCAACAATGCCCTGAATGGCGAAGGACCTCTATCACCTGATCGGTCCGGGGGACTTCCTTCATGGCAGCTGGCGGAGCTGTGCTTCAGCGGGAAGTACACGAAGTGTGAGGTAAAGTCAATGATCACTGGCAAGGGAGGCATGGTTGCTTATCTCGGAACGAACAATTTCAAGGATGTTTCCAGGATGGCCGATGAAGGCAACCGGAAAGCTTTA
>Ga0105107_10003747_pt1 | contig 10146 bp, 10 predicted proteins | sample PPLLaktember2015_6_FD_79335 | JGI IMG/M metagenome (GOLD analysis project Ga0105107, IMG submission 79335) | Freshwater sediment microbial communities from Prairie Pothole Lake near Jamestown, North Dakota, USA - PPLs Lake P8 Core (1) Depth... | ecosystem: Environmental > Aquatic > Freshwater >...
CTCGCAGGCGCTGCACGTCCGCTTCGTCGCCCACCGCGAGGAAGCGCCCGTCGCGGACGGCGAAGGAGGTCGCTCGCGGCCGCTCCGGATCCATCGTGAACACCCTCGCACGGGTGACGATCAGGTCCGCGGGCCCGGGCGCGAGAGAGTCCGCGGGTTGCTGGGCGGCCGCGACTCCGGCCAGCAGCAGGGCGACGAAGAACGTGGCCGCGGACTGGCCGCGTCTCGCGGTCATTGCTTCGCCGCTTCCTGCGCTCGCTGGTAGCTCTCGCTGGCGGCGCGGTAGTTGGGAACGAGCTCGTTGTAGAGCGCGCCCCAGCGCGCTGCGTCCGGCCGGTTCCAGGTGCGCTGGAACTCGCCCATCACGGCATTAGTGGTCACGGGGACGATGCCCGCCTGTGCGAGGCGAGCCAGCGTGGTGCGCGAGGCCATCTCGCTGGGGTCGCCCGACGCATCGATCACGGCGTAGACCTTGTATCCGTCGGCCTGGGCCTGCAGTGCGGGGAACGCGACGCATACGCTGGTCCACACGCCGGCCATGACGAGGGTCTTGCGGCCGGTGGCCTCCACGGCCGCGACGAAGTCGGCGTTGTCCCAGGCGCTCACTTCGCCCTTGCGCGCCACGTAGCGGGCGCTCGGCGCCGCCTGGGCGAGCTCCGGCATGAGGGGGCCGTTGGGGCCGTTGGGCTCCGACGCGGTCGTGATGATCGGCGCCTTGGCGAGCTCGGCGAGCTTGGCGAGCACGATGGTATTGGCGCGCAGATCGGCGACGGGGATGTCCTTCACGGTCTGGAACAGGCCGGTCTGGTGATCGAGGAGGAGCAGGACGGTGTCGTTGGGATCGAGGAGGACCTTGGCGGCGGCCTCGCTGGGCTGGCGAGAGATGCCCTGGATCGCTGCGCTCTGCGCACGCGCCTCCGCTGCGAGGAGCAGCGGGGCTGCGCTCAGTGCGAGCGCGGCAGAGACGGCGAGCGGGAGCGTTCGAGTCCTCATGGATGAATCCTTTCGGGGTTTCGTGCAGTCGCTGTCGAAACCAACGAGCGCGTGGAGACGTAGATTCGTGTAGCTTGTCGCGACATTCGCGGCAAGCGTGGCGCAGGCAGCGCAACCCGCTTCACGTCGGGTGTCTGCTCGTGATGAACGATCAGGCAGCGTCCACGAGGAGGACCTCGGCGTCCTCCAGCGCCTTCACCCGCAGGACGGTTTCGTCGCGGATCGCCGCGCCGTCGCGGGCGTCGAGCCGCACCCCGTTCAGTTCGACGGCGCCTTTAGCCGGCACGAGATACGCGTGGCGTCCCGCGCCGAGCGCGTAGTCCACGCTCTCGCCGGCCCGCAGCGTGGCGCCGGCCACGCGCGCGTCCGTGCGAATCGGCAGGGCGTCGCCGTCGCCCGGCAGCCCGCTCGCGAGCGTCACGAAACGGCCCGCGCGCTCGCCCTTCGGAAACGGCCGCGTACCCCACGAAGGCGGCCCGCCGCGCTGCTTCGGCAGGATCCAGATCTGGAAGATCCGCGTCCGCTGGGGCTCGCGGTTGTACTCCGCGTGGCGCACGCCCGTGCCGGCGCTCATCACCTGCACGTCGCCCGCCTCGGTACGTCCGCGGTTCCCGAGGTCGTCCTGGTGCGTGATCGCCCCCTCGCGGACGTAGGTGACGATCTCCATGTCCGCGTGCGGGTGAGGGGCGAACCCGGATCCGGGGGCGATCTCGTCGTCGTTCCAGACCCGCAGGGCGCCCCAGCCCATGCGCTCCGGGTCGTGGTAGCCGGCGAAGGAGAAGTGGTGCCGGGCTCGGAGCCAGCCGTGATCCGCGCTCCCCAGATCCTCGAACTTCCTGCGCTCGATCATGATTTCGGGCCTCCTCTTGTCGGAGAAGAGAGTAGGAGCCACACATGGGGTTGAAAATAGAAACATTCGAAACCTATCGTTTCTCCAAACGATCCATTGCTGAGGGGCGGCATGTCGAAGCTTCCCGACTTCGAGGGCATGGCCGTGTTCGCGAAGGTCGCCCAGTCGGGCTCCTTCGCCGGTGCCGCGCGCGAGCTCGGGCTGTCGAAGGGAACGGTCTCCAAGATCATCTCGCGTCTCGAGGAGCGGCTCGGCGCGCGCCTGCTGCACCGTACCTCCCGCCGGCTGTCGCTTACCGACAGCGGCCGGACCCTGCTCGAGACGGCTGCGCGCATCGTGGCCGAGGCGGAGGCCGCGGAGAGCGAGGCGTCCGCGAAGGCGCGCGCGCCGCGCGGGCGGATCCGGCTGGCGTGCCCGATGTCGTTCGGGCTGGCCTACGTGGCGCCCGTGCTCCCCGAGTTTCTCGCCGCGTTCCCGGAGGTCGCAATCGAGCTGCACTTGAGCGACGAGGTGGTCGACCTGATCGGCGAAGGGTTCGACCTGGCGCTGCGTATCGCCTCGCTACCCGACTCTTCGCTGCTCGCGCGCCGTCTGTGCAGCGTGCGGCGACGCCTGGTGGCGGCGCCGGCCTATCTCGAACGGCACGGCCGGCCGAGCCATCCTTCGCAGCTCGCCCGACATGCCTGCCTCGGCTACGCCTACCTGCCGACGCCCCACCTGTGGAGGTTCACGAACGCAGCGGGCGACGAGGTTGCCGTGCGGCCCGCCGGCCCGATCAGCGCCAACAACAGCGACGCCCTGACCCCCGCGTTGCTCGCCGGTCTGGGCCTGGCGGTGCAGCCCGACTTCTCGATCTGGCAGAAGCTGGAGAGCGGGGCGCTCGAAGCGGTCCTCGAGGACTGGGAGATGCCGCCGATCGGCCTGCACCTCGTCACTCCGCCCGGTGGACGGCGGCCCGCCCGGGTGCAGGCGCTGATCGATTTCCTCGCGCGAAAGCTCGCGACCGCTCCGTGGTCCGCGATCGCGCGTCAGGACGAGGGTGCGACGCCGGCGTCGTGACGGAAGGCGCTGGAAGGGACAGCTAGCTCTGTCTAGAGGGCCCGCATCCCCCCGTCCACCACCAGGGTGTGGCCGGTGACGAAGGCCGCCGCGTCGCTCGCCAGGAACACGACGGCGCCCTTGATGTCGTCCTCGCCCCCGCTGCGCCCGAGCGGAACACCGGCGTGGAAGCGCCGCAGCGTTACCTCGTCCACCCGCAGGTGGCGCATCATGTCGGTGAGGAAGGGCCCCGGCGCGATGCTGTTCACCCGGATGCGGTAGGGCGCCAGCTTTACCGCCATGTCCTTCGTGAGGGTCAGCACAGCGCCCTTGCTGGCGTTGTAGGCGATGTTGGGTTGGTCGGCCTCCCAGGCGCCTTGCATGCCGGAGATCGAGCTCACGTGGATGATCGAGCCGCCCCCCGCGTCCTTCATGTGGCGGGCGACCCGCTGCGAGAGCAGCCAGAGGCCGCGCACGTTCACCGCGAAGACCTTGTCCCAGCCCTCGATCGGGTACTCGAGGGTCGGCGCGCCCCAGACGACGCCGGCGTCGTTCACGAGCACGTCGAGGCGCGGCGTCTCGCGCAGCACGTGCTCCACCAGGCGCTCGATCTGGTCGGGCTGTGCGACGTCGCAGGCGAACGCCCACGCGCGCCGCCCGAGCCCGCGCACCGCAGTCGCCGTCGCCTCGCAGCTCGCGAGCTTTCGCGAGGCGACGAAGACGTCTGCGCCGGCCTCGGCCAGGCCGAGGGCCAGGTGGCGTCCGATGCCGCGCCCGCCGCCCGTCACGAGGGCCGTGCGGCCCGAGAGGTCGAAGAGCTCCTGGACCCGCATCGAGCCCCGACGCTAGCGGATCTGACGGGGTGTTAGAATCGCGCCCCGCCTGCCGCGCTCCTTAAGGAGGCCCCATGCGCATCGCGCTCGCTTCGGACCACGCCGGCTTCGCCTACAAGGCGATGCTGGCGGCGCTGCTCGTCGAGCGCGGCCACGAGGCGGTCGACTTCGGGACCCACTCGGAGGAGCCGGTCGACTATCCGACCTTCATCCGCCCCGCGGCGCTGGCGGTAGCGGAGGGACGCTGCGAGCGCGGCATCGTTCTCGGCGGCTCCGGCAATGGCGAGGCGATGGCGGCGAATCGCGTGCGGGGTGTACGCTGCGCGCTCTGCTGGAGCGAGGAGTCGGCGCGCCTCGCGCGCGCCCACAACGACGCCAACATGCTGAGCCTCGGTCAGCGCCTGATCTCCGAGGACCTCGCACGCCGCATCGTCGACATCTGGCTGACCACTCCCTTCGAAGGCGGCCGCCACACCCGCCGCATCGCCCTCCTCGATCTATAACGGGGACGGACTCGAGAAGGGGGCGGCGGGCCGGATGGCCCGCCGCCTCGCAACGTTGGAGACCCGCACGTTGGAGGCGGGTTACCTGCGCCCTGCTCAGTCCTCGCCGTCCTCGCCGTCCTCCCCGTCCTCGTCGTGCTGATCACCGTCGTGGTCGGAGTCGTGGTGATCGTCGTCTTCGCCCTCGACCTCGCGAGCGGTGAGCCCACCGGTCTCGTCCTCGAGGATCTCGATCTCGACGAACGCCGTCCCCTCCGCCTCGAAGCGCGCGGCCAGCTCCTCGCAGGTCTCGTCCTCGAACTCGGTCGCCTCGTCCAGCACCACTGTGATGCCGAGGGCGGTGATCGAGCCCGGTGAGCCTTCCGCGGGGCAGACGAGCGCGTCGAGCAGTGCCTTCACCTTCTGCTTCGGCGGCCGCGCCGGTGTGTCGTCTTCGCCGTCGGGGATGCCGTCGCCGTCGCTGTCGGAGTCGAGCGGGTTGCAGCCGCTGGCCATCTCCTCCCCGTCGTCCAGCCCGTCCGCGTCGCTGTCGGCTTCGTCGACCGCGGTGCGCATCAAGCGCTCGCGGCAGTTGCTGATCCCGTCGCCGTCCTTGTCTCCCTTGCCCGTCTTCGCGAGCCTCGCGTCGGCGCGGTCGCAGCGCGCTGCCGACGCCGGCACGCTTCCCAGCACGAGCGCGAACCCAAGCCCGAGTACAGTCCCGACTCCCACGCCCACAGCGATCCGATCTCTCCTGGCCACAGCAGATCCTCCTCGAGCGCACGGCAGTGCCGGCGCGTCGCGAAGAGGATCGGTACGGCCCGGTCGCGTACCGTGATCCCACTCACACGCTGATCGGGCGAGGCTCCCGCCCACAGGTTCCCCTCAGTCTGGCTTCACGCCCGGGGGGCAGGAGCCTCGCGGGGCGAGCGCGTAGGGGTGGGCTGCGTCACCGATCAGCAGATCCGGGTCTTCGCTCGAGCGCGCCCCCCCCGCAACCGGCGCTTCCTGGAGCAGCTCGGCGCGGCGCCGGTTGTGCTGCTCGAGCCGCATCACATGTTCGTGTAGTCGGGGCCGTCGCCGCCTTCGGGTGTCGTCCACGTGATGATCGCGTACGGGTCGGCGACGTCGCAGGTCTTGCAGTGCACGCAGTTCTCGTGGTGGATCACGAGGCGCTTGCGGCCCGGGTTGGCGTCGTCGGGCATCATCTCGTAGACGGCCGCCGGGCAGAAGCTCTCGCACGGGTTGCCGTACTCCTCGACGCACGTCGTGGCGCACACGTTCGTGTCGAGGACCTTCAGGTGGTGGGGCTGGTCGACCTCGTGGCGCGAGCCCGCCAAGGCGACCGCCGTGACCTTGTCGAAGGTGTACTCGTTGTCGTACGCGACCTTCTCGCGCTTCCTCTGCTCCTTCGGCGTGAGCTCGGAGAGCTTCATCATGTGCTCGTGGTCGGGGTGGGTCGCCACCTTCTTCACGAGCCCGCGGCCGCCGGTGATCATCGCGAAGGCCTGGCCGTTCAGGAGCCACGGGAGCTGGCGCGCCCAGCCGAGCCAGCGCGGCATCTTACTCACGTACTTGAACGAGCCGTGGAAGTTGCGCGCCTTGTAGTGCTCCTTCGCGAGCCAGCTGTCGTTGAACAGCCGCTCGTACGAAGACAGCGTGGCCGACGAGAAGTCGTCCTTCTTGATCGCCTCGACCAGCGACTGCGCGGCGAGCATTCCGCTCTTGATCGCCAGGTGTACGCCCTTCATCCGCTCGCCGTTGCACGTGCCCGCGGCGTCGCCGATCAGCATCATCCCGTCGGCGTACAGCTTCGGGAACGAGAACCAGCCGCCCACGGGCATGGCCTTCGCGCCGTAGCGGATGCACTCGCCGCCCTCGAGCAGCTTCCTCATGCGCGGGTGCGTCTTCCAGCGCTGCATCAGGTCGTGCGGGTCGGTGTGCGGGTTGTCGTAGTCGAGCCCGGTCACGAAGCCGATCGAGACCAGATTGTCCTTCAGGTCGTAGATCCAGCCGCCGCCGAACGTGGTCGGGTCCTGCGGCCAGCCCATGGTGTGCACCACGCGCCCGGGCATGTGGTTCTCGGGCTTGATGCGCCAGATCTCCTTGATGCCCGTCTCGTACGCCTGCGGGTTCGCGCCCTGCAGGCCGAGCTTCTCGACCACGACCTTCGTGCACGAGCCGCGCACGCCCTCGCCGAAGATCACGCACTTGGCGTGGATCTCGGGGCCGGGCTCGAAGTTCGCCTTCGGCTTGCTGTCCTTGTCGATGCCGCGGTCCATGACCTGCACGCCGACCACGCGGTTGCCGTCGAACAGCGGCCGCGCCGCGGGGAAGCCGGGGTAGATCTCGATGCCGCGCTCCTCGGCCTTGGTGCCCAGCCACTTCACCACGTCGGAGACCGAGATTGCGTAGTTGCCGTGGTTCATGAACGGCGGCGGCGTCACCGGGCTGGTGATGGCGCGCCTGGCCGTCATGATCCAGGTGAAGTCCTTCGTGCACTGGTAGTGGAACGGGAAGCCCTGCTCGACGAAGTCGGGCATGAGCTCCTTGATCCCGCGCGGATCCATCATCGCGCCCGAGAGCTGGTGGCCGCCGAGCTCCGGCGCCTTCTCGATCACCAGCACGGCCGGCATCTCGAGGTTCTGCGCTTTGCACAGGTCCGCGAGGTGGATCACGCTCGCCAGCGTGGCCGCCCCCGCCCCCACGAACAGAATGGCTACGTCCAATCGCTCGCGCTCGACGGCGTCGCTCATCGCGAAGCCTCCGGTCCCCTGCCGAGGCCGAGCATAACAACTTCAGCCCTGCGGCAGCAGCACCCGGGAGCGCCCAGGAAGAGCGCGAGCGCGGCGGCTTGTCTACTCCGGCGTTCAATTACACGCAAGGGCGTCACCGCTCGAAGCGGAGATCGGCGTAGATACGGGTGGAGCGAGAGTAGGCACGCGCGCTGAGCGGCGGCGGGCGCTGGCCCGCTGTATCGTCAGATTTCTGGCAAGGGTCGCGAAGGAAGGCGGCGAGCTTGGCCAACGGTCCTGCAGGCACTGCTGTCGTCGTCGGCGTCGGCCCCGTCGGGGGGCTCGGCGGGGCGCTCTGCCTGCGTTTCGCCGCCGAGGGGCTGCACGTCCTCGCGGCGGGGCGGAGCGCCGACAAGCTCCAGGCGGTCGTCGCCGCCGTGGAGAAGACCGGCGGTGCGGCGACGGGGGTGGCCGTCGACACGACCGATGCCGCCGCGGTCACGCGCCTCTTCGCCGAGGCGGATCGTGCGCCGGGCGGGCTCGCGCTCGCGGTCTACAACGCCGGGAATGCGGCGTTCGGCGACCCGCTCGAGCTCGAGCCGAAGAAGTTCGAGGAGGTCTGGCGCGTCGGGTGCTTCGGCGGCTTCCTGGTGGCGCGCGAGGCGGGGCGCCGCATGGTGGCCGCGGGGCGCGGAACCCTGATCTTTACCGGAGCGACCGCTTCCCTGAAGGCCCGCCCGCCCTTCGCGGCGTTCGCCTCCGCGAAGTTCGCCCTGCGCGGCCTCGCGCAGGCGCTGGCGCGCGACTGGGGACCGAAGGGCGTGCACGTGGCTCACGTCGTCGTCGACGGCGCCATCGGCGGCGAGAAGATCAAGCAAGGCCTGCCGCAGGTCGCCGCGCGGCTCGGCGAGGACGGCATGGTCGGGCTCGCGGGGCTGGCCGACGCCTACTGGGCGCTGCACGTGCAGCCGCGCACGGCCTGGACCCACGAGCTCGACGTGCGCACCTACAAGGAGTCCTGGTAGGCGTGGCCCGAACGCCGCCGGGGCGAAAGCTCGGCCCGCGCGGGCTCCGCACGCGGCGGCGGCTGCTCGACGCCACCGCCGAGCTGCTCTGCGAGCGCGGGATGCGCGGCGCCGTGGTGGTCGAGATCGCGCGGCGCGCGGGCACCTCGCCGGCGAGCTTCTACCAGTACTTCGCGGGCGTCGAAGCCGCGGCGCTCGAGCTGTCGGCCGAGGCGGCTGCGGGGCTGCCGGAGATCCTGAAGCTTCTCGCCGGCCCGCTCGAAGGCGCAGCGGGACTCGCCAATGCGCGGGTGTTGGTGGCGGCCTTCCTCGACCTCTGGGACGCGCACCACGCGGTGCTGCGCGTGCGCGACCACGCAGCCGACGAGGGCGCGCGCACGTTCCGCAAGAACCGGCGCCAGGCGCTGCGGCCGCTGCTCGACGCCCTGGCCGAGCGCCTCGGGGGCGAGGGCCGAGTGCACGAGGGCGGCTTCCACCCCTACGCAGCCGCCGCCGCGTTGACCACGGTGCTGGAGAGCGTGGGCGCCTACCACCGCGAGCTCGCGTACTTCGGCGTCGACCGCGACGCCCTGATCGAAACCAGCGCCCGGATCCTGGTCGACACCGTCGAGCTCGCGGTGGTAGGCGCCCACGCTTCGGCAGTCGCTGGTGGCCGGGATGCTTCGCGCTTACCCCTTCTTCAGCGGGGGCGGCACGCTTGCGAACCACCCGCTGGTGCAGTTCCTGGCCGGGAGCAGCGCGGAGCGCGCATGGGCTCGCGTCCCGGGCGGCGAAGTGCTCGCACCCCTCGACGACTACGTGGGGCGGGCCGCCTTCTACGCCGGCGACCTGGATCGCAAGATCACCTGGCTCTGCTCGCGCATCGTGCGGCCCGGCGACACGGTGCTCGACATCGGCGCGAACATCGGGCTGACGGCCCTCACGCTCGCTGCGCAGGTCGGGCCCACGGGATTCGTGCACGCCTTCGAGCCGAACCCCGCGCTGGTGGAGCTGCTCGAACGCTCGCTCCGCCACAACCGGTTGGGCAACGTGCGCCTGCACCCGGTGGCCTTGGGGGCCGCGCCGGGTCGGCTCGAGCTCCGCATTCCCCGCGGCAACGCGGGGGCGGCGTCGCTCACGCGGAACCGGGAGGCGCGCGACTGTCGCGTCTTGTCCGTCCCGGTCCGGACGCTGACGGAGGTGACGAAGGAGCAGGGGATCGGGGCGATCCGCTTGATCAAGATCGACGTCGAAGGATTCGAGCTCCAGGTGTTGCAGGGCGCGCTGGAGGTGCTTCGGACGCAGCCGCCCGCTGCCATCCTCTTCGAGCTGAACGAGCGCAGCACGCCCGAGATCGGCGACGAGCCCCTGATCCGGCTGCTGAGCGACCACGGCTACGGCTTCTTCGACGTGCCGCGCGGCTTCGCCCGCGTGCGCGTGAAGCGCTTCTACCCGAAGCGCTCGAAGGCCCCGCGCGGGCACGACCTCGTGGCCTCGCCGCTCGGCGATCGCTACGAGGAGATCGCGCGGGCGCTGAGCGCTGCCGCTTGAGGGCTGCGTCCAGCGCCGCCGTCGCTTGGCTCCTGGCGGCCGCTCACGCCGTCGGAGCCGAAGGCCCGCTCGTCATCGGCACGAACGTCGACGAGGTCAGCTACTTCAGCTCCGCCCTGACGTTTTGCAACCTCCTGAAGGAAGCCGGGCCCTTTGGAGCCGCGTTCGGCGCAAGCGACGTCGTCTACGACGCGACGGGCTGGCCGACGAGCTGGCGGGACGCGGACGGTGGGGACGACGCGGAGATTCACACGCTCGTGCGTCGGGATCTCCTGAAGAACGACGTATCGCCGCCGGAAGGTCCTCCCGCGCACTATCCGGCGGGCAGCTACCTGGTGAAGTGCAGCGGGGAAGGGAAGATCCTCTTTGGTTTCGACGCTTCCGGTGCCGTGAGCTGTCCGCAAGGCGGTCGCTTCGAGGTCGCCGCTGCGACCGAGGCGGGCATCCAGCTCCGCCTCCAGACGACGCCGAATACGATCCGGGATCTCCGCATCTATCCGAGCTCCGCGAAGATGGGCTGCACGGATCCGGCCGTCACCACCTTCAACTCGTTCTTCCTGGATGCCTTCACGGGGTTCCAGGTGATCCGTTTCATGGGCTGGCTCCGGCCGGTGCCTGCCAGCTCCTTCGAGGCACAGATTCGCTGGGCCGACCGGCATC